>ERZ772921.626-NODE-626-length-21641-cov-27.812564_pt1 | contig 21641 bp, 17 predicted proteins | sample MGYA00512117_ERZ772921 | MGnify/ENA primary metagenome ERZ772921 (study PRJEB29015, sample SAMEA2737944) | human oral metagenome | biome: human oral; feature: human-associated habitat; material: dental | place: China | collected 2150 ...
GGGGCTGCGGGCACCGGGGGCGAGGCCGCTGCGGGCGCTGACGCCGCCCCGGCCGGGTCCGGGAAGGGCCCCGGCACGGGTCCTGTCCACGGTGCGGAGCAGGGGCTGAGGTCCATGGTGGACAACCTCGGTGAGATCGACGCGCGGGCTGTGAACTCCATTGAGATCGGTGAGGGCATGACCCTGCGCGTGGGCCGCTACGGTCCCTACCTGGAGGACGCCGAGGGCAGGCGCGCCAACGTGCCCGCCGACGTCGCCCCCGACGAGCTGACCGTGGACAGGGCGCGTGAGCTTCTTGCCCGCGCCGCTGACGACGGGCGCGAGCTCGGTGTGGACCCGTCCACCGGGCACATGATTATCGCCAAGGACGGGCGCTACGGCCCCTACGTCACCGAGGTCCTGCCCGAGGAGGAGGCCCCGGAGGCCTCCGGGGCGGCGCCCGAGACGGCCGAGGGCGCTGGCGGGGCTGAGACCGCCGGGGCGACGTCGGGCGGCAGGACGACCAGGGCGAGGACGACGCGGGCCAGGACCAAGAAGCCCAAGCCGCGCACGGCGAGCCTGCTGAAGTCCATGGACCTGGGTACCGTCACCCTGGAGCAGGCCCTGGACCTGCTCAGCCTGCCGCGGGTGGTGGGCCAGGACGCCGAGGGCGTGGACATTACCGCCCAGAACGGCCGTTACGGCCCCTACCTCAAGAAGGGCACGGACTCACGTTCCCTGGAGAGCGAGGAGGAGATCTTCACGGTCACCCTGGAGCAGGCCCTGGAGCTCTTCGCCCAGCCCAAGCGTCGCCGGGGCCAGGCGGCGCCGCGCGGACCGCTGCGTGAGCTGGGGGAGGACCCGGCTACCGGCAGGCCCGTGGTCATTAAGGACGGGCGGTTCGGCCCCTACTTCACTGACGGGGAGACGAACGTGACCCTGCGCCGGGGCGACGACCCCGCCACCGTCACCCCTGAACGGGCCTACGAGCTGCTCGCGGAGAAGCGCGCCAAGGGGCCTGTCAAGAAGCGCACGACCCGTAGGACGTCGGCTAAGAAGACTACTAAGAAGACTGCTTCGTCGAGGACGTCCACCAAGAAGGCGTCCACCAAAAAGTCCTCCTCATAGCCCCCTCTCGCGAGAACGGTACTTATTCCTCGCGAGAACGGTACTTGTTTGCCGTGAGAACGGTACTTGTTTGCCGCTCTGCGGAGAAGGTGCTTGTGCGACCGGGTAGTGGAGTGGATGGTTAAGCGTCCTGTGTGACTGGGTGTCCGCACGGCTGGCGTCAGTTGATCGTGTGCTGGACGTGGGCGACCAGGCACTCGCGTGGACGGTTGGGGGTGGGCGCCCGGTGAGGCACCGTGGTGGTCCTACGCGGTGCGGTGCTGGTGCATGCGCGTGCCCGGGCCTATCTGGCCGGTGGGGGACAGGGAGGCAATGACCTCGGCCCGGCCCACCTCGGGGTCCGGGACGTACCCGGTCACGGTGTCCACCCCCAGCTCCAGCAGGAGCGGGTGCATGGGCGTGGACGGACCCACGAGTACCGTGTGCGCCCCACCGCCCACCGCCAGGTCGATCAGGCGGGGAGCTGACTTGTTGACAAAGCTCGACGATGAGATGAACACGTAGTCGGCCTGGGGCAGCAGGTACTCGCAGGCCGTGTCCGGGTAGTCGCCCGGCTCGGGGTAGCGCTCCAGGATCTGCAGGTCGGCGGCATTGTGCAGGGCGGCACGGGCAAAGGGGAAGTGCCCGATAATCGCGACGACCCGCCCGGTGACGGCGTCGGCGTAGGGGTCGAAGACCTGACGCCAGGTCAGTCCCGCGCCGGTGGGGACGAAGCCGTTCCGGGCGGCGACCTCGGCCCGGGAGTACCAGGAGTTGATCGCGGCCTGCCCGACGCTCGCCTCGGCCAGGTTCCAGCTGCGTACCAGGGCGGCGACGTCGCGGATAGGACGGCCCGCGTCCGGGGTGCCGACGGAGACCGCCGGGCGGCTGGTGTCCTTCATGGACCAGGCCGAGCCGACGCCGTCGGCGGAGTTGACGACCCGGGTCCACCGGGTGCCGCGGTCGGAGAGGACGACGGTCACGTCCTGGGGCAGGTCGTCAATGAGGGCGTCGTAGACGTCCCAGGGGCTGGACACTGGTGGGCTCCTTTGTAGTCGGCAGTTTCTGGCCTTCGTTGGGTAAGGTGGACCTTACTGTATTCGCGTGGCAGCGGGGCGCGGACACGCTGGTCCCCTGGCAAGGTGGGTCCTTGAGGGGCTCGTCCGACGCCCACAGACAGCAGGCAGGGACGCCCACGAGTAGCAGGCAAGTGGAGGGCGGGGACGGGAGTGCTCAAGGCTGCTGGCGGCCTCGGCGAGCCTGAGCAGACAGGTGAGGGCAGGGAGGTGGGAGCCCGTCCAGCTCGCTCCCTGGCAGGGGACCGGCGTGGCGTAGACGGCGTTAGGAGACGGAGCCGTATGCTGTAGTGCACCCCATGTACCTCCCTTGCAGAACTGAGAACAGGTTATGACTGACATCTCAAATTTTTCTCCCCAGCAGGCCGCTGACCCCCAGACGTCCATGCAGGACATGGCGCGGATTGCTGCTGAGCGACCTGACCTGTGGGTGTCCCTCGCGGCAAACCCGTCCCTCTACCCGGATCTGAGGGAGTGGCTGGGGAAGGTTGACGACCCGGCGGTCAAGGAGGCCCTCAGGGCCTCGGAGCAGCAGGCCTCGCCCGTCCCGGCTCCTGCCGCCGTGGACGCGCCCCCACCACCCCCACCACCCCCACCGTCCCCGGCGTCGGCACCCGGTTCGGCCTCCGCTCCTGTCGCAGCTGACGCGGCCCACGCCCCCATGCCTGCGCCAGCGACCCCGTCACCCGCTACGGGTGCGCCGCCGGGACCGGAGCCGGCTGGCACGATGGCTCCTGCGCCGTCTCCGTCGGCTGCGACAATGGCGCCCACCGCTGTGGTCTCGCCGCAGCCGTCCGCCGCGGCAGGGCCTGCCCCGGCCCCAGCCGGTAGAAGGCGACGTCGTCGGGGGTGGGTTATCGCTGCCGTACTCGTTCTTGTGCTTGCGGTCTCAGGCAGCGCGTTCGCCATCTACTCCTACTTCTTCCAGCGTGGGGCCTCCTCCCCGGATGGGGTCATGGACTCCATTGCGGAGGCGATCCCGGGCAAGGACATCCTCTCCCTGGGCAAGATGGTCTCGCCGGAGGAGATCGATACCGTCACGAAGTCCGCTGACGTGATCAAGGACGGTGGCTCCGGGTCGGGTGAGAGGAGCTCCAAGGGGGATCCTGGAAGCCTCTTCTCTGAGGACGCGGTCGACAGCTACCTGGAGTCGGTCACCGTCAGCTCCTCGGAGATGCGGTACTCCGTTGACCAGAAGTCAGATGACCTGGCTATTGCCACCATATCCTCCTGGCGTCTTAATGCCAGGGTTGACCAGAGCCTGGCGAGCACGCTGCGCACGCGCTACGAGTCGGCAAAGGGTTCCACCCTGAACCGGAAGGAGAAGGACTTCTTTGACGACCTTGACTTCTCGGACGCCACCTACAATGACGACGTCTCGAGGGACTTCTTCTCGGGCGATATCCCGCTTGAGCTGGTCCTGGTCCGGGAGGACGGGCGCTGGTACGTCTCCCCCATGATGACCTGGGCCCAGTGGGAGTACCAGAAGGCGGCGTCCAGGGATGACGACGTCAAGACCCCCGACTACCGGGCCGACTTTGAGGCCGAGGGGGCGCATTCACCCGAGGAGGCGGTCAGGGACCTGACCCAGTCGGTGCTCGACGCCCGTCGTCCCAGTGACCTGTTCGATAAGGACGTGACCGGTCTGCTCTCTTTGCCGGAACGTCGTCTGGCCAGGGTGTACGGGCCTGTCACGGTCGGTGACGACCGTAAGTACTCGTCGCGTCTCTCGGAGCACGCGCAGATTGACTGGGACCTGAGCTCGACGGATATCGGAGATGGCCGGGCCGTGGTGCGCCCCGGGAAGTCGAGGATCACCGTGTTCCCCGGTGAGGAGGATAAGGAGTTCACCCTGTCGTTTGACGGCGACACCATGAACGTGAAGACCTCTGCCTCCAGGCACAATACGGCGTCGGTCAATATTTCACGACAGCTTGCCAATCCCGAGCGGCTCGGGGTGGTGGTGGAGAACAGGCACGGAGGCTGGCACGTGTCCACCTCCGGGACAATTGTCAACGTCTTCAGCCTGCAGCCCTCGGAGCGCGCCCTCGACGACCTCTCCAGAATCCTGGAGGACGCAGGGATGAGCCCCAAGGACGCCAGCGACCTCGCTGACGCGGTCACCAGGTCCAGCGCCGTTGCCACCCCGGTCCTCGTGGCTGCCGATATTATTGGGCAGCTCAAGGACGTAGAGTGGCGTGGTCACAGCTACTCGGATCGTGATTCCGGTTCCACGGGCGGTAGCTACTACTACGGACAGTGCTCCCGGGGGGATATGGTGGCCTGCGACCTCCTCTATGCCACGGCCTCTGGTTATGAGGAGTCCTATGGTCAGTCCTGCGGGGGAAGGAACTACTCCCTGAAATACGGCGGGCAGTGCGAGGCGCTGTACGGAAAGCACTACTGAGCCCACCACCGTCCTTCTGCTGGACTCGACGTTCCCCGGTCGCTTAGGTGCCGTCGTCAGGCTTGGCCGCGAACGTCGAGTCCGGCAGGTGAGGGCGGAAGGCCGTCTCGGAGTGCGGACGACGCCCACGAGCAGCATGTAGGTGAGGGCGGGCACATAATGGTAGTATGTTCCGCATGTCATTAACGACTTGTTGGAGGTGGTACGGGTGACGCAGGACGTATGGCCCGGGGCGTGGGCCGCACAGGAGCGCCTGGAGCGTGGAGCCGAACGGTTACGCAGCGTATCCGGGCAGGCCGAGGACGAGGCGGCTCGGGTCTCTGGCCTGACCACACGCCTGAAGGAGGTGAGTGGAAGTGGCTGGACGCCTGACCGCGCTGTGGTCGTGACGGTGGACGTGGCGGGTCGGCTGACCGGTCTGGAGCTGGGGTCCCGGGCGTACCTCATGGATCCGCCTGCTCTGGCTGACGTTATTCTCAGGTGCGTGAGCCAGGCCCAGGACGAGGTGGCGGAGGAGGTCTCGCAGATAGCGTCCCGGACCTGGGGAGAGGATTCTCAGCTGACCCACCAGATAGTCCGGGCAGTGTCTGTCCGCCCGGCCGACGCCGCCCGGGAACGGGAGAATTACAGGAGGAGCCCGCGACGTGAGCGTCTTGGAATGTTTGACCCTGACGGCATTATTCGCCTGAGACGGTAGGTGGTTCGCGTGTCCGGTGGGCGTCGTGGGTTGTCGCGTCTGGTGGTGGTGCTCCTGATTGTCACGGGTCTGGTGGGTGCGGGGGCGGGTTACCTGTGGTGGGTGCGCCCACCGGTACGGGAAGCCTCCCTGCCCCCAGGTGTGGAGGAGGGTGAGGACCTGGTACTGGGCCCGTCGATCCGGCTTGAGTTCATGTCGACCGGCGATCTCGACTTCTTCTCTCTTGGCACCCAGCGGCACGAGTGGGTCGCCTTCGTCACCTGGGCCCCCAAGGACCCCACCACCAGCAGCAGGAACATAGAACTGCGCCTGGGCCAGCCCGTCCACGTCCAGGACCTGGGAACCCTCACCCTGACCTGGGTCAGCCCCGCCCCACCACCATGGGACCTGTCCTCCGGCTCAGGCCCATGCCTAGGAGTAAACCTCAACCCCGACCCAGGCGTCACCATGTGCATGTACGCCAACGACTGCAACGAGTAGATACACTATTAGAAAACGCCAATCCACATGATCAAGTTGTCGCGAAGGAAGATGCCTCACGGACCCAGGCGTCACGGGCACAGGGTGTCCCGTGGCGTGCTGGTCCTGGTCGTCCTGGTAGCCCTGGGCTTCTCAGTGGTGGGTGGGCGTCTGCTGTATGCGTGGTGGCAGCGTCCTTCCATTGAATGGGTTCCCCTGCCCCCAGGTATTGAGGAGGGTGAGACGCTGTACCTGGGCCCGGGCATACCTCCGGAGCGGACTAACTATGGTTACCTGGAGTACCGGGCGACGCGCATTGAGAATCGTGAGTGGGTGGTGGATGTTAAGTGGCTGCGTACTGACGGCGGTGTCGACGAGGAGAAGGAGCTGCGACTGGGGGAGAGCGTCTACCTTGAGGGGCTCGGAACGATCACGCTTACGGCAGTAAGACCAAGACCAGTATTCACCTTCCCGTGGGAGGAGACCCCCTGGAACGACTACGTGAAAGCTATCTTCAACCTCGAACTCGAACCTGGAATCATACTGCTGTAGCCTACGTAGACCAAAAAGCAGTCTTTTTGCTCATGTCGGTATCCGATCCATGTTTAATAGGTGCCTGTCTGAGTTAGGGTGTGGGGGTTGCGGTAGGCTGCTGGGTCGACTCGTTGCAGAGGTTGTCGTCCGCTGTGCACAGGACGACTCCGGGGTCGAGGGTGACGTTGAGCATGATATAGTCGTAGCCACCGTCTATTGTTTTGGGGGGCTCCCATGGGAAGTGGAAGTCGTCTGGTGGGGCTGGTGATGGTAGGGTGACGCTGAGGAGGGTGATGGTGCCCAGTCCGGTGAGGTGCGCGCTCTCGCCCAGGTGGAGTGTGGGACGCTCGTCGTCGGCGTCGTGGAGCTCCCAGTCCAGGGTCACGACCCACTGGCGGTTCTCTATCCGGCAGCTTCCCACGTAGAGTTCTCAGGCCTTTGTGTTGGTGAGGTTGTTGGCGGTCCCGCCGAGGCTTATTGTCTGTCCTGCCTCCACGTCCGGGGGCAGGGCGACGCTGTTGACGGTGGGCCACTGAATCGCGTGAGCCTCGCGCTGCCGCTGCGCCTGCCACATCCTCCAACCCACCACCGAGCAGCCCAAGGCTACGACCACCAGGAGGCTTAGGCCAGAACGAACCACACCATGACGTTGTTTAACCATTAAACCACCAGACCTTCTCTCGGACGTGCATGACACCGCCAATGCAGACGACCTCAACTCATTGCATACGCCTATCCGTCAGCTTCTTGGGCGGGTCTGGTGAAGCAGTACCGGTTCTTACCTGTGCACCTGATAACGCCTGGGTCGGGGTTGAGGTTTACTCCTAGGCGTGGGCCTGAGCCGTCGGACAGGTCCCAGGGTGGTGGGGCGGGCTCGACCCAGGTCAGGGTGAGCGTTCCCAGTCCCTGGACGTGGACGGGCTGGCCCAGGCGTAGTTCTATGTTCCTGCTGCTGGTGGTGGGGTCCTTGGGGGCCCAGGAGACGAAGGCGACCCACTCGTGCCGCTGGGTGCCAAGAGAGGAGAAGTCGAGATCGCCGGTCGACATGAACTCAAGCCGGATCGACGGTCCCAGTACCAGGTCCTCACCCTTCTCTATCCCTGGGGGCAGGGGGGCGCGGCGCACCGGCGGGCGCACCCACCACAGGTAACCCGCCCCCGCGCCCACCAGGCCCACCACGACAAGAAGCGCCACCACCAGACGCGACAACCCACGACGCCCACCAGGCGCAGGTTCTGCTCCTCCCTGTCTTAGTGCGGGGTCCTGTGGGATACCGGTCCTGTTCATATCATCTTCCTGCGGCGGGTCCTACCTTGATTCTACCGGTAGTGAGCAGGCATCCGGTCCATTTCTGACAGGTGTCCGCCCAAGTCGGAGTGTAGGGGGTTGCGGGGGTTTGAGCTGCGTGTCGCCAGCGGGCTGCCAAGATGGCGTGGACAGCGCAAGGGAAAAGCAAGCAGGATGCGAGAGTGTATGGTAGAATATGTTGAAGCTCGTCTATGTTGGCGGTGTCCTGCATGTCTGAGAGAGGATCTGGTGGTTGACGTGGTTAAACAGCGTCATGGTATAGTCCGTGCCGGTCTGGGTGTCCTGGTGGTCGTGGTCCTGGGCTGCTCGGTGGTGGGTGGGCGTCTGCTGTATGTGTGGTGGCAGCGTCCTTCCACTGAATGGGTTCCCCTGCCCCCGGGTATTGAGGAAGGTGAGACGCTGAACCTAGGCCCGGGCATACGTCCGGCATGTACTAACTATGGTTACCTGGAGTACCGGGCGGCGCGCGTTGAGAATCGTGAGTGGGTGGTGGGTGTTAAGTGGGTGCGTACTGACGGCGGTGCCGGTGAGGAGAGGGAGTTGCGACTGGGGGAGAGTGTCTACCTTGAGGGGCTCGGAACGATCACGCTTACAGAGGTGATGCCAGGACCTATATGCATGTTCCCGTGGGAAGAGGGCCCCAGGAACGGCTACGTGGAAGCTATCTTCAACCTCGAACTCGAACCTGGAATCGTACTACTGTAGTCACTGGGTGAACACTGTATTTAGGGTCGTGACTAAAACGTGCGTCCGGAGAGCGTGCGCGGCGCCTATGCGCAATTTGTGTGAGCTCGGAGACCTTAAGAGAGGTTTCTAATATTCTCCTATATAGGTTCGACTGAAGTACTTCTCGTAGTCTTCGCGACTTATTCTAATAAGTCCGTCGTAGACATCTTCGTCGACCCCAGGAAGTTGTTTGTCGCTGTCTACTTTCCCGTTGCTTCCCCAAGGGTTCCTGAGGGTTACATACTTGTCGTCAATAGCCACTATAGTGTACGCATGCCCCTCGGTCTCCCCTTTGTCGTTGACTCCTCCTGCAATCTTGCATTTTGGCTGAGTGTCTTTGTCGTCCACCACCCCGTCCTGGTTGGTGTCGACTTTGTCCTTGTCGTTGACCTTGCCGTCATCGTTGGTATCTGTGGTAGCCTCTACTACCGCATCCTCATGATCCCCGAAATCTCCGCCATACGTGTTCCCCACTACCGGCTTACCGTCTTTAATCGCTTGTTTTATCTCCTCCCACTGGTCATCGGTGTATTGGTGGTCTTCCTCCCAGGGCCAGCTCGAGCCCCCTCCTTTAGTTGTGATATAGCGGACACTCTTTCCTGAAATGCTTTCCAATGCCTTGCCCGTGTACCCGTTGGGAAAATTTGATTCCCCTACGAGCTGAGCGTATGCGTATTCATATATATTTATAAGACCGGGCCATCCTCTGTTTCCTGAGTCGTAATAATGTCGAACTTCTATCTCCTTCTTCTCTCCGTCCTTGTAGAATGTCACAATGAAGGCCTTCTTGCTCTCGTCCCACCTGACGTTGTCGCGCAGCATCTTGCGACCCTCGTCGGTGCGGGCATAGGCTTCCAGTACGGCCAAGAGGTAGCAGTCGCCAATTTCGCCTTGCTCAGGATGTCTCCAGCCTGCGTTACCTGTGAGTTCTCGTTTGATGCGTTCAATGTCATCATTTGTTAGCGGCTTTGTATGTGTAGATAAGTACTTTTTTGCTGAACTGTTGCTGACAGGGCTCGCACTACTTATGCCACTGGTGCTGAGTGCTGCTGCGGCGGTGCTGGCGGCGTGGGTGACCTCTGTCTGGATGGTGGTGGCCGCCTTGGCGATGGTGGTCAGGGCGGCCATGGCGGCCAGGGCCTTGACGGGGTCGCCCAGGGCGTCCAGGAGGAGGCTGGAGGCCTGGGTGCGCAAGGTGGCAGCGGCGTCCTGGGCCGCCCGGAGGACGCCGGCGTAGGACTCCAGCACCCCGGCGCCCCCCTGGTAGGTGGTCTGGAGGGATTCCAGGTCGGTCTCGAGACCGCCGGTGCTCTCCTGGAAGGCGGAGGCGGCCTCGCCCTGCCAGGAGGGCGTACCGGCCGCGGCCTGGCCCACCAGGCCTGCCGCACCACCCACACGCCCCCCGGCCTGCCGCCAGGAGTCGGCCACCTCCAGCACCCCGCCTGGACTACCCAGGATCTCAGGAACCAGGCCTCCCGCCAGATCCCACGCACTCGTGCTCATCGCAACCCCTCCACGTCAGGCTCGGCTGGCTGGTCACCGCGTAGGCGTTTGGCCAGGCGCTGGTATATCTCCTCGGGGGTCTGGGGGCTGGGCGCCTGCTGGCCGTGGGGCGAGTCCGCGCCCTCGGCTGGCTGGTCACCGCGTAGGTGTTTGGCCAGGCGCTGGTATATCTCCTCCGGAGTCTGGGAGCTGGGCCCCTGCTGACGGTGGGGCGAGTCCGCGCCCTCGGCTGGCTGGTCACCGCGCAGGCGCTTGGCCAGACGCTGGTATATCTCCTCCGAGGTCTGGGAACTGGGCCCCTGCTGACGGTAGGGCGAGTCCGCGCCCCAGCCGATCCCGGGGGCCACGGTCCCCAGACCCCCGGCCAGGGCGCCGACCTGCGTCTCTACCTCCTGGTCGGCCCGCGCGTAGTCGGCCGCCGCGGCCCCCAGCGCCTCGGCGGTCTGCTCGGCCCGGGCCGCGTGCCCACGCACCACGTCCTCGAGCTCCAGGCAGAAGGCCTGCGCCGCACTGGCCAGGACCGGACTGCCGAACGTGGCCTCACTGCCGGTACTCGGCACGTACGCCACGCCTTCCAGGGAGTCGGCGGCCTCGAACGCCAGGGACCGCGCCCTCGTCAGCTCGCCGAGCACGACCTCCAGGGACACCGCACACCTCCACGCACACGCCTGTCTTTAGGATCCTCATTGTGAGAACTGCCACTACCCTAGTCCGGGTCACGTACAGGCAACAGCCCCCGTCCCAGTATCTGGACGCCTTCGCCCCGTCCCAGAGCCATAACCCGTATTGACCAAGGACTAACGGCCTACTAGCCTACGTCTGTACCGCCCCTGTCCCCACCGGGTGCCACGGGGCGGCGGCCAGGTGGACCGGTCGTCCTCCGTACCGCCCCTGTCCCCACCGGGTGCCATGGTGTGCCGGGCGCGGGCCAGCGGTGCCTGGCGGTCTGCGCCTGGCGGTCGATACGTTCCCAAGGTGCCGGGCGCGGGCCAGCGGCACCTGGGCCACTGCCCCCACCCCCACTAGCCCCCACTAGGCGGAGCCCCGAACGGCGCCCGGGCGAGCTTGGCGTGCTCCTCAGTGCCCCCGCCGTCGTGTCTCCCCGGGGCGGAAACCGGCCGCGCCTGTCCGGTTTGGGCGAGGGCGGCCGGTACGTTATGTGGCATGACGCCCTTGCTCTCCTTCTTCGGCCGCTTTCGGCGCCGCTCGGCGGATCGCGCACCCGTCCACGAGCCAGCCGTCTCCTGGGCCGCCGACCCGGAGAGCCCGGACGTCCCCGTCGAGCCGCGTGAGCCGTCCCCCGCCGAGGTCACGCCGGCCCACGGCGTCCCGGCCCCTCCGCCGCCCGTCATGCCCCCCCTGGGGGATCCCGTGCGCCTGGCCCGCGTGGACGCGGCCCTGACCTCGTGGCGCAGCGAGCTGGTGGATCTGGGGGGCGTCGCCAGCCTGGACGACATTACCGTCATCGACGGCGTCGTGGACCTCACCGCGGCCCACCCCTCCGGCCTGGCCCAGCTCTACGCGGGCCGACCCACCCACCTGACCAACCTCATCCGTGAGCACTCCGCCCTGAGCGTGGCCCGCCAGTGCCTGCGCGAGGTCGCCTCCCGCACCGAGAGCCTGGCCCGGCAGTTCGGCGTCGCCCCCGTCTACCTGGCCATTGGCGTGGCCACCTGGAACGAGACCGTCACCCGTCCCAAGGACGAGGACGACGCCGAGAACGATGACCAGGACCCCGAGGACAAGCAGCCCGGACTGACCCCTCTGGAACGCACCACCCCCGTACGCTCCACCAGGACCGTCAACGCCCCCGTCCTGCTGCGGCCCGTGCGCCTGACCGGCCCCAACGCGGAGGCCGCCATCACCCTGGAGCCCACCATCGAGGTCAACCCCGTCCTCGTGCGCGCCCTGCGCCGCTACGGCGCCGCGGAGAACGTGGAGGCCATCGCCCGGGCCTCCCTGTCCCGGGAGGGCTTCACCCCCCGCTCGGCCCTGGCCCGTATCGGTGCGCTGGGACGTGAGTACCTGCCTGCCTTCGACGTCCACGAGCGCCTGGTCATGGGGGCCTTCGTCCACCCCGGGCAGGCCCTGGTAGAGGACTTCGACGCCGTGGAGGAGCGCGCCCGCGCCTCCGCCCTGGTAGCCGCCCTGGCCGGTGACGAGCAGGCCCGTGCCGCCCTGGACGTGACGCTGCCCGAGCCGGTGCGCACCGACCGCGCCCCCAGCGCCGAGCGCGGTATCGGCGACCTCGACCCCGCCCAGCTCGACGCCGTCGAGGCCGTCAGCTCGGGTGCCTCCCTCCTGCTCGACGCGCCCCCCGGCTCTGACGTCGCCGACACCCTGGCCGCCATCCTGGCCGACGCCGCCGCCTCCGGGCGCACCGTGCTGCACGTGCCCGCCTCCAACGCCGACGGGCACGCCGTGGCCCAGGTCCTGCGCGAGGCTGGGCTGGGAAGCATGGTCGCCGACCTCACCGAGGACCCCGACTGGCGCCGTCACGCCGCCGAGACGGTCCGCACCGCCCTGGGGGTGCAGGTCCCCGACCTGGACACCGAGTCCATTAGCCTCCAGCGCCAGCGCCTGGTGGCCGTGCGCAGACGCCTGGGCCGCTACATCGAGGCCCTCCACCGTGAGCGTGACCCGTGGGGCGTGTCCGCCTACGACGCCCTCCAGGAGCTCGCCGAGCTCACCAGCGGCCGCGCCCGGGCCCGCACCACCGCCCGGATCGCCCCCGAGCACATGGGCCGCATAGGCGCCGAGGACCTGGACCGGGCCATCTGGCTGCTGCACCGTGCCCACACCCTGGGGATCCTCAGTCCCCGGCTCTCCGCCTCGGCCTGGCGGAGCCTGGACGTCACGGACATTGACGAGGTCACCGACACCCTGGCCCGCCTGGCCCGCCTGGCCGAGGAGCTCCTGCCCACCCTCACCGAGCAGGTGCGGTCCGTCAGCGACTTCACCGGCCTGAAGCCCGCCGCCACCCTGAGCCAGTGGGACGAGCAGATGGAGGTGCTCGACGGCGTGCGTGAGTCCCTGGACGTCTTCCTGCCCGAGGTCTTCGAGCGCTCGGCCGCGGACCTGGTCATTGCCACCGCCACCCGCCGGTGGCGTGAGGAGCGCTCCATCGAGATGAAGCGCTCCACCCGGCGCCGCTTCATCAAGCAGGCCAAGGACCTGGTGCGCCCGGGCCGCAACGTCAGCGACCTGCACGGTGAGCTGGTCAAGGTGCAGCGGCGGCGGGAGACCTGGCGCCGCTACGACCCCGACAACGGCTGGCCGCGCCTGCCCCGGGGCCTGGACGACATGCAGCGCACCGCCGTGGAGACCAACGAGGTCGTGGCCGCCCTCCAGCCCGTCCTGGGGCGCGCCGAGGACGCCCCTGTCCTGGTCGACATGCCCCTGGACCAGCTGACCGAGCGTGTACGCACCCTCCTGGACGACGCCGCCAGCGCCGAGAGGATGCCCGAGGCCAACCAGGTCCTGGACGAGCTCACCGAGCTGGGGCTGGGTCCCCTGGTCAAGGACCTGGCCGCCCGGGAGGTGCCCGACAGCCGTATCGAGGACGAGCTCACCTACTGCTGGTGGATCTCCATCCTGTCCTACGCCCTGCGCCAGGACCCGGACATGGGGGGCCTGGACGCCGACGCGCTGACCGCCCTGGCCGCCTCCCTGCGTCGGCTCGACACCGCCCAGTCCGCCTCACTGGCCGGGCCGGTCCTGGCCGCCTACGCCTCCCGGGTGCGTGCCAGCGTCGACGCCGACAAGGACACCGCCCGCGCCCTCTACCTGGCCCTGTGCCGGGAGGACAAGCTGCCCCTGCGTGACATCCTGCGGGTCTTCCCCCTGGCCCTGACCGCCACTCCGGTGTGGATCGTGCCGCCCACCCTCGTGCCGCAGGTCTTCACCCCCGACGCCGTGGTGGACCTGGCGGTCCTGGACGCCTCCGCGCAGATGCCCGTGGCCCAGGTCCTGCCAGCCTTCGTCCGCGCCGAGCAGGTGCTGGTGGTCGGCGACCCGCGCCGGGACACCTTCGGCCTGGCCGCCGAGCTCGGCTCCCTCCTGCCACGGGTGACCCTGCCTCTGGGACGTCACGCGCTGGACGCGGAGATCGCCGTCTTCCTGGCCGCTAACGGCTACGACAACGTCATTGACGCCGTCCCCGCCCCGCCGGGTGCCTGGCAGCTCAGCCTGGACCTGGTCGAGGGACGCGGCATGCCCGCCCCGGGCCAGGCCGCCGTGGAGTCCGTCCCCGCCGAGGTGGAACGGGTGGTGGACCTGGTCATTGAGCACGCCCTGACCACACCTGAGCGCAGCCTGGCGGTCATCGCCCTCAACGCCCGGCACGCTGAGGAGGTCCAGCGGGCCATTAACGCGGCCACCACCGGATCGCCCTCCCTGGAGGCGTTCTTCTCGGAGGACGTCGGTGAGCCCTTCGCGGTGGTGGACCTGACCCAGGTGCGCTCCCTGCGCCGGGACAACGTCATCCTCTCGGTGGGCTACGCCAAGACGCCCCACGGGCGCACCATCCACTCCTTCGGCGCGGTCTCCACGCACGGGGGCATGGTGGGACTGGTGGAGGCCCTGGCTGTCTCCCGGGGCACCACCCAGGTGGTCTCCTGCCTGGCCGCCGAGGACATTGACCCCAACCGCCTCCAGGCGGCCGGGCCGCGCCTGCTGCGCCAGGTCCTGGCGCGTGCGGGCGGGGAGCCGGCCCAGAGCGTGGCCGAGTCCACGGCACCCGACCGCCTCCTGGTGGACCTGGCCGAGCACCTGTGGCGCAAGGGCCTGACGGTGGTGCCGCGCTACGGGGTGCGCGGGGGGGTGCGCATCCCCCTGGCGATCGGGCACCCCGACTGCCCCGGCGAGCTGCTGGTGGCGGTCCTCACTGACGACGCCGCCTACGTGGCCGAGCCGAGCCTGCGCCGTCGTGACCGCCACTGGGTGGAGCGCCTGGAGAGGCGTGGCTGGCACGTCTACATGGCCTACTCCGCGGGGGTGTTCGTGGATCCTGAGCGTGAGGCCCAGGCGGTGGAGAGCATTGTGCTGGACATCCTCACCCAGCGGCAGGCCGTCCGGGAGGGACGGGCCCAGCAGGTCGTACCCGTGCGCGTGGAGGACGTGCCCGAGGTCCTGGAGGGGGTGCCCCAGGGGCAGTCGGTGACCGAGCCTGACGGCTCCCTGCACGGTACCGAGGGGGTCCTTATCACGGGGAGCTCCCTGGGTGCTGGTAGCGCGTCGAGTCCGGGGGGCTGGGGTGCGGGCAGCGCACCAGGCCCTGGTAGCGCGTCAGACCTGAGGGGCCGGGGTGCGGAAGGCGTGCGTGGTGGAGGTGAGCCTGCAGGCAGCGCTGCTGGTAGCGCGTCGAGTGCCGAGGCCGCGGGGATCCAGTGGCGTGGGACAGGGGCGTCGGGTGCGTCCGCGACGTCAACGATCTTTGGCAGGTCGGCGGTCTCGGCCGTCTCGGGGGTGTCCGCGACCTCGGCCGTCTCGGGGGCCTCAGCCGTGTCCGCGGTCTCGGCGGCGTCAGCGGCGTCGGACCTGGAGACCGTGCGTGAGCGCGGACCGCGGCCGCGCTTCGCCCAGGGGCTCCCCCTGCAGCACTACTCCGACGACGCGCTTGACGAGCTCATGGCCTGGATCCGTTCCGACGGCGTCCAGCGCGAGGACTTTGAGGAGGTCGAGGAGCTGCGGGTCACCCTGGGGCTGCAACGCCGCGGCTCCGCAGTCGACAACATCCTGAAGGGCGTGGTGCGGCGTGGCCGCTGAGCCGGGGGGTAAGGCGGACGCGGCGGATGGTGACCGGGGGTGCGCCCGCCCTGCCCCTGGGGCGGGGGTCCCAGGGTTGGTGGTCGGTGCACCCACGACGGGACCGAGTCCTGCCCCTGGGGTGGGGCCAGGTGGGCTCGGCCGCTGGACCGGGGCGGCTGCTCCTGAGGTGGGAGGGCCCGTTGCTGCCCGGTCCGCCGACTCCGAGTCCGCCCCTGGCTGGACGGGTGAGGTGGCTGGCGTGGCGGGGGCAGACCAGCCTGGTGTGGCCGGTGGCCTGGCACCGGGCCCGGTGCCCGCAGGCGGTGCCAGTGATACTGGTGGTACTGCCGGTGGGCGTGCGCGGCGTCGCGTGGTGGCGCTCTGCGCTGCCGACCTGGCGCGGATCGCACGCGGTGAGCTGCCGGCCCAGCAGGCTGAGGAGGAGCGCCGCCGGAGTGTGGACGCCCTGACGGATGCGTGCGGGCGCAGCGGTCCCCTGGGCCGCCCCGGCACGACGGGGGACGCTAATGACGCCCGGCTCCTGGCCGAGGTCCCACCCCACTGGCAGTAACCCGGGGGGCGGGGCTGAGAACAGGTCACGACGGTCACGCCCCCGCTCCTGCCTCACTCCACCTCGTCCCCTTCTCCTCCCACCTCGGCTCCGCTCCCACCTCGGCTCCGCTCCTGCCTTGGGCGCGCTGCTCGACCGACGTCATCGGCCGGGGAGGACGGGCGGCTCGGCTCCTGCCTTGCAGGCCGCTTAACCGCACCATTCCTGGGCTGGTTCGTGCCGAGAGCAGGGATCTATGCGCGGCCTGCGTAGTGTGGGGCGACTGTTCTGTCGCAATCTGAGGATCAGAGCCGACCCCACCCCGCCCCCGTCTTTATGCGCTCAATGTCCACGCAGGTCAGGGGCCTGGGCTCTGGTACGGCCAGGAGTGCCCTCCGCCCTGATCCTCAGATTGCGACACGCACAGGAGCACAGAGCGGCGGACGGCTGGTAGGACATCCAGAGTATTGCGTAACCTGCCTAGGTTTACGCCAGGAGACACGTGCCCCTATCAGAGGACGCGACGGGCCTCCCGGACCCACCCGTTCTCACGACGAACAAGTACCGTTCTCGCGAGCAACAAGTACCGTTCTCGCGACGAATAAGTACCGTTCTCGCGAAGAGAGGGGTGTGGTTGGCCTCGGGGGTGGGCGGGTGCTCGTGACCCCGCTGCCCCGTTATATGACGAGGGGTCGGCTCTACTGAGCCGACCCCTCGTGCGTAGGCCAGTACCAAGGCCGTTGACCGGGCTGGCGGCGAGGTTGCACCGAACCCTTGCGTAGGGCGGTGCCGTTGCGAGCGGCTCTTGGCGCTCTCAGCCCCGCCGGGTGGCGAGAAGGTCGCGGATCTCGGTGAGGAGCTCGGCCTCGGTGGGCTTGGCGGGAGCGGCCTCCTCCTCCTTCTTGCGAGCGGCGGCGAGCTTGTTCATGGGCACCACCACGAAGAAGTACACGGCGGCCGCCACAATCAGGAAGTTGATAATGGAGGTGGCAATGGTGCCCGGCTGGATGTAGTCCGAGCCCCGGATCTTGAACTGTGCCACGGAGTCAAAGTTCGGGGAGCCCACGAGGGCGCCAATAATATCCAGGATGAACTTGGTGACGCTGTCGACGATCGGCTTGAAGGCGTTACCGATAATAACGGCGACGGCGAGCTCGATCACGTTGCCCTGGGAGATGAACTCCTTGAAGCCCTTGAGCATGGAGGGAGATACCTTTCGACGGGGCGCTGCCGGGCACGTACGTGCTCCGGGACACCATTGACGTGTGAAGACAGCAGCGCATGAGACACTGCACTGCCTGACGGCGTCACGGGCTCAGCACGATGCCGAGCGCTCCATGTGTAGCCGCGCTAACGACCACGCTAGCGCTATTCCCGGAAACAGCAAGTGTTACATATGTAACATTCTTGTTACCTGACCACAGACCCGGCTCCTCCGGGACCTCGACCCGGAGCACCCTGGCGCCTGCACAGAGTACTGCCGACGACTGCGTGTCATCCTCGTCGGCCTGCCGGGAGGAGCGTGTTGCGCTCTCCCCAATGACGTCTACCCGGCTCCCGGGCTGGGCCAGGGCCGCGCCGATATCCACCGGAATCTGGACCACCCGCTCACTGGGGGCCAGCCCTGCCGCGAGCTGACCGCTCACCAGCGATGGCGTCAGGATCGTGCCTGCCGGGAGGGCCACGGCCGCCCGCGACCCCGCGACCTCCGGCCCGGCCAGCTCCCCGGAGGGCAGCGCCTCCTCCGGTAGCGAACGCTCCTCCAGATCCTGCTCGGTAATGAGCGTCCCGGCCACGACGTCGTGCTCCAGGACCCAGACGGTACGCCCCTGCACCGGCTGCGGGCGCAGCACGGACAGGGTCACCAGGACGGCCCCGGCCACGCAGGTGGCGACCACCAGGTGCCTCCAGCGCCAGAGCACGGTGGAGGGCCGGGGCCGACGGCGTCGGGTACCCGGTTGCGGGACGTCAGGGAGCTGGTGACGTCGGGAGGCGGACTGCGGGGCGTCGGGCCAGCCCCGGGAAGGGGGCCGTGGGCGGGATGAGCGTCGTCGCAGGAACATGCCCCCAGCGTGGGTCGAGACGGCCCCCTCGGGCCAGCGGGGGTGCCGGGCCCTGTGGACAAAGAGTTTTCCACAGGCCCGGGCCACCGGATGACGCCGCGTGATTCCGCGGAAAGTACCTCAGGCGCCCGGGAGCCTCCTTATCCCGGGGCGCGCGGGGCGGGTCCTCACGGTAAGTACCTCAGGCGCCTGGGAACCTCCTGCTGGCGGCAGCCGTATTACCCGTCCTCGGCGGCTACCGACCGGAGAAGGCGGATCCCTGAAGGAGGAACCACTCGGTGGGGGTGATGACGGCGTCCACGGGCACGTCGTGGGGCTCTGCCGGCAGAGGCCTGGTGACGAGCTCGTCGCCGTAGACCAGGGCGAACACCGGTGCCTGGGGGCGGCGCAGCGGCAGCACGCGGTCGTACCACCCACCGCCCTGCCCCAGGCGCCGACCCGCCCGGTCCACCGCCAGCGCCGGGACGAGCACGGCCTCGACCTGCCCGATCTCCTCGGGCGGCAGCGGCTGCCCGCTCGGCTCCGGCGGACGCCCCGGAGCGCGCTCGGCCAGGTCGTCACTGCCGGCGAAGTACCTCCACGAGCGCGACAGGCGCGGTCCCAGGACCGGCAGGAGCACACGCACCCCCTGCGATCGCAGCTCCTCCAGGAGCAGGCGGGTGCAGGGCTCGTAGCCCACCGACACGTAGGCGGCCACCGCCCCCATGCCCGCGACCGCCTGGAGGGCGTGCTCGGTCAGGGCCTCGCAGGTGGGGTCGTGGTGGCCGACGGGGTGGCGGTGACGGTGACGCCGCTGCTCACGCAGGGTGACCCGGAGCGCGTCCTTCGCGTCGCTGACCTCCAGGAAGGCGACATCGGGAAGGACAGGGGCAGGGGTGCTCATAGGGGCAATCCTCCCAGGCCCCGGGCGGGGCGCTGGCAGGCACAGGAGTTCTGCGCTTGCGGCGAAGCCCCCTGGTCGTGGGCGTCCTAACGCGGTAGCGCCCCCGGGCTGAGACCACTGCGAGACCTTCCGGGCCGGTGGGGACGGTAGGCTCACGCTGGTAACCGGACACACGCCGGAACGTGAGGACACCTGATGATAACCGTCGCCAAGCACCTGGCCGCCTGCCTTGAGATCGCCCACGCCGCCGCACCGCTGGACGTGGTCCTTCCCGACGCCGTCGGCTGCGTCCTGGCTGAGGACGTGGTGGCCGACATGGACCTGCCGGTGGCGGACCTCGCGGGGTGCGACGGCTACGCCGTCACCGCCGCCGAGGTGGCCGGGGCCGGCTCAGGCGGTTCCGTCCGCCTGGACGTCATGGACGCCGTGCGTGCGGGGGACGCCCGCGCCATGCGGCTGGTGCGTGGTGCCTGCGTCCTGATCGACTCCGGTGCGCCCATGCCCCGGGGGGCCGACGCCGTCGTGTCCTGGAGGGACACCGACCGGGGCACCTCGCAGGTGGTGGTGCGCCGCGCCGTGGTGGCCGGGCAGAACGTGCGCCGTCGGGCCGAGGAGGTCGAGGCCGGGGTCAAGGTCCTCACCGAGGGGAGCCGCGTCTCCGCCCGGCAGGTCGGGCTGCTGGCCGGCCTGGGCCGCCACCGGGTCAAGGTCCACCCCGCACCCCGTGTGGTGATTGTCTCCATTGGCGACGAGCTGGTGGAGCCGGGTAACCGGTGCGGGCTCGGCGAGGTCTACGACGCCAACGGCCACGCCCTGGCGTCGGCGGTGACCGAGGCCGGGGGGCAGGCCTTCCGGGTGGCGGCGGTCCCCGACGAGGTGCGTCCCCTGACGGAGACCATTGAGGACCAGCTCGTGCGCGCTGACGTCCTGATCACCACCGGGGGGATGTCCCTGGGGCAGGGGGACACGGTCAAGGACGTCCTGGCCCCGCTGGGCTCGGTGCGGTTCGACGCCGTCGCCATGAGCCCCGGCCACCAGTTCGGCCTGGGCACGGTGCGTGACACCCCGATCTTCTGCCTGCCGGGCGACCCGGTGAGCGCCCAGATCGCCTTCGAGACCTTTGTGCGTCCCGTCCTGCGGCAGATCGGGGGCTGGTCCACGCTCCACCGCCTGAGCCTGCCGGCCACGGTCACCCACGGCTGGGACTCCCCGGTGGGCAGGCGCGAGTTCGTCCCGGTCCACCTGACGGGCTCACCCGCCCAGGGCTACCGGGCCGAGCCGACCAGCGAGCCGGGGCGCACCAGCCTGCTGGGCCTGGCCTGGGCGAACGCGATCGCCGTGGTGCCCGAGGACACGGGGCTGGTCGCGGCCGGGAGCTCCCTGCACTGCCTCCTCCTGGAGTCGTGAGGTGCGTGGTGTGGGGTGCGTGGCGCCGCGACGCTCTTGTAGGACCTTGGACCTGTTTTCTGCGGTCCGCCCAGGTCGGGCAGGGGGAGCACGAGGTGGGGCTCCTGTGACTGCCGAGGACCCCAGGAACCGTGTGACTGCTGAGGAATCTGTGGTCCGCGACGTGTCCAAGATCCTGGTCGGGTGGGGCCGCGAGCTGTTCAACACGCCAGGTCGCCTACGTCCCCGCCGCCTGTCGGGCGAATACCGTTGAGGTGTGGGGATGGAGATCTGGGCGCTGGTCGCACTCGTTGTCATCCTTGCCGTGTACCTCCTGCCGTACCTGGTCGGACGCCGTGAGGTGATGGGGCAGTCCAATTCCGAGGACCGCTACTCCGCGGAGCTGCGGGTCCTGGAGACCAGCGACGAGCCCTCCGCCGCTGACGAGGCCCGTACTCGCAGCGGTCATGCCACGATCTTTCGCCGCCCACCGGAGGTCAGAGCCATGAACAGACCCACCGTGAGGAACGTCCGCTCCGTGAGGACCGAACGTGAGCTGGCACAGGCCAGGCGCGCCCGCAACGAGGCCCGCGAGGCCCGTCGCGCGGCCGCCGGTCGCCGCGCCGCCGTCTTCGCGGTCCTGGTGGCGGTCTCCGCGAGCCTGTGGATCGTGGGCCTGGCGACCCCGGTGCCCTGGTGGCCCGCCCTCATCCCGACCGCGCTGCTGGGCGTCTCCCTCATGGCGGGACGCCGGGCGGCCATCGCCGCTGCCGCTGCCGAGGGCCGTGAGCGGCGTCGTATCGCCGCCCTGGAGCGTGAGCTCCTCCTGCTCACCGGTAGGCACCCGGAGGGTGACGAGGCGACCGACGACGAGGGCGGCCTGACCGCGGCCGACCGGGTGCGTCCGACTGGCGTGCCCGGCGCCCCCCGCAGGACCGCTCCTCACCGCGACCAGGGCGGCTCCCGTCCCGAGCGGCCCGTCCAGGACCAGAGGACCGCGCCGTCGGCGGGCCCCGTGGGAGGCCCCATCCTGCGTCCGGTGCCTGCTCCCGGGCCGGTCGGCAGGCCGGATCCGGTCGCGGGCCCGACTGGTCGGCCGGTGTTCGTCCCCGTGGACTCCGCCGAGGAGACGGAGGGGCCCGTGGCGGCAGGCCTGGAGGCGGACCTCGTGCCGGGGCCGGGCGGCCCCTGACCGTGCGCCGCAAGTGGAACGGC
>ERZ772921.635-NODE-635-length-21479-cov-4.270491_pt1 | contig 21479 bp, 20 predicted proteins | sample MGYA00512117_ERZ772921 | MGnify/ENA primary metagenome ERZ772921 (study PRJEB29015, sample SAMEA2737944) | human oral metagenome | biome: human oral; feature: human-associated habitat; material: dental | place: China | collected 2150 ...
CCGCTGCTGTGTGCCAGCGGGGCACCCGGCCTCGTCGTCACCGACGTCGATTCGACACTGATTCGCCAGGAAGTCATTGAGGAGCTCGCCGAAGCTGCGGGCACGCGGGCGCGCGTCGCCGAGATTACGTCTCGTGCGATGAATGGAGAGCTTGATTTCGCGGAGTCTTTGCGCGAGCGCGTTGCAACCCTCGCGGGGGTCCCCGAATCCGTCTTCGGCGATGTTCTGTCCGCCATCACCCCCACAAAGGGTGCTCGCGAGCTGATCGACGCAGTCCACCGGGCCGGCGGAAAGTTCGGCATCGTCTCGGGCGGATTCGAGGAAGTGGTCGCTCCCCTGGCGGCCTCCCTCGGCATCGATTTCTACGCGGCGAACCGCCTCGAGGTCGCCGGCGGCGTGTTGACGGGCCGCGTGCTGGGGCGCATCGTGACCTCCCAGGTGAAGGTCGAGTGCTTGCGTTCGTGGGCCTCGTCCCTCAGTGTCCCCCTCGAGCGCACGGTTGCGATCGGCGACGGGGCGAACGATATCCCGATGATGCACGAGGCCGGGGTCGGTATCGCGTTCTGCGCGAAGCCCGCCGTGCGCGAGCAGGTGTCGGTCCAACTGAACACGCCGGATCTGTCTCTGGCGATCGCTCCCCTCGGCCTCGCCTAGTACGAAACGCTAGGGTTCGCGCGTGTCTGTCAAGCGGATCATGTGCCCATCCCACCCGTCGCGCCAGGCGCGCGCGTACTCGAGGATCTGCGCGGGGTAGATTTCTCCATCGATCTGGGCGGCGGCCTCGTCAATATCCCACCAGGCCTGCGTGTCGATGACGGAGCGTTCCAGCTCGGTCCATCCATCCCGGCTCAGGGCGGTCGAGGGGGCCTGCGCGATGAAAAACCACTCGTCCTGGCGGGCGGTGACCGCCAGGAAGTCGAACTCGGCGGTCCGGTAGAGGACGGGACCGACCAGGTCGTCAGGGCTCAGCTCGATGCCGGTTTCTTCGAAGACCTCACGCACGGCTGCGCCGCGCGGGTCTTCCCCTTCTTCGATGCCGCCACCGATCGTGAACCACCAGAACCTCTCCGGTTGGTCTTCGTCGTGACCCTTGGCCAACAGGACCCGTCCACTGTCGTCAAAGAGAAGGACGCGGGCGGCCTTCCTGTGGGGATAGCCGTCCGCGTCCAATGGCCAGTCGAGTGCGCTCATGCCTCCAGGGTAGACCGGTGGCGGCGCAGGCCCCACACGAGGAGGGCGACACTCACGACGAGAACGGGGATCTCGATCGCGCCGTAGGTCAGGTTCCACGAGTCTTCGGGAGCCAGGAATCCAATGCCGTTAGCCTGGGCGTGCAGAGCGAGAGCTGCGACGAATCCGCCGGCCGCGGCGAGGAGGCCCACAAGCACATTCTGTGCGCGCAGCACCGCCCACGCCAGGGCGTAACCGAACACACCCGTGAAAATCGCGTGACCGTAGGCGCCGAGCAGCGCACGTGCCAGGAAGGATTCCCACAGTCCGCTCATCCCGTCTTCGAGGGCACTCACGTAGTAGCCCACGTCCTCACCCCAGGCAAAACCGAGGCCAACGAGCGCGCCGAGCACGCCACCCTGCGCGGGACGATCGAGCACCTTACGCGCAGCGAGGACCAGTGCCAGAACACCAATTCCCTTGCCTGTTTCTTCGACGAGGGGACCCGTGACGACGGACGTCACGACATCGACCGCATCGTCGCTCAGGTTGCTCGCGGCTACGGCCGAGTCGATGACTGTGTTGCCGTATCCCGCAAAGATCAGCGCGCCACCGGTTCCCCAGCCGAACGCGGCCAACCAGGACAGCACTGTGGGCTTGAGGCGAGCGGCCCATGCGAGGAACACCAGGCCAACAACTGCGCTCAGGATCGAGGCGCCAACAGCAAGCCAGGCATCAGACGACGAGACCCCCTCAAGAGCTTCCGTCAATTCATAGATAGCCGCCCAAACGCTCAATGCAATGAGGATGAGCGAGCACGCGACGAGCGCCCACGAACGTGGGCGAATAGACACAGCATGAGTCACGTTATTTCCTTTCTGTCGTCCCCATCATGCCCGATGTTCCTATGCGTCACCTATGAGGGGGCGATGGAACAGCCGTGAGAATGCGCTCATGCAACAAACCCCGTAGCGGGAGCCGCTGAGCAACCTGATCTCGCCTCACTGCCTCGACTACGACCTGTTTCCCTGTTCAATGCGACGCGTCAGGCGACCTGCGCACGACCTGCGACGGCGTTTGTGACGTCCTTTTGCTGCTCCGCGATAGAGGTCAGTCGCAGGAATTCACGACGCTTTCCAACGGCATCGGCTAGCATCTGACGATCGTTTTCAATGCGCGAGCGATCGGCGCCGTGGCGAGCCATGAGGCGCTGGTCGAGGCCGAGGGAGGCCAGGTCGGACAAGAAGGCTCGCATGGCACGCTTCGCATCCCGTCCGCCCTGGGCAGCCCACTTGAAGGCGGCTTTACGCGCGCGACGATCGGTCGCCATCAACACTTCGCCGGGAAGGATCCATCCGGTGCGTACGTAGGGGACGAGGCCGTCGCGAATGTGGAGAGCCTCCCGTCGGGCAGCTCGAAGCAGGAGAATCGACCAGAGGACAAACCCGGGAATACCCACCACGAGGTACATCACGATGAACCCTGTTCCGGATGCGGGCAACGCGATGCTCCCGTTCCATGCGAAGTGAATGAGCATGGCAGCAAACCAGAACAGGACAACGATGGCGGTCTTCGACCATCCGCGTCGGAACTTGATGAGGGCGAGCGCCAATCCGATGCCCGTCATCGACGTGGCCATCACGTGCAGAAAGGGCCCTGCCAGGGCACGAAGAACGAACACCAACACGAGAGTCTTTGTTCCTTGGCCCTCGGTGCGCAGGAAGTACAAAATGTCTTCGAAGAAAAGGAATCCCGCCGCCGAGAATCCCGCGTACACGACACCATCGAGTATCGAGTTGATGCTGTTGCGCCGTACAACGACGATGATGAGGACACCGATCCCCTTGAATGTCTCCTCCACGAGTGGCGCAATGAATGACATGGCAAGCGCCTCGGCGCGCCGCAGGTCTCCGATCGTGAAGGCAATGTCTGTGTGGAGCGCCGTGTTCGTAATCATCGACGTCAGGGTCGCCACACCCCCGCCCCACAGAAACATCGCGAGCTTCGTCGTCCACGGTTCTGGCTCCCAGCGATCGATCCGCTGGAGGAAGCCGACGACGATCACGAGGGCAACCAGGGACAGCAGCGTCGTCTTCACAAAGGCGGTCACGCTTGAAGACTCGGGTGCCAAACCGTAGATGATGATGCCGATGGTCCCCAGCACGCCGATCGTCGTCATGACGACCTCGAACCAGGGGAAGGAGTGCGCGGCCTTGGGAGGCTGCCAGACGGGAGCGGCATCGTCGGGGGCCGGTGCCGAGACGCCATCAGTGGAGTCGATGGTGGCACTGCTGATCTTGCTGAGGCGATAGTCCTCGCCGGGCCCTCCCCAGTGGGTCGCGTGCATGTCAGTAACCTCGTCCACCCGTTCGCGTGTCATCGTCAAAGTCAATGGGCTCGGGAATCGGAGCATGCCCGGCCAGTCGCAACAATTTTACCATTCGTGCGGAACGCAGGGCGCGAACTCCCGCGACATCCACGTTATGCACGTTGCGCGTGAGCTCGATGCGATAGCACGTCGCATCCAACGCTTCCAGGCGTGCGCTGGCCTGAGGATCCGATGCAATGCGCGCCCGTTCGTCGGGGATGAGAGTCTCACGGATTGCGCGAGACAAGGCGGACGCACGCTCCAAACGCGTCGCTACCTCGACACGATCGCCCTGGCGTTGCGCCGCAGTTCGGCGGTCGAGGCCATCGGTGGTGAGCTGGTCTCCCCCATCCTGAATATAGGCGCGCGCAGCGTCGGCGAGGCCGGAGTTTTCCAGCCCAACGCTGCGGGTCAGCAGGTCTGCCTCGGAGGCCCGGCGCAGCAGGAGGCGCGAGAGAGAGGCGCGCGAAGCAAGGATGCGCTGATGGAGCCGATCCAGACGGCGCGCACGCGTGATCGCAAATCCTGCGACGACGCCGAGCGCGATAACGGCGAATACGATAGCGACAAGCAGCCACGGGGACAGCGAGATCATGCGAGCTCCTCCCCTTCTTCTCCACGACCTCGGATCAGGTCACGTGCCCGGCGCGTTCCCGATTCGGCGGGACTGCCCATGTCAATCGCCAGCTTGTAGACCTCGAAGACCTTATCGGCAACAACCTCCCAGTCGTACTGCGCCGATGAGCGCGCTCCGGCAGCGGACAGCTCCTCGAGGCGGTCGCGGTCGGTCAGCAGGTCGATGAGCGTACGTGCGAGCGAGTCGCTGTTGCCCCTCTCGAAGAGCGCGCCAGCTCGCCCGTCCTCAAGCACCGCACGGAAGGCCGGGATATCCGAGGCAACGACAGCCGTATGGGCCGCCATCGCCTCGACGAGGACAATGCCGAATGACTCTCCGCCCGTCTGCGGAGCGACGTAGATGGTGGCGCCGGCGAGCAAGGATTCCTTCTCCTCATCACTGATTCCACCGAGGAAGGACACGGAATCGCCAAAACGCTCGACGGCCTGGCGAATCTCCGGGGCATCTCCTCGGCCGGCAATCAGGAAACGCGCACCCGGGAAACGCTCAAGGACACCAGCAATGGCACCGGCGAAAATGCTCAGGCCCTTGCGGGGCTCATCGAGGCGTCCGAGGAACACGATGACCGGACGTTCGTCCGTCGCCACCCACTGTTCAAGGGGCTGCGCGGTGCGGAACGAGGCCGTTTCGACCCCGTTCGGAATGATGACGGCATCGCCGCCGTGGTGCTCGATCAGCGTTCGGCGCGCCTCCTCGGACACCGCGATGCGCACTCCGATGCGTTCCATGTACAGGCGCATGGGCGCCGAGGCAATCGCGCGCGAGACCGACCGACCGAGGGCCGCGTGGAATGTCCCCACGAGGGGGGCAGTCGAAAGCATCGCAGCTGCCATCGACACCGAGGGAACGACAGGCTCGTGGACGTGCACGACGTCAAAATCGTTCACTGCCAGCCAACGGCGAGTACGCGCGAGCGCCTTCGGCTTCACGGAAATATTGGCCACCGATCCGTTGAAGGGGATCGACACGGACGAACCGGCGGACGTGATCCACTCGGGCAGGTCCTCCGAGGTCGACGGCGTCAGCACCTGAACGTCGTGTCCGCGGGACCGCAGCTTCAACGCGAGGTCGCGGATATGGAAGCCCACTCCCCCGGGCACGTCCCAGGAGTAGGGATTCACGATTCCGATCTTCATCGATTCTTCCTCTCGTGCTCGGCCCTCGCGCGCGCCAGGCGCTCGGGGTCAAGATCTTCCACATACACGCGCTGCATCATGTGCCAGTCCTGCGCCTTGGTCGCCATCATGGCGGCAAATTCGTCCACCCACGCCTGTGTGAGAGCTTCGACGCGGTTGAGGTCGGGGTGCTCCTGGCCATCTGCATTGATCGGTCCGACGCAACGCACGCGTACATCGGCCCCAGTCGGAGTCTCGTTCTCGTAGGTGATGCAGGCAGCGAAAAGCGGACGCTCCAGCTTGGTCGCGAGCGCAGCGGGACCCGCGGCGACGAGTGCGCGCCGCGTCCCCAGGTCGACCTCAATGCCCGAACCCGAAATATCCCGGTCTGCAAGAAGCGGGACGATGACGCGACGGCCGCGCACGCGCTCGATGAGGGTGGAAAAGACAGACTCACCCTTCACGACGCCAATGATCTCCATGCCGAGGCCTTCGCGCAGCGACACGAAACGTTCAAACAGCGCGGGAGGCTCCACCTTCTCCGCGACAGTCACGATGCCCCGGCCGTGTGCACACACCCAGGCGCCGGCACGATCCCAGCTGCCGGAGTGTCCGAGAGCGAGGACGACCGGTCCATCTTCGCTGGCCGTGGCCAGGGCCTCGAAGCCCTCGAAGGAGACTCCCTTGAGCAACGGCTCGCCGCGACGCGATCCGAGCATCAACTGCTCAGCATAGTTGCGGATGTGCGACCGGACCGCGTCACGCACCTCGTGGGCGGATGGCTCGTTTCCAGTCAAACGCGCCATGTTGGCGCGCAGCCGGTCGATCATGGCTCCCCCACGCCTGGCCGCAATCGATGCACCAGTGTCCGCCATGCGCATGACGAGGCGCAGCGGCAAGCGGGGGGCGATCGAAAAGGCGAGCGACAGGGGCGAAAAACTCACGGCGTTCCCTCGTCGATGTTGTGGGCAGTGAACCAAATGCGCTGGCAGACGGTGACGAAGGATGCAAACGCCACCCAGGTTAGGCCAGCCGCAAATACCCACTCGGGCAGACCAAGACTCATGAGGATCGCCGTACCCATGCCAATGATGAGCCGGTCGGTGCGCTCAGCGATGCCCAGCTTGGCGACGACGCCGACAGATTCCGCGCGGGCGCGCGCGTAGGGAACGGCGGCCGCACCAACGATCGAGCAGATGCCGGAGATGATTGCCCATGTGCGCACGAACGAGTCGTCCATCTGGAAGACCGCGTAGGCGGTGAGGGAGCCAAAGACGGCTCCGTCGCCCAGACGGTCGAGCGTCGAATCGAGGAAAGCACCAAAACGCGTGCCGCCCGTCGTCATGCGCGCAAGCGTGCCATCCACGGAGTCGCCGAACATCACGACGGCCAGGACGATGCCGCCCTGCCAAATCCATCCCTGAGGAATGCAAATGACCGCGATCGCGACCGTCGCAACAGTGCCCGCGACCGTCACCATATTCGGGGTGACGCCCACGCGTGCGAGAACCCGAGCGAGAGGCGTAAAGATTGCCTTCGTGATGGAACGTCCGTGGTTTCCGAGCATTAGTCATCCTTCGGCCAGGCGGCGGCCAGCCGCGCGCGAGCGTCCTCCAGGAGCTCAGGCACGGCCTTCGTCTGCGCAATGATCGGCAGGAAGTTCGCGTCCCCCAACCAGCGCGGAACGACGTGCTGGTGCAGGTGAGCGGCGATACCGGCACCGGCCACCTCGCCCTGGTTCATACCCAGGTTGAAACCCGCCGGAGACGCGACCTCACGGGTGACGCGCATGGCGGTCGCCGTCAGGTTGCCCAGCTCCACGCGTTCCTCGTCCGTGAGCTCCGTGTAGTCAGAGACGTGACGATACGGGCACACGAGCAGGTGCCCGGAATTGTAGGGGAACAGGTTCATGAGCACGAAGCAGGTGTCGCCGCGGTAGACGATCAGTCCAGCCTGGTCGTCCTTACCGGGCGCCGTGCAGAACGGGCACCCGACGTCCGAGGCGTCGGCGGGCTTGCCTTCGCCGCGTATATAGGCCATCCGGTAGGGGGTCCAGAAACGACCGAAGCCGTCCGGGACGCCCGCCAACGAGCGGGCGTCCTCGGTCGGCAACGGGCCGTTCGGGGAACCGATCGAGTCCGAACCGGCGTCGCGGCTCATGACTCTCACGCCTCGTCGAGGCCGTCGATCTGATCGGCGTTGTTGCGCTGCTCGATGTGCGAGACGATCAGCTCGACCGCGCGATCGACGGCGACGCCGTTGTGCTGCGAGCCGTCACGCAGACGGAAGGACACGGCCCCGGCCTCGACGTCCTCGCCGCCGGCGATGAGCGTGAACGGGATCTTGTCCTTGGAGGCGTTGCGGATCTTCTTGCTGAAGCGGTCGTCCGACAGGTCGGTCTCGACGCGCACGCCGCGCTCGCGCAGCTTCGCGGCAACGTCCTTGACGTAGCCGTCGAAGGCCTCGGCGACGGGGATGAGGCGAACCTGGACGGGCGAGAGCCACGCCGGGAATGCACCCGCGTAGTGCTCGGTGAGAACGCCAATGAAGCGCTCGACCGAACCCAGCTTGGCGGAGTGGATCATGACGGGGCGCTGACGGGAGCCGTCGGCTGCCGTGTACTCCAGGTCGAAGCGGTCGGGCTGGTTGAAGTCGTACTGGATCGTCGACATCTGCCAGGTGCGACCGATCGCGTCCTTAACCTGCACGGAGACCTTGGGGCCGTAGAAGGCGGCGCCGCCCGGATCCGGAACCAGGTCGAGGCCGGTCGCCGCGCAGGCGTCCTCGAGGGCCTTCGTGGCAGCCGCCCAATCCTCATCCGAGCCGATGAACTTGTCCTTCTTCTTGCCGTCCTCGTCGCGCGTGGACAGCTCCAGGTAGAAGTCCTTGAGGCCGAAAGCCGAGAGAATCGACAGGAAGAACTCGATCTGCGTGCGGATCTCTTCCGAGGCCTGCTCAGGCGTGCAGTAGGTGTGCGAGTCGTCCTGCGTGAAGCCGCGCATGCGGGTCAGGCCGTGGACGACACCGCTCTTCTCGTAGCGGTAGTCGTGGCCCAGCTCGTAGAAGCGCAGGGGCAGCTCGCGGTAGGAGCGGCCACGCGAACGGAAGATCAGGTTGTGCATCGGGCAGTTCATGGCCTTGAGGTAGTACTCCTGGCCTGCCTTGGTGACGTTGCCATCCTCGTCGCGCTCTTCGTCGACGAGCATGGGCGGGAACATCGTGTCCGCGTAGTAGGGCAGGTGACCCGACGTGTGGAAGAGACCGCCCTTGGAGATCTCGGGCGTGTGCACGAAGTCGAAGCCGGCCGCCTTGTGACGGTCGGTCACGTAGGACTCGATCTCGTGGCGCAGGATTCCGCCCTTGGGATGGAATACGACGAGGCCGGGACCGATCTCCTCGGGGAAGGAGTACAGGTCCAGCTCGGCGCCGAGGCGACGGTGGTCGCGGCGCTCGGCTTCCTTGATGCGCTCCTGGTAGGCGACGAGGTCATCCTTGGAGGCCCAGGCGGTTCCGTAGATGCGCTGGAGCTGATCGCCCGCCTGGTCGCCCTTCCAGTAGGCGGCCGAGGCCTTGGTCAGCGCGAAGCCGTTACCGATGAGCTTGGTGGAGGGCAGGTGCGGACCGCGGCACAGGTCCTTCCACGCGACCGAGCCGTCGCGGCGGACGTTGTCGTACATGGTGAGCGTGCCGCCGCCGACCTCGACGGAAGCGCCCTCGGCGCCCTTACCCTTCGTGGTGACGAGCTCGAGCTTGTAGGGCTGCTCGGCCAGCTCGACGACGGCCTCCTCCTCGGAGATCACGCGACGCACAAAGCGCTGACCTTCCTTGACGATGCGCTTCATGCGCTTCTCGAGGTCGCGCAGCAGCTCGGGGGTCACCGCATCGATATTGCCGAAGTCGTAGTAGAAGCCGTCGGTGATGAAGGGCCCGATGCCCAGGTTCACGTCGGGGAACACATCCTGGACGGCCTGCGCGAGCACGTGCGTGGCGCTGTGGCGCAGGATGTTCAGGCCGTCCTCGCTGGCCAAGGTGATGGCCTCGACGGTCGTTCCTGCTTCAAAAGGCGTCTCGAGGTCACGCGGCGTACCGTCAACCTTGATGGCGACGACGTCGCGCGACTTCTCGAACCACGTTGTGCCCGTGGTCCCCGCCGGTACGGTCTGTTCGTGTCCGTCAATGACGAGCGAGATATCGGGCACTGTGTCTCCTAGTTTCGTTAGATACGCGAGATTGTGTTGCGAATTGAATTCTAGCCCCGTGGCGCGAACGCTTCAGGAGCGGGCGCGCCAGTCCTTCACGGCCTTCGCGGCGATCAGGGCACGGTAGGTGGACTTCTTGATGGGCATGTCCCAGCCACCGGGCACGTCTGTGAAGTGCGTGGCGAAGGCGCTCTTGTACTTTCCGACGCTATAGAGATCGGGGCAGCGCGGCGAATGCGCGCCCATCAGGTCGAACTCACGCACGCCGTCGCGGGCGAGGAATTCGGCCGCCAGGAAGTCCAGGACCGGAGGCTGACGCAGACGACGACCGGCCTCGGTGGAGGCGCCGTACTCGGCCTGCGCGCGGATTCCCTCAACAAGGCAGAAGTCCCAGCACAGGATATTTCCGTCGGCATCGCGCATCGAGAAGATGCGCGCGTGCTTCGGGCCCAGCGTCTGAAGCAGGCTGAGGTAGTACTCCTTGGGGTGGGGACGGAAGCCGTCGCGCTTGGCGGTCTCCTCCATGACGGCGTAGTACTCGTCGATGACGGCCTCGGCATTGGCAGTGTCCTCGTGGAAGGTCACGCCCTCGGCCTTGCCCTTCTTCAGGCCAGAGCGAATCGAACGCTTACCCGCCTTGGGCATGGCGGCGAGGATCGCTTCTTCGGTCTTGCCAGAGGTGTCGATGACGACGGTGCGGTCGTAGGAGATCGTCTGCAGTGGCATGCACAGGTCGGGGTGCTGGTAGATGGCGTGCAGGCGCACGAAGGCGACGGTCTTATCCTTTGCCTTAATCTCGCGCAGGAGGTCGGCGCGCAGGGCGGCTTCGCGTTCGGGCGTCGCTTCCTTGACCCACGCGGGTCCCCACTTCGCCCACAGGTAGTGGACGCCGCGCACCGAATACTTGTAGAGGGTGATGAACGCAACCTTGGAATCATCCTCGCACCAGGCGTAGCGTCCCCACACTCCGTGGCCTTGGGATTCCTCAAAAGCCTCCCACACGCACGTCTGTTCGATAGGCAGGGAGCGGTCCTGGAAGCCAGAGACCGCGGCGATCTTGTCTTCCTGAGAAATGGGCACGAGTGCGGTTGTCGTCATGGTGTCCTCGTTAGTCGGAACTATCGGTCGCGTAGGGGGTCAGTCTATCAGGGCCTCCTCCCCCACCGACGAGGCCGGGGCGGGCCGGGGCGGTGGGAGTCAGTACGACGTCTCCGTCGGCTCCGGGTAATATCGGGCGAACTTACGTCGGTGGTTTTGCTTTTGGAGCCAGACGATGAGGTTACGTCGCAGATCCTTCTCCGTCGGATTGAGGAGCAGATCGAATCGCCGGCCCTCACGGATGATGCGCTTGACGCGCGCGCGCAGATCCTCATCGGTGATGTAGTGCAGCAGAAGGGAGTCCGGGACGAGGGTGTAGAGAATCTCGTCAGTTGCCCGGGTCTGCTCGCAGGCCTTGCCGTCGATAAGGTCCTCGACCATCGGGATCATCGGGTTCGCGCCGGCGGCGGCCATGTACCAGTTGTTGCGGCCGATGCGCGGGTTCACCTCAAAGAAGAGCGCTCGCCCGTCCCGGGGGTCGATCTTCACGTCGAAGTTTGCGAAACCGCGGTAGCCGTTCTCGGTCAGCAGGGCACAGGCGTCGCGCCACAGCGCCGGAAAGTCCTCAGTGATCATGGCGACGGGGTTGCCGATCATCGTGGGCGCGTGGTCTTCGAGGAGGACGCGCGCCGACCCGATCAGGGTCACCTCTCCGCGCGAGTCCACGTACGCCGTGATCGAGCGCATCGCGGTGTTATCGCCGGGAATCAACTCCTGCACCAGGAAGGTATCGCGGAAGCCCGCGGCCTTCAGGGTCTCCCACAGCTGAGTGAGCTCCTCGGCCGTGTCGATGAACCAGATCTTGCGCTTGCCCTCGAACTCGAGCACGTCATAGGGCTCGCCCTTCGCAGACTTAGCAACAACCGGGAAGCTGAAGGGAATCTCAGGAGCAGCCCAGGCCTCTTCCTCCATGCCAGAGAAATCGACCTCGACAGTACCCGGCGTGGCAATGCCTGCCCGCTCGCACTCACGAGCAAACTCCGCCTTGTCGGTGAGTCGTTCCATGACTTCCTCGGTGGGGAACGGCAGCGCGTAGTGGCGCGAGAGCGTCTCCATGTTCCGAGCAACGAACGCCGAGAAGATGTCGTGGTTGGCCATCAGGATCAGCTTCTTATCCGGATGCTCGCCCGCAATGGTCATGAGGATGTCCAGGAGCTGTGCGTCACTCGCATGAGCACTCACGTGGCGGACATCAAAAAAGTGCGAACGGGTGATCGACTCGGTCGGCTGCGATCCCACGCAGATGCACCGACAACCGAACGCTTCGTTGAAACAACGCCCAATTCCATACACGCCGAAGTCTCCTCCGATAATGACGGGCAGGATGTCTTCGCGGGGCATCAGCGGTCGCGTCTCAGTCAGATAGTCGATCGTCATGCCACAAGCCTAGCGCCTGGTAGGATACAGAACGTTCCCTGAGACCTCTCTCACCAACACGGAAGTACACTATGAGCACGCCCTATTCTCCCGAGAATCAGCAGCCCTTCCAGCCTCAGCAGGGTGGGTACCCCCAGCAGGGCGCATACCCACAAGGTGACTTTGGGCAGCAGCCCACCCAGCAGATGCCCGCCATGGGAGGCTATGGGCAGCAGCCCACCCAGCAGATGCCCGTAGCGGGCGGCTACGGCCAGTCTCAGGGATACGGTCAGCAGGCCCAGCAGGGCTACTACCAGCAGGGCCAGTTCCAGGGCGCCCCGGGCGGCGGGCAGCCGGCAAAGAAAAAGACGGGCCTCATCATCGGGATCGTCGCAGCCGTCGTGGTCGTGCTCATTGCCGCCGGTGTCGCCATCTGGTGGTTCGTGTCCGGTGACGACTCTTCCGACGCTGATGCTGCCCAGAGCGCCCCTAGCACCGCAGCCCCTTCCGCTGGCGTAAACCCCTCGCAGCCCCCGGTGGGCACCAACCCCTCGCAGCCGCCCGTGGGCACCAACCCCTCGCAGCCGCCCGTGGGCACCAACCCCTCGCAGGGCGCAGCCCCCGGTGGCGGCTCTAACTCCGATCTGGAACAGCAGGCCATCGCCGAGTGCACCAAGGAAATCAACGACGAGTACACTAACGCGAGTGTCTCAGGTGCAAAGCTTGAGCTGAAGGATAGCTACGGCGACACCCAGTGGTGGGATTACACCGGCACGCTCACCGGTACGGACAAGATTACGAAGAAGAACGTCAACACTAGCTTCACCTGCTCTGTCTTCTACCTTGGCAGCACGAAGAGTTTCACCGCATTCGTTATCCCCGAGGATTACTGAGACACAGCGCTGACACACGCTGACAGCTTCCGATAGACGGAGGAGTCCACATGTCGAACCCTTTCAACCCCAACCAGCAGCCGATGCCCGGCAGCGGCCAGTACCCGGCCGGGCAGCAGCTTGGCGGGGCCTACGGCCAGCAGCCCGGCCAGCAGATGCCTGGCGCGGGCGGCTACGGCCAGAATCAGGGATTTGGACAGCAGCCTCAGCAGGGCTACTACCAACAGGGGCAGTTTCCGGGCACTCCCTACGGCGGAGCACCGGAGAAGAAAAAGACGGGCCTCATCATCGGCATCATCGCCGCCGTCCTGGTCGTTGCCATCATCGCCGGCATCGCGATCTGGGCACTGAACAAGGACGACTCTGACTCCGACGCTGATTCACCCGCTATGCCGGGAGTTCCCTCTCAGGCCTCTGACCCTGCGGCGGGTACCAACCCGATGCAGCCACCCGTGGGCACCAACCCCACACAGCCGCCAGTGGGCACCAACCCCACGCAGGGAGCAGCGCCCGGGAATGGGAACGGCGGGCAGGGCGACATGAAGGAACGAGTTCTCGCCTCGTGCAAAGAACAAATCAATCGCAAGTGGTCGAACGCCAATGTTTCGAACGAGAACTACGCACAGCCAGAGGTACTCCCCAACGGAGAGAAGCACGTCTACACCGGCATCGTCACCGGAACGGATACGACGACCAACAAGACCGGGCGCTGGTCGTTCGAATGCAAGGGCTACTACGTGAAGAGCCTCGACTCGTTCGATACTCTTCTCACATACAAAAACGCCTAGACCGTCATGATCACGAGCTGGCTCTCACGACTCGTTGTCTGTAAGACCGGCTGATCCTCACTCACTCAATACCGGGAACACCTATGTCAAACCCCTACAATCCCAACCAGCAGCCTGCTGGCGGAAACGGCCAGTATCCGGCCGGGCAGCAGTACACCCAGCAGATGCCTGTGGCAGGCGGATATCAGCAGCAGGGCTACGTCCAGCAGCCTCAGCAGGGATACTACCCCCAGGGCCAGTTCCAGGGCGCCCCCTACGGTGGACAGCCGGAGCAGAAGTCGAAGACCGGGCTGATCATCGGCATCATCGCGGCCGTCGTGGTCATGATCCTGGTCGCTGGCGTTGCAATCTGGGCACTCACCAAGGACGATTCCTCCAACGACGAGGCATCGGCCTCGCCGAGTGCCCCGACCAGCGCAGCGCCCACGTCCGTTCCTTCCGCGGACCCAAGCCCGTCGGCCCCCGTGGCTCCCGCCCCTGCACCGACCCAGTCCGCGCCTCCCGTCGGCACGAAGCCCAGCCCTGCACCGACTCAGGGTACGGGTTCTTCCGGGGGCGTCAGCACCGACGAGGAATATGGCGTGAAGCTGGAGTGCAAGAACGCAATTTCCTCAACCGTCATGCAGGGCAAGATGGAGAACTGGATCGTCGAGCGCGACGGTGTGGATGCCTCTGGCAACCCCCAGTACATTTCGACGGGTCAGTTCAACGGCACACTTCTCACGGGCAAGAGCGGCACCTTCAACTTCACGTGCACTGCCGTCTACCACAAGGACAACGGCCTGTACGAGGCCTGGGCTGCCCTCGACGGCTACTAAACCGTACAACCGACACGCGCGATGATCATCCACCCCGAGTTGCTTCCTGGCAAGCTCTACGCAGCACAGCCCTGGTGGAAGAACGCCGTGCTCTACCAGGTCTATCCCCGTTCGTTCCAGGACACGAATGGGGATGGGCTCGGTGACCTTGAGGGGATTTTCCGCCGCCTGGACTATCTAGCTGATCTCGGGGTCGATATCGTGTGGATATCGCCAATCTATCGCTCCCCTCAGGCGGATAACGGCTACGACATCTCGGACTACCGCGATATCGATCCGTTATTCGGTGATCTCGGTGCTTTTGATGCCCTGGTCACGCGCGCCCACGCCCTGGGTATGCGCATCGTTATGGACCTCGTCGTCAACCACACGTCGATCGAGCACCCCTGGTTCGTTGAGTCGGCATCGAGCATGAACTCGGAGCGTCGAGACTGGTACTACTGGCGGGATCCACGCCCTGGCTTCGAGCCTGGCACTCCCGGAGCTGAGCCGACGAACTGGGAGTCATTTTTCGGGGGGCCGGCGTGGGAGTACGACGCGTCCACGGGCCAGTACTACCTCCACCTTTTCGCACGCGAGCAACCCGACTTAAACTGGGAGAACCCGCACGTTCGTGACGCCGTCTACGACATGATGAACTGGTGGCTCGACCGGGGCGTCGATGGCTTCCGGGTCGACGCAATTGACGTCATTTCGAAGCTGCCGGGCTTGCCCGATGGCGGCCCACCCCGCCCGCCGTTTGGCGTCGGCCACGAGTGCTTCGCGGACGGGCCTCGTCTCCACGAATTCCTGCAGGAGATGCACGAACGGACGTTCGCCCACCATCCTGGGTCATTTACGGTCGGCGAGGCCTCCAACGCGTCGCCCGAGACAGCACTGCTGTTTTGCGATCCCGGGCGCCGCGAGTTCAACATGCTCATCCAGTTCGAGCACGTCAACCTCGGCCTCGAAAACGGCAAGTTCTCGCCCCGCCAGCTGGCGCCCGGGGAGCTGGCGGATGTTCTCACTCGCTGGCAGGACACGCTCGGGGCGAGCGGATGGAACGCCCTGTACCTGGAGAACCACGACCAGCCACGCTCGGTATCCCGTTTCGGGGATTCCTCGCGCTACTGGTACGAATCAGCAACAGCCCTGGCAACCGCCTATTTCCTCCAGCGCGGAACCCCCTTCATCTATCAGGGCCAAGAGATCGGCATGCTCGGCGGAGACTTCACGACCGCAGCCGATTTCCGCGACGTCGAATCCGTGTCGTACATGGAGCGCCTGGGCATCAATAAGGTCCCCGAGGGACTCGCGGCTATGTCGAGAGACAACGGCCGTACCCCGATGCAGTGGGACTCCTCCCCCGCTGCCGGCTTCTCTGAAGCAGTCCCCTGGATTGACGTACCCGCTTCCGCTGAGAACATCACCGTCGCAGCACAAGCAAATGATCCCCAATCCATTCTGACGTACTACCGCGCGCTCATCAGTGCTCGCCACGTCATTCCCGCTCTGACCGATGGAACGTTCTCACGGATAGACGCCTCAGCGCCCGCGCTCTTCGTCTATCGCCGCAGCACGCCAGGTTCGGACGTTCTCGTGATGGTCAATCTGTCCGGGCAACGCCACGCTCCCCTGTTCTCTCCAGAGGACGAGGCCATGGCTTCGTTACCGTGGCACCTCTACTTGGGCAACACGGAAGCGTCACAGACGAAGAGCGATGAGGCCGGCAACCACCTGGGTAGCGAACCCACTGTTACCACACCGATGAAGCCGTGGGAGGCTCGTGTGTATCTCCTCGTTGGTTAGAGCATCGAGGAGCTGACCAAAGCAACGTCGGGCTCAATGCAAGCTGGCGCTGCGCTCTGTAAGCAGCACCCCGACCATCGGCGAATGACCGTCGTTCTTTTTGCACGCTTAGAGGTTTCCGGTCTCAGTACAACTGCTTCACGCACGTAGAACACGCGGGTGGGAAGACCATGTCTTCCCCCCCGCGTGTTCCGCATTCGGCTTAGGACTCGGCTTAGGAGTCGGCATCAGCTTGTTGTTCAGGTTGAGAGCAAAGAGGTGATCCTCGCTGAGCGTGAACGTGGCCTCACGGTTGTTAGCCTTGAGGGTGACGCCCTGAGCGGTATCGAACACGCAACTCTCGACCTCGTTCAAGGTGACGCCGTCGGCGGAGGGCAGGTCACCCTCGGAGACGGTGACCTCGGTGCCCAGAGGGAGGGCACCCGGGTAGCTGTCGCTCTTGCCCGCCTTGACAGTCGCCTGGTAGGTCTTGTTGACCGACGGATCGGAATCGTTCTTCAGCGTGATGGTCAGGGTGTACTCGAGGTCCTTCGCGTGTTCGGGGAGCTCGCCATCGACCTTCTTCGTCACAGAGAAGCTCTGGCGCGCGAAGGCATCCGCGGACGCACTGAAACACATCGCCATCGTGACGGGCGAAAACTTCTTGCCGGGCACATTGAACTTCACGGTGTTGGAGAACTTACCGACGACGCAAGCGGCACGCTTGGCCCCCTCAACGCGAGTCGGAATCTCGACGATCGCCGACTGGTTCGCGGGGATCTCAGGGAAGGTCACGGTCAGCTTCTGGGGCGTGCACTCGACCGTAGATCCAGCGCCGAAGGCATGATTCAAGGTGTCCTTGCTCAGGCGCTAACCCTCGGGCGTGGTCGGATCGACGACGACGAAGGTGTGCTTCTTAACGTAGTCGACCACCGTGTCGCAGTCGTAGCCCCAGTTAGAGCCGGCGGGAACCTCGTCGACGATCGACGCACCGGTCACTGCGGAATCGCCAGCGGGCAGGATCACTCGCTACATGATGGACTTGTTCTCATCGCCATCCTCGCTGTCGCTCAGGCCGATCCAGCCTTCCTTGACGGTGCGGGCTTCGCCGGTGGGGCGCAGGATCGGCTGGCCCTTGTTCACCTCGGCGACGGTCGCGTCGTAAGTGAAGAAGTCACCGGCCTTGACGGCGCCGTTGATCTTCCACGGCAGCTTAACGCCAGTATCCCACATGTTCGCGATTGTCGTCGCTTCCGCACCCTGGGGATTGACCAGCTGCAGGTTATCCCAGTCCAGGTCAACCTTGTCGTTGACGTTGGTCGTGGAGGCCGGGCACGCAAGCGCCGTGGCCAACGCCGTGCGGGTCGTCAACAGCTGCAAAGCATCAACGAAGCTCAATACCAGAGCGAAAGCTACAGGAAGTGCGCTACGCCGAGTGTTCTTCAACGCAACCATAAAATACTCCAGTCAATGGGCATGAGGTGATGTCGCCTCATGCCCATAGTTATCGCGTAGCTATGGGATAAGATCGACCATCAGAGGATTAGCAGAAAACTATTCAAATAAAACTTCGTTACCAAACCGCCTTAATCTGCACATATAAAGAAGACAGAACTAATCTGCAATCAATCCAATTTAGTTTCCTGCACAGCAGGTCAAACCTACTTGATCAGCAAGAATGCGGATTTTGCAGAATAATGCCCTCCATCACCTTTCTGTGCGAAACTGTCCATTTGCACCTCACGCGACCATGAGCCAACCGCTTTTGTTTCACGCGTGCCCCACCGCTGGGCATCAACACCAAACGGCTCCGACAAGCCACAATAAGCATCACGAGCAACCGCACACGATGAGCTACGACGACATAGTCGACCACTCCCCTGCACGGTATCGACAGCAGGTTGTTCACCCACTCATCTTTTGACAGGACTGTTGTCCGCACGCCGCTCGCCCTGCCCACCACACGAATCATCCGCTACAAGAAAGCACACGTAAGGAAGTGGGTGGGATGAGCACTGCTCATCCCACCCACTGTGCGCCCTCAGGCACTCATGCACCTCAGGGGTTTCGTCATCAGTGACTACGACGCTTGGCCGCCACGAGAGACAGGCCCGCGATCGCGACGATTCCAGCCAGGACACCCAGGCCTGCCGCATCGGTACCAGTCTTGGCCAGCTGCGGAGCGGGCGAAGGAGTTGCCGAGGGGGTCGGAGAGGGAGTCGAAGGCGTGGCCGACGGAGTCGGGGTCGGAGCCAGAACATTGGTGAGGGTCAGCGAGTAGACCTGATCATCGCTCAGTGTGAAGGTAGCCTCGCGGTTATCTGCCGAGAGGGTCACGCCGTCGGCGGCCTCGAAGACGCGGCTCTCGCCGTCGTTCCAGGTGATGCCCACACCGGCGGGCAGGTCCCCCTCCGACACCGTCACGACGGTACCCAGCGGCAGAGACGTGGGGTATGTGTAGGTCTCGCCAGCCTTAACGGAGGCCTCGAAGGTCTTATTCACCGAGGGATCGGCGTCATTCTTCAAGGTGATCGTCAGCGGGTACTCGAGGTCCTGTGCGGATTCGGGCAGGTCACCCTCGACCTTCTTGGTCACGGAGAAGGTCTGATGGGCGTACGCGTCGGCGGCCGCACCGTAGTGGAGGGTCTTCGTAATGGGCTCGACGACCTTGCCACCGAGAATGTTGAAGTAGACGGTGTTGGAGAAGACACCCACGACGTCACCGGCGCGCTTCGCACCGTCGATGTGGGCGGGGAGCAGGATGATGGCGGACTGGTTCGCAGGAATCTCGGCGAGCGTGACGGTCACCTTGGAGGAGGAGCACTCGACCTGCGCGGCAGCACCGAAGGCACCCTTCGAGGTGTCATTGTCCTGGCGGAGGCCCTCGTAGGTCGTCGGATCGGTCACCAGGTAGGTGTGGTTCTTCGTGTATTCATTAACGACGTCACAGTTGAAGCTCCAGTTAGAGCCCGCGGGGACCTCGTCGACGATCGACGCGCCGTTCACGGCCTTGTCGCCAGCGGGGAAGACAACGCGCCACATGATGGCCTTGTTCTCGTCACCATCTTCGTTCTCACCGAGGGTCAGCCAGCCGTCCTTCTGGTAGCGGGGGACACCCGGGGTGCGGCGCAGCATGTCGATCTCACGCTCGACCTTCTTGCCGAGCTTGACCGTGTACTTCTCACCGCCGGGACCGGTGTAGTGGGTCAGGCCGTTGGTGGAGACATGGCCGTACCATTGCGCGGCGGACTCGACCTTCTCGTTGAATACGACGGTTACCATACCGTCAGCACCCCAGGTGCCGCAGCCGACGACGACGCCATTGTTGGAGATGACCTCGAACTTACGGGCAACGTTCGGACGGAGAACGCTCTCCCCCGTCGCAGTGTTGACGATCGAGGCGTCGTAGGTGAAGTAGTCACCGGCCTTCACGCGACCGTCGGTCTTCCACGGCAGCTTGATACCGAGGTCCCACCAGTCACCCACAGCCTTGGTCTCACGGCCAGTGTGGTCGACAAGCTGAGCATTGTCCCAATCCAAGGTGACCTTGTTGCTCACATTCGTAGTCGGCTCGGGGCAGCTCAGTGAAGCCGCGGACGCAGGAGCCTGAGCGCCAATAAACTGGGCCAGGCCAAAGAAACTCACAACCAATGCGAAAATTGCAAGAAGAACACCGAAGTGACGGCGCTTCAGGGTAACCATAGAAAACTCCTGTCAACGGGATGTACGACGGCGTCGCCTCATACTGCACCATTTTATGCCAACCACCTGCAATTTGGTCAAGAATCAGTGCGATTAGTTCCACAGGCACAACAACTAACACGAGCGACAAAAGCAAACATCACCACTTTGGCGTACTGATTTATAGACTGACAACATTTGTTACTCGGGTGTGTCGTCCGATGAGCGAACAACCAACCCACAACGCCGACAAACTCACCAGTCGTTCAGCAAATACGAAAACGGCAGAGGTCACCCACAAGACGCACCAGCCCGAGGCTCGCACTCAGAGGCCGCCACCCCACAACACACGGGGTATAGGACACAACGCATTGGTCGTGGTTCGGCCCCTGACAACGTCGCGAACCGTGTCGTTGGGCTAGCGAGCTCGCGCCGCTACACCTCAGACAGGATCGACTCCATCGCGAAGATTCCACCTGATCGGGAGCATTCCACCCGATCAGAAGGGGTTGACTCTTCCCGATCACGTGTCACACCTCATCGGCCACAAGCGCCCTCGCGGAGGTTACAGCCCGTGACCTCCCCCGTCATCGCCGACGACGCCCCACCGGCATTCATCGGTGCGCCGCCAGGCAACCCTGCACCAGTGAGGGGCCTTGCGCCAGTAAGAGAGCATGACACCAGGGGTAATGCTGGGGGTTTTGCATCATGAGGACCCTCCCTTCGGCGTGTTGCCACTGAGGCGGTCTACTTGTTGGGCACAACGGCGCCCGGCCTGGTGTATACCTCGCGCGCGAACCACTGAATCTGTGCGTTAACCCCTTGATACGCACGTAAACCTCTAGATATGCGCGTGGGCGGCGCTGCCCACGCGCATGTCATCGGGTCCACGTGCGAATCAGCGAGCCCACCTGCATGTCATCGGGTTAACGCGCAAGGTGTCAGGCCCACGTGCGAATCAGCGGGCCCGCGTGCGCGGCGAGGAACGCAAGCCGCTAGCACTCCTCGGCAAACTGCACCCCTGAAGCTGAGTGCCCATACCTGGTCATCGTTCGCCCACACGCCGGGCATTTGGGGGTATTCATACTCCCACGATGAAACAACCAACTTCAATGTGGATTTTCCCGCACCAGCAAGCCGAAAAGTCGCTACAAAACCAACACGTTTTGTCCGTCCTTCAAGTTGGCTCCCACCAACTTCAATACCGATTCTTCCGCACCAGCAAAGCGAAAAGTCACCACAAAACCAACACGTTTTGTCCTTTAACCCCGACAGAACACAAACAGAAAAGCTCCCGCCGACAATCGGCGAGAGCTACATAAACAAAAAAGCCGGATCATCAGATCCGACTTACTGGTGGGCGATACTGGGATCGAACCAGTGACCTCTTCCGTGTGAAGGAAGCGCGCTACCCCTGCGCCAATCGCCCGAGGTGGGTACGGGACTCGAACCCGTGTGTACGGCTTTGCAGGCCGCTGCCTCGCCTCTCGGCCAACCCACCGCGCTACGCACGAGAACGATGGATTCCCGTTTGCGAGCGGATGACGGGACTCGAACCCGCGACCCTCACCTTGGCAAGGTGATGCTCT
>ERZ772921.639-NODE-639-length-21459-cov-5.099234_pt1 | contig 21459 bp, 16 predicted proteins | sample MGYA00512117_ERZ772921 | MGnify/ENA primary metagenome ERZ772921 (study PRJEB29015, sample SAMEA2737944) | human oral metagenome | biome: human oral; feature: human-associated habitat; material: dental | place: China | collected 2150 ...
TGGTAATTACTATTTCTCTGAAAAAACGGAAAAAGGCTATAAATACAGAGATGATTTAACAAAAGCCGCTTACAGTGCGGAATATTTAACAGCAGATGAATTGAAAGAACTTACTGATGATGATTTAAAAATAATGAGAAATTATCCTTATGCAGTGGCAGGTTATGATTTTTCTGATAAAAAATTGAAAGATTATTTTTCAAAATTCCTGTGGTATATTCCGACGACAAAAGATGTGGAATTGGATAAATTTGATTATGATGTTGTTAAGGCTGTGGATAAGATTATAAAAAGTCGGAAGAAATAGGTTGTTAAAAAAAAGGTTATAAGTAAAATTGTAGTCTTTTTTGTTTTTATGAAAAATGGAAAATAAATAATAATAAGACTGTTGTTCTAACTTATACTAAAAATTGTTTTAAATTATGTTAAATAATCTAAAATTCAAAGAATAATAGTTAAAATTTTATAAAAGATAAATTGCAATATTAAAATTAATTTAGTGACTAAAATTTTTTATTGTGTTATAATTAAAATAAATCTTAATTTTAGGAGAACATAAATGATTAAATTAATAGAAATATACAGAAAAGAAATTATTAAATATTTATTTGAGATAAAAAGTTTTTCTCAAAGTTGGGAAAATTCTTGGAAAAAAGAAATATTAACTCTTTTAAATAATGAAGAATTAAATGAAGTTAATTTTTTTAAGTTAGGAGAAAATTTAAGAAGAATATTTTTACTAACAAGTTCAGGAGATAGAGGTCAAGGTGAAGTTTCGAGTGCTGGAACAGGTTGGGAAAGTTTATTGGCATGGTATCTAAATTTAGGATTAATTGGAACGAGAACCATTGTTATAAAACCTAAAAAAAAATTTAACTTTGACACTATTCAAAAAACAATTACTGTAAATTATGGAAATTTCATATCAAATAGTGAAAGTGATTTAATTGCAGTAACATTTCCCCCAAAAAAAGATATTGCTTATTCTGTAGAAAAATTAGAAGAATATGAAAATAAAGTTTTTTCTATCGATTTATTAGAAGAATTAGATGCTTATTCTGTAGACAAAATAAATTTATTTTTAAATAAGATTATAGAGAATAATATTTCAAAAATAGAGGTTAATGTTATTCAATGTAAAACTAATTGGAATGATAATGCTCAAATTCCTATGGGTTGGGATATCATATACTCTTCAACTGGTTTTACTAAAGATAATATTAAAATTGGTAGAGATGGATTTTCTATTCATAAAATAAAAGATTTTAGATATTCTTTTATTACTGTTCCAACTCAAAAAAACTTAGATAAAATAAAAGAAACAAGTACACAAGTTTTAAGAGTTAATAAATTATCTGGTGGAATATTTTGGGGAGAAAAAACAAAATTAAATGTTGCTAAGAATATTAATGAAATTTTTAATGATAATTTCCATGAAAGTTACAATGAAATTAAATTTAATGAGAGAATTAAAAATTTAGATTTAAAAGAAATTGGTTTATAAAAAGCCTGGACTTTCTTTTATAAATAAGATATAATATGTATATAAAAAATAATAAAGAGGTGATAATATTGAAAAAACCCTTAGCAATAGATTTATTTTGTGGTGCTGGTGGAATGAGCGAAGGAATTTTACAAGCTGGATTTCATATTGTTTTTTCTAATGATAAAAGTCCTGAAGCATCTTTAACTTATAAAAATAGACATGAACAATTAGGTTTGATTAATGGGTACAATACATTTTTTTTGACAGAAGATATTTCTAAATTAACTGGAGATTTTATATTAAACTCTATAAGTAGTTTAGAATATTTTAAAAATAATTTTGATAGAAAAATAGATGTAATTTTTGGAGGTCCTCCTTGTCAAGGATTTAGTCGTGCTGGAAAAAGAGAAAAAAACGACTCAAGAAATTTTTTATTTAGAGAATACTTAAGAATAGTTTCAGAAATTAAACCTAACTATGTTGTTATGGAAAATGTATTGGGCTTACTTGATACAAAATTAAATAATTTTGTAAGTTATGATTTTGAAAAATATACAGACAATACTTTAGTAACAGATATTCTTGAAAAAGAATTTAAAAAGATTGGATATAATATAAAAAAGTATAATTCTGAAGATAAAATTGATTTTAAAAAATTAATTTTAAATGCCTCAGATTTTGGTGTTCCACAAAAAAGAGAAAGAATTATTATAATAGCATATAAAAAAGATATGACAGAACCTAAAGATATAAGTAATTATAAGAAAAAATACAAAGTTAGTATTGATGAAGCTATTTCTGATTTGATTATTGATACTAATATAAGAAACAAAGAGTTAGAAAAATTACAAAAAGAAAATAGATTAGATTTCATTAATGAAACTAAAAGTGGGAGAACTAAATCTATTTCTACTAATTTACCTATAAAAAGTAATGAAATAAATAATATTGAATTATCTGGACATTCTCCTTACATAGTTGAAAGATTTTCTCTATATAAAGTTGGTGAAACAACAAAAGATGTTAAGAATCGTTTATTAACAGAGGGGATAGAGCAAATATTGGAACTAAAAAATTTGTTAGACTATATTTTTAAATATGGGAGATTAGGCTATACTTGTTATGAAAATTTTATAGAAAGTATTAAAAATTTTAAAATTTTAAGTAAAGAAGAAAAAGAAAATATTTTAAATGCTATATTAAGCAAAAAAAATATTAGAGTTAGATTGAATAAAAAAACTCTATCAAGAACTATAGTTACTTTGGCTGATGATTATATTTCACCTTTTGAAAATAGAACTTTTTCAGTTAGAGAAATGGCTAGATTACAATCTTTTGATGATAGTTTTGTTTTCTTAGGAAAAAGAACTACTGGAGGTCAAAGAAGAAAAATAGAAGTTCCTCAATATACACAGGTGGGAAATGCTGTTCCACCATTATTAGCTAAAGCTGTGGCATTGTCTATATTTGATGTTATAGAAAAATAAACAGTCTTTTTTTAATAATTATAAAAGTAAAATTATTAAAATTAAATAACAGTATTATTTATGTAGCACAGGATCAAGATTTCTTGTCAAAGAGTGGTAAAAAGTTGAGAAAAACAAAAAATATGAAAAATTAAAATATACTAAATTAATGGGGTCTTATAAACTTTTACAAATAGTTAATCAAAAATAGACTAGGAGGAAAATTGGAAAATCAAGAAAATTTAGAAAAGAAAACAGTAAAAGATTGGATAAAATATATTCAAGATGAAATTGATAAAAGTAAAAATTATGATGAGTATAGACATGCTTTTATGGAATATTGTGATTATTTGGAAAAATATTTTTTGAAAAATCCCAAAAATGTGGAAGTAGTTTGTCAATTAGCGGCAGTTTATAATGAATTAACCTATCAATGGGAGGAGATTTATAAATTATTGAATGAATTTATTAAAAAATGTGAAAATGAATTGACTGATGAGGAAAAATCACGGATTTATACTAATTTAGGGTATTATTATGATGATCAGAGAGATGGCAGTAAGAGAGCGATTAGAACTTTGAGAAAGGCTGTGGCGTTTAATTCAAATAATTCAAAGGCTTATTATGGACTTGGAGCGGATTATTATGGTGCTGGGAAATATGATAAGTCGGAAGAAATGTATAAAAGAGCTTGTGAATTGGAGAATAATCCAATTTATAAGTTTGAATATGCGAATTTGCTGATGATTAATGGAAAATATAAAGAGGCGAAAATAATTTTGGAAGAATTAATAAAAAAAGATTTTGAATTTGAAAAAGAAGATTTTGTTAAGATAAAGTATATTTATATTGCGAATAAGGTTCAGTTGAAGGAATTTGTAAATATTGAGGCTCAAATTGATGAATTAATGTTAGAAAATATTGATAATGATTATTTTTTTGGTAGTGATTTAGAAAGTCTGTATTATTTATCTGAGAATTATAAAAAACTGGTAGAAATTTATTTAAAAATAGATGCTCAAGAGGATTGCCAAGTACCATATGAAGAACTACCAATTTATTTTTATTCATTAAAGCGATTAAATAAATTTGATAAATTAGAAAAATCTTTTGAGAAAGCATTGAAATTTAAAAATGAAGAAATAGAAGATGTTAAAAATGGAGAATTTAAAAGAGAGTGGACAAAATCTGAGAAAAAAGAAGAAATTAGGGAGATAAAAAGGCAAATAAAGAATTTGAAGGCAGAATATGAAAAAATATTGAAAACAGATTATAAACCAGAAGTAAAAATTTATCCTAAATTTTTATATGACTGTTTTTTGATAGATTGTCCACGACATCAAAAATTAGATAAATAAAGTTTATAATTTTTGTAAATTAAGTTGAGGCAATATTAAATTTCTTTATAATTAAACAAAAAATTAAATATTTCAGATTAAGAAATAAGAGGGAAAAGAGATTCTAGAAAATTACTAAAATCTCTTCTCCATTATCCCAATTTTCTTAACAAAATAAACATTCCCATCTTCCCTATATTCCAAAAGCATCGGATAAATTTCAACGCCATTTTCTATCGCTTCATAAAAAGTTTCAGAAAATTCTCTGTCGATAATATGTTCGGGTGCGAAAATTTCAGATTTTCTAAATATCAAAATAAAAACTGCTGTCCGAAAGCCTTCTTTTTTAAGTTCCATAAGTTCTTTCAAATGTTTTAAGGCACGAATTGAAGGAGAACCGGGAAATTGAGCAATTTTTCTGTTTACCAAAGTGCAACCTTTTACTTCAATGTAAATTTTTTCTTTTTCAGTTTCTAAATAAAAATCAAGTTTGCTATTATTATGCTTAATTTCAGGTTTTATATACGAAGGTTTTCCAAATGGAGAAATTTCATTATCGTGAAATATGGTTTCTGTAATATAGCGATGAAAAGCAGTGTTTATAAGAATAATTTCCCCATGAACTTTCACTGCGATAATATCCCATTTAGTTTTACGATTTTCATTATTTGCCTTTTTTATCAACAATTCTGCACCATCAATCAATAATTCCGTCAATCTTCCAGTATCGTGCAAATGAGCAAAGTCTTCTCCTGAATATTCTTCATTTTCAGAATCTTTAAATTCAAATCTAACAGTAAAACGAGTTACTCTTTCCTTAAAATTCACAATTTTGTCATAGTTTATAGTATAAAGAATTTTATTTTTTTTCATATATTTTTTCCTTTTTTTAGTGTTTTTAATTTTAGGGTAACATATTTGAGGTTAAGGAGCAAGAAAATTTTATAAAATTGTAAATATTGATTTAAAAATAGGAAAAATTAGTTTTTTTCGTTTAATTTTATTTGAAAATAAATTAAATACAGGTTTAAATACAAGTAAAACTAAAGGTTACAAAATCTTTCTTAAAAAAGAGAAAGAAGTTGAGTGCCATCAAGACACTCAATAAAATTTTATCTATACCTCTTCCTCAGGATAAGTCATTCCCCACTCTTTACGCAATTTTGTCATAATATCCATGACATCCACAGTATAATCAAGTTTCATTTTATTAATTCCAGTTTTCACAGATTCTTCCATATTTTGAAGTTCATATTGAAGTGCATTCGCTGTTACTCCTGATAATACTTCTTGAACTTCACCTGTTTCGGTATAAACAATTTTAGCTTTGTCAGCTCTTGGATATTCTGTGATTTCAATATATGCTTTTTCACAGGCGATTACGACTCTTTTTGGTTGTTTTGAATGAAGTGTAAGAGCGATTGTTGACATTTGCTGTTCTTTATTCATCATAATTATGCCTACTTGTTCGTCCACTCCTGTTGGTGCATATTTCAATTGAGAAAGCACATTATTAGGTTTTGAAGCCATAAATAATCTTGTAATTGAAATTGCATAAACACCTATATCAAGCAATGCTCCTCCTGCAAGATTTCTATTGAAAAATCTGTTTGTCATATCATATTCCTTGTAACTTCCAAAATTAACTTGTATCATTTTCACATCACCAAGTTTTCCAGAATTTACAATTTCCAAAAGTTCAGCATAAAGTGGCATATTAAAAATTGTCATTGCTTCGCCTAAGATAAGATTTTTTTCTTTTGCCAATTTTACAGCTTCTTCCAATTCTTCGCTATTTAATGTAATTGATTTTTCACATAGCACATGTTTTCCGTTTTTCAATGCTTCAATCATAAATTTTATGTGCGTATTATGAGGTGTAGTAATGTAGATAATATCAGTTTCATCGTCAGAAAACATATCTTCTATTTTATCATAAACTTTTTCGACACCATATTTTTTCGCAAAATCCACAGCCTTTTCATGAGTTCTGTTAGCAACTGCATAAAGTTTTTTGTTCATTTTACCAAGAGCTTGTGCCATTTCATTGGCAATTATTCCTGTTCCTAAAACTGCCCATTTTAAATCTTTTTTCATAGTTAATTCTCCTTCTTGAAAATATACTTCAAATAATCTTTATTTGTATTTTATCTTATTATTTTACAAAATTCAACTGCAATATTTTAAATTTTTTGATAAAATTTAGTAAAATGTTATAATTAACTCATATTAAATACAAAAAAGAAGTACCATTTCTGATACTTCCTTTTCTGTTTTTTAGAAAATTAATTTTTAAGAATTAATTTCAAAAGACTAATCTAAAATTATTTTCTTTTATTTTTCCACTTTATAAATTAAATCTTTACCATCGCTATCAACTTTAACAATACTGTTTTCAGGAACTTCTCCACCTAAAATCATTTTAGATAAATTAGTTTCAATATCCTTTTGCACAAATCGTTTCAATGGTCTTGCACCGTAAGCTGGGTCGTATGCTTCGTCTACGATGTAATCCAACGCTTTGTCAGTAAATTCAACTTTGATGTATTGTTCTTTCAATCTTTCGTTAATACCTTCAAGGATAAGATTAACAATGTTTTTAACACTTTCTTTTCCTAATGCTTTAAACACAATGATATCGTCAATTCTGTTTAAGAATTCTGGTTTAAATCTATGTTTCATTTCATCTAAAACGGCTTCTTTTGTAGGTTCGCTTACCATTGGGTCATTCAAGATGATTTCACTACCAATGTTTGATGTCATAATTACAATTGTGTTTTTGAAGTCAACGATTTTACCTTTACCGTCAGTAAGTCTACCATCATCTAGCAATTGCAACAATACATTGAATACATCAGGATGTGCTTTTTCAATTTCGTCAAATAGGATTACAGAATAAGGTTTTCTTCTAACAGCTTCTGTCAATTGTCCACCTTCTTCGTATCCAACATATCCTGGAGGCGCTCCTATTAATCTAGTGACGCTGAATTTATCCATATATTCTGACATATCGATTCTTACAATATTGTCTTCATCATCAAACAAGTTAAATGCTAATGTCTTAGTCAAATAAGTTTTACCAACACCAGTAGGTCCTAAGAATATGAACGAACCAATTGGTCTGTTTGGATCTTTTAATCCGGCACGAGAACGGATGATTGTATCGCTAATAGTTTCGATTGCTTCATCTTGCCCAATTACCCGTTTTTTCATATGTTCAGCCAAGTGTAAGATTTTTTCTCTTTCTCCTTGCAATAATTTTGCAACTGGAATTCCTGTCCATTTTCCAACAACTTCAGCAATTTCCTCACTGTCAATTTCTTGTTTCAATAATTTATTTGCAACAGAAGAATTATCTTTTGCTTTTTCTTCTTCAGCTTCTTTTTGTTTTTCTAATTCTGGCAATTTACCATATTGAAGTTCAGCCAATTTATTATAGTCATTTTTTCTTTGAGCTTCTTCAATTTGCAATTTAATTTTTTCAATTTCTTCATTAATTTTAGCAACTTTTCCAGCTTCTTCTTTTTCTCTTTCCCATTGTGATTTCAATTCTTTTTCTTCATCCTTCAAATCAGCAATTTCTTTTTCAAGAGTAGTCAATCTTTCTTTAGAAGCCTTGTCAGTTTCTTTACTCAACGCAACTTTTTCAATTTCCAATTGCATCAATCTTCTTGTAATTTCATCCAATTCAACTGGCATCGAATTAATTTCAGTTTTTACCTTTGCAGCAGCTTCATCAATCAAGTCAATCGCTTTATCAGGCAAGAATCTGTCATTAATATATCTGTCACTCATTGTTGCAGCAGTAACTATTGCATTGTCAGTTATTCTAATTCCATGGAAGATTTCAAATTTTTCCTTCAATCCACGAAGAATTGAAATTGTATCTTCAATTGTTGGCTCATTAACCATTACTGGCTGGAATCTTCTTTCAAGAGCTGCATCTTTTTCAATATATTTTCTATATTCATCAATTGTTGTCGCACCGATTACTTTTACTTCACCACGAGCAAGCATTGGTTTTAAAAGGTTTCCAGCATCCATTGAACCTTCAGTTTTTCCAGCTCCAACGATGTTATGAACTTCATCAATGAATAAAATTATTCTACCTTCACTATTTTCAATTTCTTCAAGAACCGCTTTTAATCTTTCTTCAAATTCTCCACGATATTTAGCACCAGCTACCAACGCTCCTAAATCCAATGAAAAGATTGTTTTATCCTTCAAGTTTTCAGGCACATCTCCTTTCAAGATTCTCTGAGCAATTCCTTCGGCGATAGCAGTTTTACCAACACCAGGTTCCCCAATTAAAATCGGATTATTTTTATTTCTTCTTGATAAAATTTGGATTGCACGACGAATTTCCTGGTCACGACCAATTATTGGGTCCAATTTACCTTTTCTCGCCAGCTCAACCAAATCCTTACCAAACTTATCTAATGCTTCATAAGTACTTTCAGGGTTGTCTGTCATAATTTTTCTTCCTCCTCTAACCTCATTTAAAACATTTTCAAATTGTTTTTTATTAACGCCATTTTCCTTCAAGAAAGAGTTATTATCAAATGCCGCAAGAAATAAGTGCTCTGTACTAATGTAGCTGTCACCCATCTTTTTGGCATAATCTTCAGCACCGACAATTATTCTATTAACTTCAGCGTTCGGTCTTACTTCACCAACTCCACCTTCAATTTTCGGCATACTATTCAATTTTGCCTCAAGCTTTTTAGTCAATTCAGCAGGATTAATTCCCATCTTTTGCAGAATGTTAGGAATAAGTCCATCCATCTGATTAATCAAAGCAAGAAGTAAATGCTCCGTTTTTATCTCGGAATGTTTATATCTAATCGCAAAGTTATGAGCTTCCGAGATGGCACTCATACTTTTCTGCGTAAAGTTTTGTTCCATATCTATCACCTTTTTATCAACAAATTTATTGTGTTTTTGTTAGCACTCTTTAACTTAGGTTGCTAACAAATATACTATACCACAAATTTTTTATTTTGTCAACACTAAAATTAAAAAAATTTTCAATTTATTTTAATAAATTTTTCAATTAAATTAAGATTTTTAATTTTTTATCAAATTTTGCTAAAAATTTTTAAATGTGTTAAAATATTGAAAAATGAAGTAAAATAATAAATTAAAAGATGAAAGGAGATAAATAAAATGAATTTAGTAATTAAAATTTTAATTGCATTTATTTTGGATTTAATTTTTGGTGATCCAAAAAACATTTTACATCCTGTGCAAATAATTGGAAAACTAATAACTTTTTTGGAAAATAAATTTTATAAATTGGGGAAAAATAATAGAGATCGTGCGATGCTTTTTGGAGCGATTCTGAGTATAATTGTCGTAATTAGCACATTTTTTGCAATGTTTATTATTTCTTTACTTTCTAAAAATTATAAGACGATTTTTACAATAATTGAAATTTATTTGATGTATACAGTTTTTTCAGTAAAGTCTTTGGGAAATTGCGGAAAAAAAATTTATAAAATTTTGAAGCTGGGAAATTTGGAAAAGGCAAAAAAAGAGCTGTCAAATTTTGTTTCAAGAGATACTCAAAATATGGATAAAATTACGGTAATTAGAAGTACAATGGAAACTATTTCGGAAAATATGACAGATGGAATAATTGCTCCCATGTTTTTTATGTTTTTGGGAGGGCTGCCACTTGCAATGAGCTATAAGGCGGTTAATACGCTGGATTCGATGATTGGCTATAAAAATAAAAAGTACGAATATTTTGGAAAATTTGCTGCTATTCTTGATGATTTTGCAAATTTTATTCCAGCAAGAATTAGTGGAGTTTGTATAACTATCGCAAGTTTTTTCCTGAGATATAACTATAGAAGAGCGTGGAATACTTTTAAAAGGGACAGGAAAAAACACGCCAGTCCAAATTCTGCTCATTCTGAAAGTGCTGTTGCTGGAGCATTAGGCGTTCAATTTGGGGGTGTGGCTTCATATTTTGGAAAAGTTGTGCAAAAGCCGACTATTGGAAAAAAGTTAAAGGAATTTAGAGCAGAAGATATAAAAAGAAATATTCGTCTGATGTATGCAACAAGTTTTGTAACTTTAATAATTTTTTCTTTTATCTATTTAACTATAAAAGGAATTTTTAATGGATTATTCGCAAAAATTGGATATCTGATATTGAAGTCTTTTGTTGAAATGTTTATTTAAAAAGTTTTTATTTATTTTATAAAAAATTAAATTTATAGAAAATTAAATAAAAATAAACGAGAGTGTCTATAATTTTGTGTAAATGTATATACAAATCTAGTAATATAAGCATTCTCTAGTTTATTTACGCAAAAAGTTTATATTCTCAAATAAATAAATAAATAATTAAACTAAAAAGGAGTTATTTCAAAAAAATTGAAATAGCTCCTTAAATTATATTAATTTCTTTGGTTTCTCATATGATGTCCACAAGGCATCTCATCATAACGGTCATTGTAATTATTGCAATATCCATTTCCGCATCTGTATTTGTGTTCATCCATATTTTTGTATCTTCTTGAATATGTAGAGCAGCCAATTACTACTGCCATAGTTGTTAAAAATAAAAAAATTAATTTTTTTGTCATATCGTTTCATCTCCTGTTAATTTTTTTTATTAAAATTAATTACTAGAAAAATTAATTATATTTAATGTATCAGCATCCAAATTTTTTTCATCATTTTGAGAATTTTTTTCAGTTTTTACAGATACCACTTTTTTATTTTCATTCTTTTTATTTTGAACATAAATTTCTTCTGTGATAAAAGTGTTGTCTTTTTTTAAATCCCTATCCATTATTTTTATTCTTCTTTTTAGCGCAGCTTTTTTCTTCTTCATTTCTTTTAATTTGTCTTTTAAAATTTTTTTATCCAATTGTTTCTGTAATTTATCTTGTTTATCTGTGTTTTCACTCATATTTTTAACTTTTTCATTTTTAAAATTTTTATCTATAGCAATTAAATCTGGATTTGAAGCAAGGCTATCTTCTTTTGGTAAACTTGTGACTTTTCTATTAGATTTTGCTCTTTTTTCAAATTTTTTATTTTCTTCATCATTTTGAAAAAATTGTGTAACATCAATAAAATCAATCCCTGATAAAATTTCTTGTCGTGTTCTATGTTTTCTCTTTCTTTTTGCTCTTACTTTTTTCTTTTTGTAAGAATTCTTTTCAGTTGTATTTTTTTTAGTTTCAGTCTTTTTTATATTTTCTGAGGATTTATTTTCTTTTTTTGTAATAGAAGCCATTTCATCTTTTTTATCAAGCTTTGGCTTCGTTTTTATTAATTCTTGACTTGTCGCATTTGCCGCAATCAGCGTTGCCATTCCTAAAATATTTAACTTTTTCATCTTTATTTTCTAATGTCTAATATATTTTAAACATTATTTCCACCTTTCCCGCAAATGTTGTATCAAAGTATTTCACTATTATTTTAACACATTTTTTAAAAAAAAAGAAATAAATTTGGCGATTTTTTAAAATTAAAATTAATTGACTTTTTTTCTTAAAATTTATATAATAAATGTATTATAAATAGACTAATCAAGGAAAGGAGAAAGTTTCTAAAGAATAAAGTAGAAACTTTGTAAAAAATATGAAAATAGGAATTATTGGACTTGGAACAGTTGGAGAAGGAGTGTTAAAAGTTCTTGTAAAAGAAAAAGAGAGTATTTTTGAAAAATCAAGAGCCAAAGTGGAAGTAAAATATGCATGTGATTTAAACATTAACCGTGATTTTTCTTTTGACTTTGACAAAAGTATTTTGATAGATGATTACAAAAAGGTGATTGCAGATCCTGAGATTAAAATAGTTGTGGAACTAATTGGAGGAGAAACACTTGCCAAAACAATTATAACAGAAGCGTTTAGAGCTAAAAAAAGTGTAGTTACTGCAAATAAAGCGCTAATTGCAAAACATGGAGTTGAATTGTTCCAGATTGCCAAAGAAAACGGAGTGTCATTTTTATTTGAGGCAGCAGTAGGTGGAGGAATACCAATTGTAACACCGCTTATGGAAAGTCTTGTTGCAAATACAATTACAGAAATTCGTGGAATAATGAATGGAACTTCAAATTATATCTTGACAAAAATGAAAAATGAAAATTTATCATTTGACGAAGCACTAAAAATTGCATCTGAAAAAGGATATGCTGAAGCTGATCCAACTTACGACGTAGATGGAATTGATGCTGGGCACAAAATAAATATTTTAGCTTCCCTTGCATATGGTGGCTCAATCAAATTTAAAGATATGCAACTTAAAGGAATAAGGGATATTAGCACAATCGATATTTTTGCTGCAAATCAATTGGATTCGACAATTAAATTAATTGCGTCTTCAAAATTATTTTCGGAAACTTCTGCTCAAATTTCAGTGGAACCGACAGTCGTTTCAAATAATAGAATTTTATCAAAAGTTGACGATGTTTACAACGCCATTGAAACAATAGGTTCATATACTGACAAGACATTGTTTTACGGAAAAGGTGCTGGAATGAATCCAACAGCTTCAGCAGTAGTTGCAGATATTGTAAAAATTGTGACAAGAAATCACATTGAATCAGATTATTTCTTTAATTCAACAAAAGTCTTTGAAATTGTTGATTCAAATACGATAAAAAGCTCTTATTACATAAGAGTTTCTGATGATTTTGATATTGAAAAATCACCTTTTGAAGTGGAAGATAAAATAGAAAATTATTATATCATTTTAGCTGAAAACATTTCAAAAAATGAAATAGATGAAATTATAAAAGATGCTAAAGAAAAATTAGTATTAAAAATATTAAAATGATAAATTAAAAAAATTAAAATAAAATAAGCGCACTAAATAAAGAAAGTGCGTTTTTTTATTAAAAAATCTATGATTTTTTGGGAAAAATATTGTTTACTTAAGTTACTATTTATGATAAAATAAATTAAATAACATAACGGAATTTATAGAAGAAAGGAGAAGAGCTACTTTCAAAATAGCTATTTTAATATAGAACTAATTATATAAATAAATGGGAATATAAATTAATAGAAATTTTTTTAAGTAGCAGGGAAAAAATGTTAGAGACTTTGATTTTTAGAGAAATAAGATATAATGACAATAACGAAGAGTTACTTAAAGAAAGTTTAGAAAAATTAAAATCGAATCCAAATGATGTCCGAACACTGCAAACATTGGCTTCGACATACCATGCTTTAAAAGAAAATGATAAAGCTATTGAAATATATAAAAAATTAGTAAAATTACAGCCAAAAAATCACGAAATTTGGGCTTTTTTGGGCTATCTCTACTACGAAAATGAAGATTTTAGCAAAGCCTGTGAAAATTTGGAAAAGGCACTGGATTTGTGTCCAATAGAGCCTTTTGTTTTATTTTTACTGGGAAATATTTATTCGAGAAAAGGGGAAATAACAAAAGCTGTGGATTGCTATGAAATGGCAATTTTCTTCGATTTTGACATGTATATAGCACATATTGATTTTGCAAGAAAATATGAACATATGGGAAGGCATAAAAAGGCGCTTGATGAATATAAGGCAGCTTATGATATTGACTCGAGAGATGAGGGGTTGGCTGAGAAAATTGAATATTTGGAAAATAAATATAAAGAATATTTGAGTGATGAAAAAATTAGTTGAAAAAGGAAATTAAAAAATGATAAATTTACATTGTGATGCAATTATTCCCGACGGACCTATGAAAGAAGTTAGCGAAATTGAAAAAAGTATAACCACAACATATAAAAAAACTATTTGGTCAAAATTCTTAAAAGCTGTAGATGATTTTGAGCTGGTCAAAGATAGCGACAAAATTGCAATTGGAGTTTCAGGCGGAAAAGACAGTTTGCTTTTGGCAAAGTTATTTCATGAATTGAAAAAAGATAGAAGAAGAAATTTTGAATTTAAAGCTGTCAGTTTGAATCCAGGATTTAGAGAAGAAGATTTAAATAATTTTAAGAATAATTTAGAAAAATTAAATATTGACTGTGAAATTATAACGACAAATATCTGGGAAGTAGCCAATGAAAAGGCAAAGGATTATCCGTGCTTTTTATGTGCAAAAATGCGACGTGGAATACTTTACACAAAAGTTGAAGAAATGGGGTTTAATAAACTTACATTGGGGCACCATTTTGATGATGTTATCGAAACAACTCTAATAAATATGTTTTATGCGGGAACATTAAAGACGATGACTCCAAAAGTTTCGTCAACTTCGGGAAAATTAGAACTTATAAGACCATTAATTTATGTCAAGGAAAGTGATATAATTGACTATACAAAAACAAATGGAATTAGGGCAATGAATTGCGGCTGTACGATTGAAGCTGGAAAAATTTCGAGCAAGAGAAAAGAAATAAAAAATATGTTGGCAGAACTTGAAGAAAAAAATCCAGGAATAAAGCAAAGTGTTTTTAATTCAATGAAAAATATAAATTTGGATTATGTCTTTGGATATACTTTAAAAAATGGAAAATAATTTATTCAAAAAGTTTATATTTTTTTTGTTATTTGATTGAAAAATAAAATTAAATATGTTATACTATTTTAGTTATAAAAAATAAATATTCCGCTTTTATTGTTGCTACCAGTTTTGATTTAAAATTTTTGTAAAATTGGTATAGATAGAAAGAATATTTAAAAAAGAAGGGAGTGAATTTCTTGAAAGAGAAATTAATTGAATTAGTAGAAAAAGATTATTTGAAAGCTGATGTACCTCAGTTTAAATCTGGAGATACAGTGGCAGTACACTACAAAGTAAAAGAAGGAAATAAAGAAAGAATACAGGTTTTTGAAGGTGTGGTAATCAGAGTAAGTGGAGGAAGCGTTGCTAAAAACTTCACAGTTAGAAAAATATCTTCTGGAATCGGTGTAGAAAGAATCATTCCTTTAAATTCACCATTAATCGAAAAAATCGAAGTTAAGAGAATTGGTAAAGTAAGAAGATCTAAATTATACTATTTAAGAAACTTATCAGGAAAAGCTGCTAGAATTAAAGAAATTAGAAAATAGCAAGCGGGCTAGCAAATTTTTGCTAGCTTTTTCTGTTTTTAGAGCTTATTAAAAAAAACAAAAAATAAAATAAAGTTAGAAAGAAAGGGGAAATTAGTGAATATAGTATTGTGGGTAGTATTTTATATTATTACTACATTGTGCTTGTTGTATTTCTTTTTTAGAGAGAAAAAAGTGATGAGCTTTTTAAGAAAAAAAGAAGACGACGTACTTAAAAATATTGATTTGGAAGAAAATAACAATCTTTTTTTGGGGAATATTTTGACAGTTATAAGTTTAGTTGTGACTGCCGTGTTTTTTTCAATTATTGACAAAACACCTGACAATATCATTAAAATAAAAGTTTTTGGAATTTATGGAGTTTTTATTTTAAATTTAATTTTTTATGTTTTGAGAGAACAACATGAATGGATTTTTTTAGGGAATTTGGTTATGCTATTTTTGGGAAAAGCTATGTTTAATATATTGGATGTGAAATATTATATTTATGTTGCGATAAATGTAGTGTTGTCGCTATTGCTTGTTTATTTTTTGAGAAAACCGTCAAAAGAAGAAATAACTGAGCAGTCAGTTTTGAAAGAAATCGCACAAAATAATAAAGAAATAGAAAAAATGCTGACTGAAGCGAAAATTAAAAATGAATCGACACAGGAAATTGTAAAAAAAATATTTAAAGATGAAAATATTACGCCAGAAGAGGTTGTATCAAAGGAAAAAAGAAAAAGAAGTTCACTTGGAAGAGCTTTTACAAGAATTACAAATTCAATTCTTGCAATCATTCTTGTGCTTTTGATTCAGATGTTTTATCTTGGAAACTATGTTATTCCAACAGGTTCGATGGAGCCAACAATCGCTGTAAAAGATAGAGTTTTTGCAAATATGATAAAATATAGATTTGAAGCACCTAAAGTTGGGCAGATTATTGCGTTTAAAGAGCCTGTAACTAACAAGATGATGTATACAAAAAGAATAGTTGGAGCGCCTGGAAATACGCTTCAAATCTCAAAAGGAAAAGTTGACTTAAAGACATTTATGATGGCAAATGTCGACAACCAGCCGATTTATCCTGACGCTTCGCAATTTACAGACAAAAAGTCATTTGAAGAAGCTGTAAAAAAATATTATGCAGACACAAAAGCATTTAATAGTTTAAAAGTGGCAAATGTCGGAGGTGAGATGCTTATAAATGGTGAAAAATCAAAAGTTTTAGCCGAAGTTAAACCTGAGAAAAATTATCTTCCTGAAGGACTTATGGGAAATAATAAAATTTATATTCCAAAAAAAGGTGACAAAGTTAAATTGGATAAAATTATAGCAATTTCAAAATCTGAATATATGACAATTTATAACGAGAGAAGCTTTGATATTGACTGGGAAAAATTCAGCTTTGGGGAAAATTATAAAACTATGAGCGGAAAAGAATTTTTGAAAGAGATAAAAACAACTGAAAACTTTAAAGATATAATCGGAAATGATGATTCAAACAGCACTGAAAATTATTATACTTTCCTGTTAAAGGTTGAAGGAAGACCTGAAATGGTTATGCCTATTATGGACTTTAAATATGATGACGCACTATTTACAAGACTGTTAAATGGCGAAACTATAACACTTGACAAAGATTATTACATGGCTATGGGAGATAATACGGCAAACAGTTTGGATACAAGATATTTTGGGTTGGTTGCAAAGAACCGTATAAAGGGTGAGCTGCTTCTTAGATGGTGGCCATTAAATAGAATAGGACTTATGTAAAATGAAAATATTGGAAAATTTGGTAAAGATTCATAACGAAAATTTTGAAAAAACAGTAAAAGCCGAATATTTTTCTGAGATGATATTAAGTAAGCAGTATGCTATATACTGCTTATTTGATTTTATAGATGAAAGTGAAGTGAAAATTTTTGAAATTTTTAAAGTTGAAAATTTAGTTTTTGAAAAAAAAATAAAAAAAATTTTGGGTTACATTATATTCTATGGTACAATAGAGAACACGGATATATTTGAAATTGCCATTTTGAAAAGCTGTCAAAATAAAGGATTTGGGAAAATACTTTTGGAAAATTCAATAAAAGAGTTATTTTTCTCAAAAATAAAAAATGATTCTTCTGATGAAATAAATTTTTTTGGAGAAGATATTTTTTTGGAAGTTTACGAAAAAAATCTTTTTGCGATAAAATTATATGAGAAAATAGGTTTTGAAAAAATATCTGTGCGGAAAAATTATTATGGGCAAAATAAAAATGCAATAATAATGATGCTGAAAAAATTAAAATAAATAATTTTAATTTGAAATGAAAAAAGTAAGGGAGAAAAATGAGAAAAAATAATATCTTAATGAAACTAAAAGAAAAATTTACACCGACAATTTATTCAATTGGGAAAGAGTATTACATGAAAAGAATTGGAGGAATTACGGCGCTTTATGCAGATGGAAATCTGGTTACATTGGATGGAGAATTTCAGGAAAATAAACTTTATCATACATCTCTTACGCTAAATCAGAAAACTGCTGTGTTGGAAGAGGCGAGTTGCGATTGCATGTTTTTTCAAAATAATAAGCAGCATGGAGCTTGTAAGCATATTGTGGCGCTGAGTATCCTTGCAGATGAATCTAAGAAAATTAATAATATTGTCGGAACAGACGATTTTGAGGTACTTTTTGAAGATGACTTTGAAGAGGAAAATAAAAAAGAAGAAATTGTAAAAGTTAAAAAAGAAAAAAATGAAGATTTTGAAAAAGGTGAAGAAAAAAATAATTTAAAAAGAAGTAAAATAAAACCTTCAGAGCAAAAAGAAGTTATTGATTTGAAAGACAAAAAAAATAATAAAAAAGTGGGAATTTTGTCAGAAAGTGAAGAAAATAAAAAAGTTAAGAAAGAAGAAAATCAAAGTAAAAATTTTGATGCAAAAAAAGTTGAAACTGAAAAAGAAAAAGATTTTGATGATTTAGAAAATTTGGAAAATGTTGAAAAAATAAGTCAAAAAATAGATGAAATCTATAATTTCCATCTTCAAAAAGAAAAAATTTTAAATGAAAATAAAAAAGAGTTACGACTAGAAGTGGAAATTGATGAAGGAAGCTATAGTGACTATAAATACGGCTACGACTATAATGAAGAGAACAATATTCCAGATTATATTTTGAGAATAAAAACTGGTTTTCAAAAAACTTATTATGTCAAAGATATTATAAAATTTGTACAAGCAATTATTTTGGAAGAAGAATTTGAGATAACTTCTAAAATTAAATATGAGCCTGAAAAATGCTATTTTAGCGAGATAAATAAAAATATTATTTTGGCGATTTACGAATACAGCAAACAGATTCAAAGTGTTATTGAAAATGGAATAAAAGATAAAAAAGGATTAAAAGTTTACGATATGCTTTTAAATAAACTTCTTTTTGCAATGGAAAAAGGAAAAAACTTTTTACTTTTGGGAGAAAATAAACAAGTTATGTCTAGTTATGAGCCGATTTTTGTTTTTGAAAATAATAAAATTAAAATGCGAGAAATTGAAAAAATTAATGAGACAAGTCTATTCTATAACTTTGAAAATGATTCTTCCAAAATATTTAAAATGGCGGAAAACGAAGCTAGATTTTTAGCAAAATTTGATTTTATCGACGCTGAATTAATTAATCAGCTCCCAAAAAAGGAAAGTGAGAAATTAAAAAAGATATTTGCTTTTGAAGGCATAAATGTTGCTGAATATATTGAAGAAGACGGGGAAATTGATGTTTTTGTGCTGGAAACCGAAGAAGATGAAATCGTAAAAATTAATATTTCAAACACGGTTTGTGCGAAAAAAAAAGATAATAAGTATTTTATTCCACGAAGAAATACAGAACTTTTTGAAAAGTTGGAAGAAATTATTGGAAATTTGACAATTTCAAATCCGACTTTGGCAAAAAATACATATATTTTAAATTATGAAGGACTTAGTAAACTATCTGAAATAATTGATAAGAAATATTCTGACAAAGTGAAAATTCATTTGGAAAATAAAATAAAAAATGCTAGAAATATCAATGTTGGAATTGAAATAAAAAAAGCGAGCAACAACTTTTTGGATGTAAATTTTGAAATTGAGGGAATTAAGCCGCAAGATGTTGAAATTGTGACGGAAGCGATTAAAAAAGAGAAAAAATTTATAACGCTCTCAAGCGGAGAATTTGTTAAAATTGCAAATAAAAGTATGGAAGAACTGCTTGGAATTGTTGATTCAATTGGAAATATAAAAGTGGGAAAAAATAGAATTTCCAAAGTAAAAGCGCTCCAATTGGCACAAATTTCTAAGAATATTAGAGAAGATTTGGAAAAATTGGATGAATTTAAGGAGCTTTTTCATAAAATAAAGAATCGAAAGGAAGTTGAGCCGAAAAATATAAAAGTAAGCTTGTTTCCGTATCAGAAATTGGGATTTAACTGGTTAAAAAATATGTATGATATTGGATTTGGAGGAATCTTAGCGGACGATATGGGACTTGGAAAGACGCTTCAGACAATTTCCTTGTTAAATGAGGTCTATCAGGAAAATAAAGATTTTCTGGGGCTTATAATTGTACCAAGTTCGCTTCTTTATAACTGGAAGGAAGAAATTATCAAATTTACTGGAATTACTCCGATTCTTGTGGAAGGTGTAGCAAGCAGCAGGAAAAAAATTATCGAAAGTCAAAAAAGTGGATTTTTGATAACGACATATCAAGCGCTTAGAAACGATATAGAAGAGTATAAAAATAGAATTTTTGACATTGTTGTGCTAGATGAAGCGCAAAATATCAAAACTACTACTTCACAGATTAAAAAAGCAGTTATGAAAATTAACAGCAGAGTAAATTTCGCACTTACAGGAACTCCTGTGGAAAATAATATTTTAGAGCTGTGGTCAATCTTTGACTTTGTCATTCCTGGATATTTGGATTCTTTGAGCAAATTTAAAAAAACTTATAAAGAAGCGATTGTAAATCCAAATTCTTCAAAAATAAATAATTTGCGTGAAATCATTGCGCCTTTTTTGCTTAGAAGAACAAAGAAAGAAGTTTTGACTGAACTTCCAGAAAAAATGGAATCAAATGTGTTTGTGACGCTTAGCAGTGAGCAAAAACAGCTTTATTTGTCGTATGTAAAACAGGCGAAAAAAGAAATGAAAAAATTTGATAAAAATGAAAATAACAGAATAAAAATTCTTGCAATTTTAACAAAGCTTCGTCAAATTTGTAATTCTCCAGCTTTGTTTAAACAAGATTATAGCGGAGAAGTTGCTAAAATTGAAGTTTTAAAAGATTTAATGCCAGATATTACTGAAAATGGACATAGACTTTTGATTTTTTCTCAGTTTGTTGGCACATTGAAAGAAATTGAAAAAGAGCTTTCAAATATGGGAATTGAATATTTTTATATCGATGGAAATGTGAAATCCAAAGAGAGAGTGGAAATTTGTAACAGATTTAATGATGGAGAAAGACAAGTTGTGCTGATTTCGTTAAAAGCTGGAGGAACAGGGCTTAATCTTGTGGGAGCTGATGTTGTTATTCACTATGACCCTTGGTGGAATATTGCGGTGGAAAATCAGGCGAGTGACAGGGCCTATAGAATTGGGCAGAAAAAAAGTGTGCAAGTTATAAAACTTGTGACAGAAGGGACAATTGAAGAAAAAATTATAAAAATTCAAGAGAAAAAACGGCAGTTAAGTGAAAATCTTTTGGAAAATAAAGATGGAGAAAAAGTGCTGTTTGAAATGAGTGACAAAGAACTTATGGAATTATTGGGATAAATGTAGTATAATAAAAAAATAAAAAATAGAAAAAAATAGGAGGACAAAATGTCAGAAGAACTAAATAAAACATATTCACCAAATGAAATTGAAGATAAATGGTATAAAATATGGGAAGAAAATGGATATTTTAATGCTCAGCACAATGCTGAAAAACCAGGATATTCAATCGCTATCCCACCGCCAAATGTGACTGGAATTTTGCATATGGGACATATGTTAAACAATTCCATTCAAGATGCGATTATTAGATTTAAAAGAATGAGCGGATTTGATGCACTTTGGATTCCGGGGATGGATCATGCTGGGATTGCGACTCAAAATAAAGTTGAGAGAATGTTGAAAGAAGAAGGGACTTCAAAGGAAGAAATCGGATA
>ERZ772921.641-NODE-641-length-21436-cov-12.676956_pt1 | contig 21436 bp, 26 predicted proteins | sample MGYA00512117_ERZ772921 | MGnify/ENA primary metagenome ERZ772921 (study PRJEB29015, sample SAMEA2737944) | human oral metagenome | biome: human oral; feature: human-associated habitat; material: dental | place: China | collected 2150 ...
CTGTTCAAACCTATGTGGTGGAATACGATATGAATCTCATCGCAGATGCTATCAAACGAGAACTTGCAAGAGGTGGACAGGTCTATTTCGTATATAACCGTGTCGCATCCATTAATCATATGGGAGAACTATTAGAATCCGCATTGCCTGGTTTGCGTTATGCTGTTGCTCATGGACAGATGACAGGCCGTCAAATTGAGGAGATTATGACTGATTTCTATGAAGGTCATTATGATGTGCTCTTGTCCACGAGTATCATTGAAACTGGCTTAGATATTCCTAACGCCAATACTATCATTATTTATGATGCGGACCGCTTGGGTTTATCTCAACTATACCAAATGCGAGGACGCGTTGGGCGCTCTCGTAGACGTGCCTATGCATACTTTATGTATCGACCAGATAAAATGCTCTCAGAGGCTGCAGAAAAGCGTTTAAAAGCTATTGAAGAGTTCACAGAACTCGGTGCAGGTTTCAAGTTGGCCATGCGAGATTTAGAGATTCGCGGTGCCGGTAATTTATTAGGTTCACAGCAACATGGTAATATCGCATCTGTCGGCTTTGGTATGTACGTGAGCATGTTAGAAGAAGCGATTGCAAAGGCTCAAAATAAAGAAGTTGAGCGAGATGTATCCATTGATCCAGCTATCGACTTAGAGGTAGATGCGTTTATTGACGATGCGTATATCAAAGATAGTGCTCGTAAGATTTCTGTATACCAACGATTGTTACATATTAAATCTAAAGAGCAACTCGACGATATGACGGATGAGCTCATTGATCGCTTCGGTACACCAACCGATCCAGTAGACCGTTTGTTGCGCATTGCTCAAATTAAGGAGCAAGCACGTCTACTGGGCATTAAGAGTATTGTCCGTAGAGATAAGCAACTCACTATCCATTGGCATGACGATTCTAAAATGGCTGATTGGGATATGGGGGCTGTACCAGAAGATTTATGGAAAAAAATGAAGTTTATGGATACCAAACCAGCCACATTATATGTGAGCCTTAATGGTATGAAAGGTTCTATTTTGACCATTACGGAAGCGGTGATAAAGGCTCTTAGCCACAAGTCACCGACTAAGGAGGGCCTATGAATCGATTTTTAAAGGGTGCCATGATTTTAACCTTAGCTGGTATTATCGTGAAGGTCATCGGTGCGTTTAGTAAAGTTCTTATCGCACGGATTTTAGGTGGTGAAGGGATTGGCCTATATATGATGGCCTATCCAATCTATCAAATTATCGTTAGTATTTCTGCTGCAGGTATTCCTGTAGCCATATCTATTATGATTGCGGAAAAGCTTGCTAATGATGATATGCGAGGCGTACAACAAGTATTTTTTGTATCATTAAGGGTACTCGCTATATTAGGCCTTGTATTTAGTTTGGCTTTATATGGTAGTGCACAATGGCTCGTAGATAATCAAATCATTACCGATCCACGCGCTTTAATTGCTATTCAATTATTATCTCCAGCTATTTTTGTAGTGACTATCCTAAGCTGTTTTAGAGGGTATTTCCAAGGTTTCCAATACATGGTACCTACTGGTACGAGTCAAGTATTTGAACAGATCTTTCGCGTGTCTTCTATGGTAGGTTTGGCATACTACTTCATTGATCGAGGACTTCATTTGGCGGCAGGTGGTGCGACCTTTGCTACATTCCCAGGCGTATTGGCGGGGTTACTTGTATTAATTTATTTTTACTACCGACAACGCAATATTCGAGAAAAAATGTTTTCACAACAGAATCCTAATGCCATTTGTGAAAGTAACGGCACCGTAGTTAAACGATTGTTTAGTCTTGCCATACCGGTTTCTATGGCGAATATTATGCTTCCGATGGTATCGCTCATTGATACATTTATCGTTCCAAAACGATTGATGGATATTGGATACTATCTCAATGAAGCAACTACACAATTTGGTTATCTGACGGGTATGGCAACATCTCTGATTGGGTTGCCGATCATTCTAACTACATCCTTAGCCGCTAGTCTTGTACCAGCCGTATCTGAGGCACATACTCAAGGTGATGTACATCGCATCGTGAAACGGGCGGAAACGGCGATTAAAATTGCTAATATGTTTACGATTCCAGCCTGTATTGGTCTCTGTGTACTAGCTACGCCAATATCGCAATTAATATATGCAACACCCCACGCAGGGCCTGTTATTGCTGTTATTAGCTTGAGTATTGTGTTTCTCGGTTGGCAGCAGGTTACTGCAGGTGTTTTACAAGGATTAGGAAGGACAGTAATTCCTATGGTGTCGATTTTTATCGGCTTATTAGTGAAGACATTCTTAGATTATGAATTGACAGGCAGTGTTGAGTTGGGCATTAATGGTGCAGCTTGGGCGACGAATTTAAACTTTGCTATTGCAGCGCTTATTAACTATATTTTTGTAAAAAAATATGTAGGTTCGGTACTCAACACATTAGAGTTATTAAAAATAATAGTATCTGCCATGGCTATGGGCGGTGCTACACAAGTCATCTATGTGAGCACCGTTGATTTATTAGGCAATGGTGGCGCTGTGGCTACAGCAATTGTAGTGGCTATTTTTGTATATGGTTTATCGTTATGGCTTACTAAAGCTGTCGTAAAAGATGATATTTACCATTTCCCAATCATAGGCAAGCGCTTACAAGCTCGACGCAATAGGGAGGAAGCAAAGCTATATGAAGAACAATATTGATATTCAACCTTTAGTCGATGTAGTGAAAACTTTGCGTGCACCAAATGGCTGTCCTTGGGATCAAAAGCAAACGCATGAATCTTTACGCCGCTATTTTATAGAAGAGACTTACGAGGTAGTAGATGCCATTGATAATAAAGATATGCCAAATCTTCGTGAAGAGTTAGGTGATGTATTATTGCAAGTTGTCTTTCACAGTCAATTGGCAGAGGAGGCTGGTCATTTTACACTTCAAGATGTAATTAATGATGTTGCTGAAAAAATGATTCGTCGTCATCCTCGTGTTTTTAGCCCAGAAAATGATGAAAAATCATACACTTGGGATGAATTAAAGGCACAAGAAAAGAAAAATATTCAAAATTCTGTGTTGGATGGTGTATCGAAAAGTTTACCTGCTTTAATGGCGGCTTATAAGCTGCAAGAAAAGGCCGCGAAGCTAGGATTTGACTGGAATGAACTTGATCCTGTTTGGGCTAAAGTTTCCGAAGAAATGGGGGAATTTAAGGAGGCTATTGATCAAAATGATAGAGAAAATATGGAAAAAGAAGCAGGAGATGTGCTTTTTTCCTTGATTAATCTATTCAGATGGTATAAAATAAGCGGTGAAAATGCACTAAATCGCACAAACACAAAGTTCCGACAGCGTTTTTTACATGTAGAAGCTTGTGTTAACCAAAGCGATCGCTCATGGGAAGACTTTTCATTAGCTGAGCTGGATGCTTTTTGGGAGGAGGCTAAAGTGCAGGAAAAGTAACCTAGAGGTTTATACACTTCTAAGGTATTGTAATTTTAAGGAGGTTCTGTCATGAACAAAACAGAATTAATCGCAAGTGTTGCACAAAAAACTGAATTAACTAAAAAAGATGCTGAAAAAGCAGTAAAAGCTGTATTTGACACAGTAGCTCAAGAATTAGCAGCTGGTGGTAAAGTACAAGTTATCGGCTTCGGTACTTTCGAAGTTCGTGAACGCGCAGCTCGTGAAGGCCGTAACCCACAAAACGGTAAAACTATCACAATTGCAGCTTCCAAATCTCCTGCATTCAAAGCTGGTAAAGGTTTGAAAGAACAAGTTAACGCTGCAAAAGCTAAAAAACGCAAAAAATAATCCATATTGAATGTGAAAGAGACCTTTCGAGGTCTCTTTTTTTTATCTATTTATGGTATAATGCACAGAGAAAGGGTGCATTATGAATAACGAAACATCAAGGAAGGTTCTCATCGTGTCCGCCTCAATCGGCACTGGACATATGCAAGCCGCAAGAGCCATAGAAGAATATTGGAAAGAAAAAGAGCCACAAGCATCAATTACTCATGTTGATTTTCTTGATACAGAAACTATGTCTGTAGAGCATTTAATTAAGGGTACCTATATAAAGATGATTGACGTATTCCCCATGCTCTATGATATGATTTATCGCGTATCGAAAGGGGAAAAACGAGGTACCATTCTGCAAACCGCATTGTCGTACCTACTTAAAAGCCGCATGCTTAAACTAGTACAACAAGAAGAGCCAGATGTAATGGTTTTTACACATCCATTTCCTTGTGGGGCGGCATCGATTTTAAAGCGTCAAGGTCATATAGATGTACCACTAGTAGCTATTATGACAGATTTTAGTAGTCATCAGTTTTGGCTCTATCCACAGATTGATGTTTATTATGTTGCAACAGAATCTATGGTACCTGAAATGGTGGCTTCAGGTATCGATGAATCTCGTATTCATGTATCTGGCATTCCAGTGCGTCGATCTTTTTTCCGTGATGCTATTGAAGAGTATACCTTAGAGGAACCTGTGAAAGTACTTGTTATGGGTGGTGGCTTGGGTTTAGGCTCTCTTGAGACGGCTTTAAAACATCTAGATGAAGTAAATGGTATTGGTGAAATTACCGTTGTAGCTGGACAAAATACGTCTCTTTATGAATCGTTAGTTATCCTTAGTGAATCTATGAAGACGAAGACCACCGTATATGGTTATACTACTAATATTTCTGAGCTCATGAAATCATCGTCTTTGCTCGTCACAAAACCTGGTGCATTGACCTGTATGGAGGCTGTTACAATCGGATTGCCAATGGTATTCTTTAATGCTATCCCAGGGCAGGAAGAGGCAAATGCAGAATTATTAGAGCAACGAGGTTGTGCCCGCTGGGCTCGTGATATTCACAACTTAGAAGATGTGGTAACTGCACTGTTAATTAATTCTCCGCGACTACAACAAATGTCTGAGCGTGCTCGCGAATGGCATGTGGATGGGGCTGCTGATATCGTAAATAGTCTCATTGAAATCTTAGATGCTAGTACACAAGATGAACTCGTAAAAGCTGAAGAGGCTCTTAGCTAATCAGCGTAAAAAAAGCGATGACCTAAAAGGCCAACGCTTTTTTCTATTGATACTGTTCAATATGTTCTTGTCGAAGTTTTTGTAAAGTAGCCAAAAAAGCATCTGTACTTTCGGCACCATCCAATAAATCTTTTAATTGGTAGGAGTCATCAAGGGTAACACTCCATTGGAAGGAGTCATTATCGTCGTATACGTTGAATACGATTGGTGTCTCTAAGTCCTCTAGCATATAGCCGTCATCATCGGACACAGTTGCATACGTGCCATCCTCTAAGAGCTCAGTAAATAATGTGTCATACCCATCAATGTCGATAAGTTCAAAGTTGATACTTTCATAAAAGTCTAAAACCATATCCGTCGCCATGTGGACCTCCTCATGAATATATATGTTACGTTTATTCTACTGAGGGCGCCTGTTACTGTCAATGGTAATGTGTAGTATAATAAATAACAGAATTACAAAATAGGAGCGGAATATGAACGTTATTAGTTTACAGAACATAGAGAAATCATATGGCACAAGGCTGTTGTTTAAAGAGGTGAGTATGACTTTTACCACGGAAAAACGATTAGGTCTTGTGGGCATCAATGGAACGGGTAAGTCTACATTTCTAAAAATATTAGCAGGACAAATGGAAGCTGATAAAGGCACCATTGAGCGTAATGGTAAGGCTAGCATTTATTACTTAGCGCAGACACCTGATTTTGATGCGGAATCTACTTTATTAGAAGCAGTTCTTGATGGAGATCATCCTCGCTTACAGATGGTAAAAGCCTTTGAACGTATTAGCCGTGAGTATCGCCAAATGCAAGAGTCTGGCAAAGACGATGCTAAAATATCTCGCAACTATATGAATGCATTGGAGCAAATGGATCAGCAAGATGGGTGGCAGGTAGAGCAAGAGGCGCGCATTATTTTATCTAAATTGGGCTTTCCTGATGTGGAGCAAAAGGTAGCTATGTTATCAGGAGGGCAAAAGCGTCGTCTTGCATTGGGGCAAGCATTGCTATATCCATGTGATCTTTTATTACTAGATGAGCCGACTAACCATTTGGATGAAGATAGTATTGATTGGCTAGAGTCGTATTTGAGTGCACGTCAAGGAGGATTATTAATCAGTACCCATGATAGATATTTCCTCGATTCCGTATGTAATGGTATTTTAGAGCTATCAAATCGTCATATGTATCAATACGATGGCAATTATGAAGAATTTATTGCCTTGAAAGCTGATCGAGAGGCTCGTGAAGCTGCTACGGAAGAAAAACGACGTCAATTTTTAAAACGAGAAATCGAATGGGTACGTCGTGGTGCTCTGGCTAGAACTACAAAACAAAAGGCTCGTCTTGATCGTTACGAAAAATTAAAGAATATGGAGAAAACCCGTCGTCCGGATCAAATGGATCCTATTGCGCTGAAGACACGTTTAGGAAAAACCATCTTTGATATTGAGCATTTAGAGTTTTATTTTGATGAACGTCCTATGATTAAGGACTTTACCTATCACGTGGTACGCCATGATCGTATCGGTATAGTAGGACCCAATGGTGTTGGTAAGTCTACCTTTATGAATATCCTTGATGGCACCTACGAAGCGACGAGAGGCACTATCGGTAAAGGTGAGACCGTTCGCATTGCTCATTTTAAACAAGAGCTACCTGAATTTGATGAAGATATGCGCGTTCTCGATTATATTCGTGAGGACCACTCTTATATGGTACTCGGTGATGGGTCTACATTGAGCGCAGGACAAATCCTTGAGCGATTCCTTTTTACCCCAGAATTACATGGTGTACCGATTCGAAAACTCTCTGGCGGGGAACGTCGTCGTTTATACCTCTTAAAATTGTTGATGAGCGCCCCTAACGTATTATTGCTGGACGAACCGACGAATGATCTTGATATTCCAACATTGGAGGTATTAGAGGATTTCCTTGACTCCTTTAGTGGCGTCATCATCACCGTTTGCCATGATCGGTACTTCCTAGACCGCGTAGTGGATAAACTGTTTGTCTTTACAGGCGATGGGCATATTGAAATCGTTCATGGCTCGTATTCTGACTACAAAGATGCTCTTGATGAAAGTAGTGGCAGCAAGCGCCCATTCTATATGCCAAATGATAATATACCGGCTAATTCCAAAGCGGTACGAGCTGTAAAAGGTGGAGAGGCTGATAGCGATGACTCTGTTGATAATCAATCTAATAGGGTAGATACCCTTGGAAATGATAATGTTGTAGCTAGTGATGAAACAGATACTTTCAAAGAAATACCAAAGAAGGGTCTCAATAAAGCAGAAGAAGCGGAGTATGCCAAAATTATGGATGAATTGCCTAAGCTAGAACATTTAGTGAGGGGCCTCGATGTTATGATAAGCCAAGTGGCTACTGATTATGAAAAAATGCAGTCACTGATGGAGGAACGAGAAGAAACACAGACTCAAATAGATGTGCTCACTGAACGGTGGATGGAATTAGAGGAACGCCTATAACTCCTTTTATCATGCTATTTTTTAATATCTGTTATGCAAAGGAATTACGTGTAAGTTTATTGATAAAACTCACAATGTATAGTATAATTTCTACGATTAACGATAACAACGTTACCTAAGTAGGAGGAACTCATGAGTAAGTACCAATTTTTAGACCGTCGCGTGCCAATTGAAGACGGAAATATTGCATTAGTACAAGATTTAACTAAATGTAAAAACTGCTCCTTATGTCGTAAAGCTTGTGCTGTAGACATGGGTGTATTTGATTATTATGATTTAACAACAAATGGGGATCATCCAATTTGTATTCATTGTGGTCAATGTGCATCTATTTGCCCATTCGATTCCATTAATGAACGTTCTGAAATTGATGAAGTAAAAGCAGCTATTGCTGATCCTAATAAAATCGTCATTTTCCAAACTGCGCCTGCCGTACGTGTTGGTTTAGGCGAGGAATTTGGCCTTGAGGCTGGTACATTTGTAGAAGGTAAAATGGTGGCTGCTCTTCGTAAATTGGGTGGTGACTATATTCTTGATACAAACTTTGGTGCGGACATGACTATCATGGAAGAAGCATCTGAGTTATTAGAACGCGTTATTAATAGTGATGCAGTATTGCCTCAATTCACATCTTGTTGTCCTGCTTGGGTTAAGTTTGCGGAAACATTCTATCCAGAATTCTTGCCAAACCTATCTACGGCTAAGAGCCCGATTGCTATGCAAGCGCCTACACAAAAAACTTATTTTGCTGAAAAAATGGGCCTTGATGCAAAACAAATTGTTGCTGTTGCAGTAACACCATGTACAGCTAAGAAGTTTGAGATTCGTCGCGATGAAATGAATTCCTCTGCGGAATACTGGGATACACCAGAAATGCGCGATACAGACTACTGTATTACTACACGGGAACTTGCAAAATGGTTGCGCGCAGAAGAAATCAACTTTGATGATCTTGAAGATTCTGCTTTTGACCCATTGATGGGTGAAGCTTCTGGTGGTGGTATCATTTTCGGTAACACTGGTGGTGTTATGGAAGCGGCTATGCGTGCGGCTTACAAGATGGCGACAGGTGAAGATGCACCTCAAACATTGATTCCATTCGAAGCTATTCGCGGCATGGACGGTGCTCGCGAAGCAGACGTAGTGATTGGCGATAAAACATTACACGTAGCGGCAGTTCATGGTACAGGTAATTTGCGTAAGTTCATCGAACGCATGCGTGCAGAAAATATCCATTATGACTTCATTGAAGTAATGGCTTGTCGTGGTGGCTGTATCGGTGGTGGTGGTCAACCACGCGTTAAATTACCGATGGCTGACAAAGCTCGTGAAGCTCGTATTGCTTCCTTGTATACTCGCGATGCAGAAGTAACTGTAAAAGCTGCTTGTGATAATCCAGATATCCAAAAATTGTATGCTGAGTTCTTTGATGGCAAACCAATGAGCCACAAAGCACATCATATGTTACATACTACCTTTGTAAATCGTTCTGAAGATTTAGGCCCTAATGGCGCTTGTACGCCTGCTACATGCCCTACATCCGTACCTAATTTGAAAAAGGCGGCAGAGGCGGCTAAAGCGGCGGTGGAAGCTAATAGCTAAGAGTTGATGGTTATTAGTTAATAAAAAGCATAAAGATAGCTAAGAAATATATAGCAGATAGTTGATATGTTAGTCAGCTATCTGCTTTTTTATCTATTTTATATAGTGGAAATATGGTCAATAAAAGTTTTCACAGATGTAGATTCTATATATGCCATATACGCATAGGGGTTAAAATATAGAGATTGGTAAATTGGTTTAGGAATTACTTGTAGTATGCTATAATTAAATTGTTATTATAGAAGCAATCAATACTGGTTCGGGAGGATCTTCATGGCTTTTAAATTAAAAGGAAAAGAAGAAAAATTTTTCAGTATTTTGGAAAAGCATGCTGCACTAACTTATGAAAGTGCGGAAATGATGGAACGCGTGTTTAAGGGGGATATCTCTAAGGAAGAGGCATTTCTTGAAATTGATACAAAGGAAAAAGCTGCCGATGAATTAGTAAATGAAACTGTAGAGCGTTTACGCAAAACATTTATCACTCCAATGGATCGTGAGGATATTCAGCTTTTGATTGACCAACTGGATACTACATTGGATAATATCAAAGAAATCATGGATAAAATGGTTATGTATCACGTTGGCAAACCAAGTGATGGTGCTATTCGCATGAGTGAAATTGTTGTTAAATGTGTTAAGCATATCAATAAATCCATTGGTTATATGGGTAGTCTTAAAAAGGATCATGTGAAGGTAGAGGGGCGTGTTCACCAAGTATTGAAACTTGAGTCTGAAGCGGATAATATCTATCATGAAGAAATGGCTAAGCTCTTTACAGAGTGTACAGATCCAATTGAAATTATCAAATGGAAGGAAATCCTTAGCGCTATGGAAGATGTAATTGATGGCTGCGAAGATTTGGTTGGTACATTCCGCCGGGTAGTATTGAAGTATGCTTGATGCCCATTATTTAGTATGGCTAGTTGTATTCTTAGCATTAGCCTTTGACTATATCAATGGCTTTCATGATACGGCGAATGCCATTGCCACATCCGTTTCTACACGAGCTATTGAGCCTAAAAAGGCAATTATGATGACCGCTGCTCTCAATTTTTTGGGTGCAATGGTTAGTACAGGTGTTGCAAAGACTATCGGTGGTGATATAGTAATGTCGCCATCTCTTATCGATAGTGGTATTATTTCTGCAGCCCTTATCGGTGCCATTACATGGAATCTTTTAACTTGGTATTGGGGAATTCCAAGTTCCTCATCTCATGCTTTGATTGGTGGTATCATCGGTGCTGTGGGTTGGTCTGTAGGATTTGACGCATTGAATGAGGCGGGGATTTTAAAAATCTTTTTGTCTCTTATTTTATCTCCGATTGTAGCCATGATTGGTGGCTATATTGTGATGAAAGTATTGTTGCTTATTTTCGGTAGATTTTCTCCAATTGCTTTAAATGATCGATTTAGATCCATGCAAATTGTATCAGCAATTATGATGGCATTTTCTCATGGCTCTAATGATGCACAAAAAGCGATGGGGATAATCACATTAACCTTACTTAGCGGTGGTTTCATCGATACATTAGATGTACCGATTTGGGTAAAACTTTGTTGTGCTACTGCAATGGCTATGGGTACTGCTGTAGGCGGTTGGAAAATTATCTCTACAATGGGTACCAAGATTTTCAAACTAGAAACTATTAATGGGTTCGCTGCTGATTTAAACTCGGCGATTACTATTTTTACAGCTACATTCTTACATTTGCCTGTAAGTACTACACACGTAGTAAGTGGTTCTTTACTAGGTGTGGGCTCTTCTAAACGTATTAAAGCCGTTAACTGGGGCGTAGCAAGATCTATGGTTATGGCTTGGTTTGTAACGATTCCATTATCTGGCATCGTTGCTGCTATTGCTTATGAAGTAGGTCACTTACTATTTGGCTAATTCATATACTTTTTATTATAGTAAAAAAGACTGCAAACGCAGTCTTTTTTGTTTATCAAAATATTCTTGCTATATTGTCATATTTATAAATAATTTGCTTTTCTATTTTAAAATTCTATTTACTATATATGTACGTGATAGTATCTAAATAGTCTAAAAATATAGAAATAAACTGGTTTTTAAATACTATATTCTATAAAAGAGATTTATCTATATTTGGCAACATTAATGTTACAATTCAAGTTGAATAGGGAAAAATACTTATAAATATGTGTTTTGTTGATTATGCATTTTACTAATAAATGAAGTTTATTACTAATTTATAGGCTGTTAAGAGGTTGTTTAAAGTGAATAGCTATTGCATACTTATGTATACGAGGTTATACTATCGGTAGAAGGAGTTTTTCAAGTGAAAAGTGAGGTATGTATATGGCATGGGGTGGATCTAGACGCGGTGCCGGGCGCCCACGTAATCCTATTAAACGTATTGGTAGAACCTTTCGACTCAGTGATGAAGAGTTTCTTTCGCTAAAGCCATTGATCATGGCTATTAAGGCAAATAATGATAAACGATATAGGCAACAATATAGTCGAGAAGTATAAATAATCAGGCATTGTCACAGCATATACAATTTAATACATTTTAAATCTATTTTACAATAATTCATTATTTCTAAATCTTTCAACTACAACACATCTTTACTCTCTAAAACAATATGCTGTGTGCAATACAAATACTATAGCGTTAAAAAGCCAGTAAACATAGGCGTTTACTGGCTTTTTAATTTTTGAAATTGTCTAAAATTGGATAAAACTGATACGGTTGCTCAACTGTTGCTCAACCTCGAGCATAGGTTAACGCCTGGAATTCATCGCGTAATAATTCATCTCGAGACGGTAATTTATTTACCGCATCTACTAACACGGTAGCATCTCTATGTACATATACCTGGTTAGTTACATCGGAATGTCTATGCCCTAATATCGTCTTAACCGTAGACTCAGCCACGCCAATATGAATTAGTAATGTAGCACAGGTATGTCTAGCATCGTGTGGCCGGTGATCATCGAATTTACGATTCAGATATACGCTCAATGCTGGTCTTAGATTTTTAGGGATATCGCTTGGCATAAGGTATTCACCTCGCTCAAAGCTGCTTTTGCGATACCATTCTTTTATAAACGGCATAATACAATCCGCTATCGGTATGATGCGGTTTTTGCCGGCTTCGGTTTTTATTCCACCAATCATATAGTGTTCCTTGATATGAACGTTCTTTAATTTGATTCTTTGAATTTCACCTGGGCGCATACCTGTATATACGCACGTTAATAGTACTCGTGCGTTACGGTCGGTATCAGATAATTCCCATAACTTATAAATTTCGGCTGGGGTAAATGGTTTATGCATATCAGATTTAGGCTTTGCGGGCAAGGTAACGAGAGAGGCGTAATTCTTATCTACTATGTCGTTTTTTATCGCAATGTCAAAGGTGGATTTCAGTACGGTCTTGATTTGTGATAACGCTGTGCGACTCATGTCACTATATCTATCAATAATATCCTGTAGGTGTGTTAACCGTATATCCTTAATAGGAACCTTCATTAAATGTTCTACTTTTGGCTTGTTGTAAACATAGCCACTTTTCTCAAGGTTAATTCCTAGTCTAGTTTTATCTTCAATCATCCATTCCCAGCATTGGCCAAAGGTAGTATCCTTGGCTTCGTATTGCGGAGCGTTGGCGTCATAAGCTGATAGGGCATTATACGCTTCCTTTTGCGTTGCAAAGGTACCTATGGATTTCCGTAAGGGTTTACCCTCAGAATTGTATCCAAGAGTCACCACGGCTCGATATGGCTTACGCAGGGCCTTATGTTTCATCTTATACACGGTGCCAGTACCGTTGGCACGTTTCATGGCCATAAATACATACCTCCTTAGCTAAATTTAGATATAATAAATAAGTCTTAGAGGGTTTTATGGTATAATGATAGTGGATTTAAAAGCAATGTACCTCTAAGGTATGTAGTTTTTAGTAGCCCTCATGTCAGTGAGGGCTTATTTTTTTTTTACGATTAACTATTGCATGGGTTGATAGTTAAGATTTATAATGAGGTAAGAAAGGTTGGGAGGTGGTCATATGAGTACGTTATATCAACTCGTTGGATATGCTATCTGGTATGGCGCGTTTGTTTCGGCTATATCCGCTATATTAGCAGTGCCTTTTATATGGATGCCTTCGATTTGGCATTATTCTGTAGTAGGAATTGAAATTACTAAATATCTTATCATTATAATTGCGGCGGCAATCACCTTTTCTTGCATAAGTGTTACAATTTTATAAATTATTTTATTAGCTCTCTTGGCGTACTAATTTCTAGCGCGTTAAGAGAGCTATTTAATTTTTTAGCGGCTAAATCTAGTTCATACATCTTTTCTTCGTGACGGTGATCCTCTGAAACATAATCTAGATACAATTTAATAAGTCCATTTGATTGTAACTCTAAGTCAACTCCATGGACATTGACTTTTAAATTTGCACCAACAGCAAATGCACCTATGATGAGTAATACTCCAGCTATTTTAGCTGCAGTTCCAACAAATTGAGCGGCGCCTGGTGACTCTGCAATTACACGAGATTCTATAATTGAATTGTCATTAGCAATTTCCGGCGGAAGAAATTCATTTACAAGACGCAAAAGTGTAATTGGCGCAGAAAGTAAATTCGCCATTTCTTCTGCCGGAATCCCGTTTCTTTGGTTGATAATTAACGATAGATAAGCTCTATTATTTTTAGTGTAGACCGGATATAATATTCGGTCTATATAGTGGTCATATTTAGTTACATCTGCTAACGCTTGGTGAGCAAATGCAAATCTTAATAATTGAAGCGGTAGTTTGTCGCGTCTGATAACTTTTAGCCAACGTACTCGACGTCTTTTCAAGAATGGACACAATTTATAGAATTCATATGTACTCTTTAATGCTTGAGAGTCATCATTTGTGAAGCTATCGTCGATATAAATATCTGACTCTATTATGCCAATACTGTATTCAACACTTCTTTTTGATGGAATTACAACAATATCCCCAATATTAAAGCTGTTGACAAATTTCAAAACTTGTCTTGCGTGGAATGTTGCAGAGCGCTTGTTTTCCTTTATCGACAATATTTTAGAGTAGACTATTGTATACATGTCGTCTGCAGTTTGAGCGGCCTTTAATTCGGGGATATCAGATATCTCATCCAGTCCATAGGCGATAAAATTATTTTCTTTAAAATCTTTATAGTATTCACCGTTTTCGGTTCTTAAAAACCAGTATCTCCTGTCTGAAGGTACTTCAGGAATAGTTATTGTGCGTGTCTCCATATTTTTCTCCCTTTAAATAAGCTTCTTACCTGATAGCGGGGTAGGGGCTTATTTTTTTTTATTTAGGCTATAAATTACTAACGCTGACTGAATCTACTGCGCCTGTATCTGCGAGTATCTTAACAAAGAACGTGCCTTTGATCATTGCGCCAAATTCGTTCTGTGCATCAACAGTGCCTCGGACAGTAACACTGTTCTTATAACGAATAACTTGCTTTATATCAAATTTAGCTGTAGAAGGAGCTTTTAATTTGGATAACACGGCCTCTTTAGCGGCAACTCGATATTCTCCTTGTTGCTGATTGCTTATATACACATCGTCAATAGTATCTAGTTTTTTGCCATTTTTGTAGACTGTCGAAAAACTATTTTCAATTTCACTAACTTTATCATTTTTGATGCGGAAGAAAGTTTGCCCGTACTTTTCATCAACCACATAATATACATCTTTTTGGCCGTCAGCCTTATTTACTTCACCGAAATCAGTGACCCCTACACTTTGTAAATCGGTAAATACTTGTTGCGACTGTTCTTGTGTGAGTCCCGTAGCATCCTTAATATTATCGACAGGTCCTCCGCAACCTGTAATGCATAAAGTAGCCAATAAAATCCCTGTTACTAACACTCTTTTATTCATATCAATTTCTCCCTGGTTATAATAATTAATTAGGATTCTTTTGATTCTTTTGATTCTTTTGATAACTTAGTAAGCTCAGAATCTACATACTCGTCGTAATACTGATTAATAATAAAGTCCTTAAGGTTAATTAATTTAGTCTCGCTAGTAAACTTAAGTATAGCTGCTAGTTTAATTAAATCGTCTCTATTATCAGACTTTAAATATTTTATCAAGAGACTTGATATCGTCTCAGTAGCGAATTCTATGCCAGAAGTTTCATCCTCTACTATAGCTTCGTGGCCTGTTGCTATTTGCACGATGGCATCTACTGCCGTTTTTAACTTCTTTGTGTCAAAATAATCTATTATTTCCTGGCTTTCAATTAAATGCGATTTAGGAACGTTAAAATACTTTGCCATTGATTCGATTTTATCGATACGTGGATATGTTTTCCCCTTCACCCAGTCCGTAAAAGTCGTATACTTAAATCCCAAATCTGCGCAGATTTTATTTCGATCTATTCCACGAGCATCCATTAGTCGCTGAATATTCTTGGCCATGATTGCCTTGTTTCCTAATTCACTCATTATTTAAACTCCTCTTATTTCTCTCATGTAAAAGGGCATTACTACACCTATATATTACGTTATTTCCGTAAGAAAATCAATATTTTACGGAATTTTTACAATAATTTATGTTTTATTTATAGACATTACGGTTTATCCGTAGTAAGATGTTAGCTGTAAACAGGATTTGAAAAAGAAAGGAGGCCTACTATGAAATATACACTGAAGATGTTACGTGCATCTAAAAACTGGTCGCAAGTAACAGCTGCGGAGCAGATTGGCGTATCTGTTGACACGTGGGGGAATTGGGAACGAAAACGCTCTTTTCCCGATGTGTTGCACATTAAAAAGATACAAGAAGTGTTTAATGTGGCATATGACGACATTATTTTTTTATAGTGGATTACGGTTTAACCGTTACGGGAAAAGAGGTTAGTAAATGCTAAAAAAAGTGATATCTGTTTCTCAGATGGCGACTGTACTCGGAATTAGTCTGACCGCAGTCCGAGAGGGCATCGCGGTAGGCAAATTTCCCTTTGCCTACGCCTGGCAGTCACCAGGTAAGAAGTCAAGAGCTTTTGTTATTGATAGAGAAGGCTTTAAGACGTACCTAATGAATGCCTTGGGCTGGGACTTAAAAATTATCGATGCAGAATTTAAAGCTGCACATATTCATTAGGAGGTGCGCCTATGACCTACAAAGATGACCTATTAGATGCCATATGGAGAGAGGAATATGCCTTTCAACATGATAAGCGCTATCAACCTGCTACCGAAACAAGCTCTAATGAGTATGGTAATGAGATAGCACATAATACGGCAACTCTTTTAGCCGACAACCTAGTTGCATCTCTAAAAGATAAAACAGTAGATGAGTTAAAAGCTTACTTGCAAAGTTACGAAGATGGGAGACCTTAACTATGACTGAAATTCCAACAAATCAAGAGAATATGGAATGCCATATGAAAGCAATCGAATCCGATCGAATTTTAAATCACATCAATAGCAATATTATGGATGCCGCGTACGAATTGCAAAACTTTATGTGTGATTATGATGAGTCGGAAATCCGTATTATCGTCACTACAGATGGCATTACGGCCGAAAGAATTGAAGAGGAGGAGGATGAGTATTAATGAGCTATATGTTAGTAGGAACGTTTCTGGTCGCAGGCTCTATGGGAGCCTTAGAACTCGACCAAATAGGATTTATACAGTTCGGTGTGCAGGCACTCATAGGCTTGGCCGTATCCGTATATGGTTACAAAAAGGATATGGCGGAAGTCGATTCTGAGGACTGCGAAGATATCACGTACATCCCGCGAGTAAGGACTCACGGCGAATATTGTAAAAACCATTATTACAACTAAAGGAGTTATGAAATGACAAATCATTGTGTCAGTAGACAAAAAGTAAGGGACTTCGTATCTCGTGTCAGTTGTGACAAAACCGATGCAATTGAAAATGAGTACGAAGCTCTATTAGCTAAAGAAATTAAATCGCTAGATGCTTTTAAGCGTTTAGAAGAAGCTCTATCCGAAGCACGGAAAGCAGCTATGGAAATTAGGCAAGCGGGATTTGGCAATAGCGTTTTGGCTAGTATTCCGACTTCGGATTTTTTAATCGATCGCATGATTAGTCAAGGGTTGATGTTCTATCATAATCCGACAAGATCCTGGGTGGCTATTTGTAAACTCTTAAAGCCGTTCGTGGAACGACTAACCGAAGTACGCAACGCCGAACAAAATGCCTACAGAATTATTGATGAAGCTCAAACCGGACGTGCTGCTGCAGATGCGTTAAAAGAAGCAGGCCTAGATTATTACACATGGGAAGCTAGAAAGCCTGAGAGGGTGCTTGATTTAAGCGCTTTGAAAGGTGGTGATTAAATTGCAAGACTGTAACAAATGTCCAAATAAAGAATACTGCATTCCGGATGAATGCGAGGATTTGGGTACACAATCGGAGGGTTCCGATGAATAATTTTGACAAAAAAAATGCCCTAACGCACGGCAATGCGAAAGGGCACATAGAAAAATATCCAACTAAAGTATATCACATAGTCAAACAGGAAGGAAACAGAACAATGTTAGAGTTAAAAATTACAGTAGAAACAGCTAAGGATTTGAATCAAGAAATTAAGGATCTATATAAAGCTATTGTAGGTTCTTCTATAGATAAAGCCGACGCTATCGACCAAGCTAAGGAAGAAGTTAAGGCTAAAAAAGCAAAGACTGCTACTAAAGTAGAAACCCCTGTTAAGCAGGAACCGGTGAAAGATGAACCTGTTAAGGAAGAAAAGCAATCCGTTCCGAGCCTTGAAAAAACTCGTGAAGCTGTAAAAGATGTGATGGCCAAAGCTGCGGACAAGACGCAAGCTAAAACAGAATTTAAAGCTTTCTTGGATAGCATCGGAGCTGAAAAGGTAACATCTGCTACCGATGAACAACGTATTCAAATCATGGAATGGGTGGCTAGTCGTGACTAAGAAACACGCTTTACTCGGTGCATCGAGTAGCGCCCGGTGGCTCGTATGTACTCCTTCAGCAAGATTGGAGGCGATGTTCCCAGATGAACAATCGCCCTATGCTGCAGAGGGTACTGTGGCCCACGACCTAGCAGAATCAATCCTGCGACATAAGCTCGAAGGTAAGAAATTACCTAAGCATGATCACTCCACTGAAATGGTGGAAGCGGTCAATCGGTATGTGGACATCTGCGAAGAAAAGGTGAACGAGGCTCGTGCTCGTTCATCTGATGCGGAAGCCATGATTGAGGCACGGCTAGACTTTTCTAGATGGGTACCAGAGGGATTTGGTACTGGCGATATGGTCATCGTAGCCGACGGCATCCTGGAAGTGATTGACCTGAAGTATGGTAAAGGCGTTCCTGTTAGTGCCGTTGAAAACACGCAAATGCGGCTATACGCATTAGGCGCTTATGACGTTAACGAATTCCTGTATGACATTAAAACGGTTCGTATGACAATCGTTCAGCCAAGACTTGATAGTGTGTCTACCGATGAAATGCCTCTTGAAGAACTACTTGATTGGGGTGAAGACATCAAGCCTATCGCGCAACGTGCCTTTAACGGTGAGGGTGAATGTACGCCGTGCGATTATTGCAATTTCTGTAAAGCACGGCACACCTGCAGGGCATTAGCAGATACTTGCCTTACTACTTTTTATAAAGACGGCGGTAAGCTTAATCAATTACTCACTGACCGTGAAGTATCTGACATCCTGGGGATGAAGGACTTAATCACGAAGTGGATTAAAGGTGTTTACGATTTCGCTTACGAAAAAGCCTTATCGGGCGAAAAGCAATGGCCGGGGTATAAATTAGTGGAAGGTACATCGCGACGTACTATCACGGATCCAGATGCAGCGGCCAAAACATTACTGGATAACGGTTATAAAGAAGAGGACATCTTCAAACCACGTGAACTCGAAGGTATCACTAATCTACAGAAAGTGCTCGGTAAAAAGGGCGTTGCTGAATACTTAGAAGCCTATATCGACAAACCGGAAGGCAAGCCTACGCTTGTACCGGAAAGCGATAAACGCCCTGCGATTAATACTGCAGAAACAATGGCAAATGAGTTTGATGACGAGGTGTAACATGCGTGTCGTTACAGTAAAAGCAATTGCTAAAGAGCTTTATGAACGAGGGCATTACCTCGACGAACTCTACCAAATTACTATTGCCTATGCAACCAGCTTACACACTCGCTACTGCGCAGTAGAAGCTAAATGCGAGGCGATAGAGGACTATTATAGAACTGAATTAGACCTTTCGAAATATTCTCGGGAAGAAGACGATGAATGGATTCGACTAGACGACGAAAGGTCCGATATCGAAGACGAATTAGATAATTTATTTAACACAGTAATAGGGTTCGAACATAATTGTAACCCATTTAAGAATTAAGGAGACAGTAACATGGCTAAATTGACAACTGGTGTAGTAAGACTTTCCTATGCAAACATCGCTCAACCTCGTAAAAATGACGATGGTAAAGCAAAATATAGTTCCCAAATCATCATTGACAAAACAGATAAAAAGACTATCAAAGCTTTCGAACGTGCGATTGAAGAACTAAAAGCAGATCCAAAAGCACTAGCTAAGGTAGAAGGCAAAGCAGCTTACCTTAAATTGAACTTGCGTGATGGTGATACGGATGAAGCTGTATCTGACCAACCGGAAGTATATGCTGATAAATTCTTCATCAACGCTAACAGCGATAAACAACCTATCGTATTTAATCGTGACAAAATCAAGATGGATGATTTCGATATTGAAGAAGAAATCTATGATGAGTCAAGAGATAAAAAGAATTATAAAAATAAACCTTTCTATGCCTTAGAAACTGTTATTAATCCTAAATATATTGTTCCAAAGCGATTAGAAGAAAAGGTTAGAAAAATTTTTGAATAAAAAGAAAAAATATGTTATTATACACAGATGAATATTTTTTTAAATAGGGGGATATATGGCAATAAAAGTTAAATTAGAAAAAGATGGTTTTATTAAAGATAGTTTTGTTGGTTATAGTTGGACAGCTCTATTTTTTAATATTTGGGTTCCAGCATTTAGATTAGATTTTAATGGTTTTATAGTATTTTTTATAATTAATTTAATTGAGACGGTACTTCCTATTTTTATTATGATAACTTTAATTCGTACTCAAAATATTAATAATCTTTCATCAATCTCAATTTTACAATTTAGTTCTTATATTGTAAATTTTATTGTTGGATTTTGGTATAATAAATATTATACTCGAGAAATGTTAAAAAATGGCTGGAAATTATTAGAAAATGATGATTATTCTTCTGCAATTTTAAAAGGCTATCGTTATTTAGATTATACTGAATCTGAAATATCAGATAATAATAAAATGCAAGAATATTCTGAAATTATAGCAGAAGCTAAAAGAAAAGAGAGAAAAAAATTAATTTACTTTTTATTAGCCCTTGGTTTAATAATTTGTTTAATAGTTTGTTTACCAATATTGTTTAGCAATATATTTTAAAAAAATTTGAAAGGAATCAATTATGTCAGTAAAAGTTAAATTGGAAAAGAATGGCTATATTAAAAATGGATTTACAGGTTTTAGTTGGACAACTATGTTTTTTGGATTTTGGGTTCCATTATTTAGATTAAAATTAAAAGATTTCTTAATGTTCTTTATATTTTTTGGTTTCAAAATATTTACTTTTTATTTATTTTTTCACCAGATATCTAAAAATATATATTTCCCATTTTTGGCTTCTTATGCTACACTAATACCATTAATACTATTTGTAGTGATATTTTCAGCAGAAATATGGATAGCATATTATTATAATAAATATTATACAGAAAATTTATTAGCTGATGGTTTTTGTACAATGGATGGAGATGAATATTCAGCAGCAATTTTAAAAAATTATACTAAAAGAGAGGATAATAGAATTGTCCTTCAGGAAATACAACGTCAGTTAAAACAGTTTCCTCAAGTATTTATTAAATGGATACCAGAAAGTGATAATCGTGGCGCAGATCAATTAGCGCGTCAAGCCTTACAGCAACGATTAACACAACAATAAAGGAGAGTTTTCATGAACGAAAAAACTTTATATTATAGTAGCTTATGCCCAGATACAGCTCCCTTCAAAGAAGCGATGGCAAAACTTGGAATTTCTGCTAGAGAAGTGGATATCACCTCTAGTATGAAAAACTTAAAAGAATTTCTCGGATTACGAGACCATGAAGAAGTGTTTATCCCAAGGAAAGCGCAAGGGATGGTGGGGATTCCTTGCTTAATTACAGAGGAAGGTTCATTCATTTTTGAAGTGAGTGAC
>ERZ772921.642-NODE-642-length-21427-cov-5.335579_pt1 | contig 21427 bp, 17 predicted proteins | sample MGYA00512117_ERZ772921 | MGnify/ENA primary metagenome ERZ772921 (study PRJEB29015, sample SAMEA2737944) | human oral metagenome | biome: human oral; feature: human-associated habitat; material: dental | place: China | collected 2150 ...
GTCGCGCCCCTGCCCCCCGGCCTGCCCACCACGTCGCCCGCGCCGCGCTTGGGTGCAATCCGGAGGCAGGTGCGTGTGTGGTCGGGGCAGGCGCTCCCCTCCACCATCTCGACACCGCCCGTCTGGCCGGCCGGCATCCCGGGCGTCTCGCCGACCTCCCTCCTGGTCTCGCCGCACGGCACCTTCCTGCGATACTTCGGTATCCACACCACATGGCGCGCGCAATACCGGCTCTGCGCGAGTGGCGCCGCCACCAGGTTGGCGTTTTCACTGAGGTGTCAACCCACACAAACCCCCGAAGAGCCCGCATTTTGTACTGTTTCGTTTCTCCTGCTCAGGGGCTTTACTCTTCTCTCTGTTAGAGAGTTGCGGAAAGACGATAGGGGTGGAACCACCGCTGGCACCACTGGCATAGCCAGTGGTTTTCTCACCAGAATAAAATTCAACTTATCAACCGTACTACAAGCTTTCTGCGTCATCAACGGATTTGCCTTCGAAAAGTTTGTCATCGTCCGCTAGCTGGAGAATCTGCAGCTCATGCTGTTCGGCATCGGTAATGTGCGACGAATTCAACTTCTCCTTGAGCACGGCCACTATGTATTGAGCATCGATGTCACTCGCAGCGTTAATAATGGTATGTAGATCCCCGCCCTCGACATTTTCGACAACATCGTGCACGATAAAACGAGGGGTGTGCATACGGTTCGCTATCGCGAATTGCTGATAAGCAAGGTCAAACGCAGCAATGAGTGATTTCCGCGTGCCCGTACTTGAACCTGATATCTCGGTGATTGACACCGGGAACTTGCTAGTATCTGGTGAATACACGAGAATTGGTTTTTCGTTGTTTATCTTATGAGCAAGCGGCGTGAAGTAGCTGTTAAAGGAGGACATCGTGGTCTGGTAGTCCCCACCTTTTCCTTTACGAGCAGATCCGCCGGTCGAATAGCTATTAATATCGTCTTGAATAGATGCAAGTTCACGTTCGTACCGTTCAAGCGTATCAACGATTTCTTTGCGCCTGCCAATATCCTGCCTCAGCTGCATGAGGCTGGTTGACAACCGCTCATATTCGTCAATGCTATCCTCTGCCACAAGAGACAGATACTGGCTGTTGTTCGTAAGAAGGTCTTTTCGCTCATCCTCAAGCGAACCCTTTTCCACTAGAAGCTCGGCATCTATATCCTCAAAATATGCAATCTTGTTGTCGCATAGCTTGTCGTTAAAGTTGACCATATCCTCGAATGTCTTGTCGAGATCGGGGAGCATTGCGCAGACTTCGTTGAAGAATTTTCGAGAAAGCTCGAGGCTGGCCTGACGTTTCCTTTCGGCTCTGGCGGATTCAAGGGCTTCGCGGTTCCGTTCGGCTCTGTAATCAATCTCACTGAGCTGGTCGACCAGCCTCGCATATTCCGCTCGGACCGAGGCTATCGTGTCCCTATTATTCCTGTACTCACTGGAATCGAAAATATCATCTGCCTGAGCTTTTACTTGCTCATACTCACTTTCAAGGGCGACAAGTATCTGACGCTGTTGCTCCAGGTCTTCAACGCCATTGACGCGCTTGTATTGCCTCAGGGATTCTTGCGTGTGGTTGAGCTTGGCATTGAGCTTGCTTAGCTTGTTATCGAGTGCTGGATCAGATATATCAAACAGGAAGTTATAAACGCTACGGTACGTTGCATTGCTTGCCCGCGTAAGGGTACGAAGGAAAGCGTTGTCGTCGCCCCCTACGGAGACACGCACAAAAGAGTTGATGAGCTGTCGGAACGTAGGAACGTTATCATTAATATCGAACAACAGCTCGTTTAGCTTTAGACGATAGTTCTGCAAAGACAGCCGTTCGTCGCCAATGAAGTAACGTCCATGTGGGAACAACTCCACCTTCAATTTGGCTGTTTTGCCATAAGGGACCTCGAGGCTCTGTGTAAGAGTCATTTCAATTGCGATGCGCTTTTCAGCGATGAGATCGCGCAAATCGACCGTTTCGTTGTTGGTCTCCTGATCCCTGTAGACATGGCTCTTATTATGCGCCCCCATCAAAACATCGATAAGTTTGAGAAACGTCGTTTTGCCAACCTTGTTATGCCGACTAGAATTCTCCGTGTCCACTACGAAGTTTGCACCCTTGTGGAAGGAGACCTCACGCATGACCACATTCGCCGTGGTGTTACGAATACGCAATGACTTGATGAACATGCAGACCTCCTTTTTCGTCAACAGTTACGCGATCCAATAGATACAGAAAATCGAGAGCCATCAGGAAGAAGTCATAGCTTACTTTCCTGCCTACGAAATCAGTCATAACCCCTTGATACAAATTCGCAGCGTCTACGCCGTCATGCCTTCCAACGTAATCATAGACAGAGGCCGCAAGGTAATATACGGTACTTGTGGGTTCGTTGTTGCGGTCAAGAAGCAGCACACTACACCGCCGGCGCTTCCAGAATCTTGCATTTCGAGATACCGTAGGCAATAAGAGCGATGCAGAATTGCTCTATTTTCTCAGCGGGATGCTTGCCCGCGTCAAATCTCGAATCAGTGACTATTGTGTAGAAAAGTGATGACTTAATGCTGTCAAGCTGCAAATCTCCGTCGCCTACGCAGAGATTTCCCTCTTCGTCAAAATCAGCCACCTTTAGGAACATATCACGAAGCTTCTTAACGATATCCTCACTATTCGGGTAATCCTTCATTACTTCGTCGACTCGAACGTAATCATCGACATGGTTATCGATGACGGATGTGTATCGCGGGGCGTTGTTGAAGTGCAGCTTTGCGCGAATCTGAACAGGATCCTGCAGTGAGTAGGAGTCATCCTCAGAAGAAGGTAGTAAGTAGACAACATCCAGAAGTTCATGGATGAGACTGTGAGTCAATATCCTCCGCTGCGACATCACAAGCATAGTGGTATTGACGTAATTGTTATTTCCGACGACTTGGGTGTTATCATTACCCCTAGCCGATTGCTTATCATTTGACATGGGCGTTCACCTGATTGCCAGCACCCGTTACCTGAACGTTGCCGTCACCAGTTGCAGTGTATTTGTTGCCCTCGTAGAAGTCGCGGAGTCTTTCGACTTCTTTCTTGCTTTTGAATGCGATGACTGTTGCGACTATCGAGAGTGCGGAGGCCACGATGCTAAGCATCATTTCGAACATTTCCACATGATTCTCCTTTTTCGCTGATAGAATATTATTGTACTTCAAGTTCCGTTAAATCATCGCAACATCAGATGCAACTTCTACCAACGAACACAGCATGTCTAGTTTCCGCTTGCGACAGAGCCAGCTGCAAAGTATCAACAGAATGGAGGCTTCGTGAGTTCGCGTGGGTAGAGATCACGTCACCACCGCCCTTCCCGGCAGCGTTGGTCTCAGGTCCGAGCACCTGAGCATCACGAGGGCTATGAGGTTGTCGATGTTGCGGAACCCGTAGCCCTGCCTGATCGCGACCTTGATCTTGTTGCTCGCCGCCTCGACGCGGGCGTTTGAGACCCCGAGCTCGATCGACCCCGGGATGCCCTCCCGCTTTCGCCTCACCTTGCGCGACAGCTCCACGAACGCGGGTATCCGGCAGCGGCACGCCCACGCGAGCCATCGGTCGAGCTCGCCCGCCGCGTCGGCGGCATCGGCGCGGAACACCGTGCGCAGCCCCTCCTTGAGCAGGTAGCCGCGCCACAGCGCCGTCCCCGCTCGCCTCAGCGCGGCGAGCGCCGACCCCTGTCCCTCCGTGAGGTCCCCGGGGTTTTTGAGCAGCGGGAACCTGAGTCCCCTCACCAGCTTGGCGCAGTCGGCCGGCGGCCTCTCGCCCCTCCTGGGGCGCCCGCGGCGGCGCCTGGGGGAGGGCCTGTGCCTCGCCTCGCGCCACGCGTCCCTCCTGAGTCCGTCGAGCGCGTCGTTGGCCCAGCTCACGACGTGGAATGGGTCCACGGCGAGCTCGGCGTCGGGGAGCCGCTCGGCGACGACGTCGGCGATCCACCGGGCGCCGTCGGCGGTGACGACCTCGATGCCTTTCCTCTGCTCCTCCGTGAGCAGGTCGAGGAAGGCGTTCATCTGCGCCTTCCCGTGCCCCCTCGCCGCCCAGACGACGCGCCCCCGGTCGTGGTCGACGACGACCGTCATGTACTTGTGGCCCCTCTCGTGGCTGGTCTCGTCGATCCCGACGGGCCTGAGCCCGCCCGCGCGTCCGCGCCCGTCCGCCTCCTCGAGCGACGCCTCGACCCTCGAGCAGATGCCTCCCACGGTGTGCCAGTCCACGCGCATGAGCTCGGCGAGCGCGCTCCTGCACATGTGGAGCGCGAGCCACGCGACCTGGTCCTCGAAGGCCGAGGCGAACCTGCTCGCCGCCGAGCGCGCCCAGGGCACCGCCTCGGCCCTCACGCCGTGCTCGGGGCACCTCACGCGCAGGGGCGCGTACTCGAGGTAGCATCGGGAGGCGCCGAGGTCGGTCGCGCGCCAGCGGCGCGTCGCCAGCCGGTCGTAGCCGTCGCAGCGCCTGCCGCACACCGGACACCTCGGCGCGCGCCTCCGGGGCCTCGCCGAGATGATTGTGGAGCCTCCCTCGACTCCCGCGCCCTCGATCACTGAGCGGACCGGCCCCAGGGCCTCCTCGGGCACGCTGTTTGGCATGGCGGTGGCGCCTCCTCGGTGGCCGTTTTTCTCTTGGTTGAAAAAACAAGCCTACGCGAGTGGTGGCGCCGCCGCTAGGTTGGCGTCTTCACCGGGGCGTCAACCCACACAAACCCCCGAAGGGCCAGGAATTACGGGGTTTTGGGATCGTTTTCCCGAACATTGTGAATATGTCATCCGGCAAACTTGCAGGTTAGGCGCGGGAGCTTTACTCGCTCCATCCGGCTGAAGAATACGAGATAGAGGAAATAGACAGGCCTGCCGCTACGGTTGCTCTTGCGAGGACGAAGCTCCGTTTCCAAGACGAATCATGGACTGCACTGACTCGCCTTTGCCGATTCGACGGAGCTGACCCGGCAGCAGAGTGGGAGTCGGGTACATGAAAAGTGAATAGGTACGGAGTCGACCCATTCACCGATATCAAAGGAGCGGAGCCAAAGGGGTAGATTTCGTTAGTGTGTAGCGAGGCGACGCAACTTGTCCACAGAGAAGGCACGTTGCCGCTTGTTTGTAGTCTCGTAACGTGATTTGCTGCTAATAATCTATTGATATCCCAACTATTAATTGTTGTTTCATGGTACTATTTGCAGTATGAAGTTCTCTGACTACATAGGCCGCCACCATGTGTTCACCACACCCTCCCTCCTCGGGGCCATGGACTCCCCAGCTGCGGCCGAGGAGCAGCTACGACTCGCCGTGAGGTCCGGGGCCGTGGAGCGCGTGCGGCGTGGGCTTCTCGTCTCCAACCGCGGGCGGTTCGAGGATGTCCCTGTGGACCAGTTCGAGGTTGTCGCGGCGCTCGATGCCAGCGCGGTCGTCTCGTACCACTCGGCTCTCGAGGCGCACGGCGTCGCGCACAACGCGGGGTTCGTGTGCCGCTTCCGCTCGGACACCGTGAGGGCCGGGTTCGACTTCCGCGGCGTCGCCTACCGTCCCTGCGGCCCGGTGAGGAATGTGCAGTCGAAAACTTTGAGATCTTCTTGGGGACCCTACCTCGCTACCACGAGGGAGCAGACAGTAATTGATTGCCTGGGGAAACCCGCCTTGGCGGGAGGGGTCGAGGAGACGGTACGCAGCTTGACCGCGTTCGTGTACCTCGGCGTGGAAGAGCTGGTCGGGCTCGCCTCCGAGGCAGGTCCCTCGATGGCCTCCCGCGTCGGGTGGCTGCTGTCGGAGAAGGGGGATGAGTGGCATGTGGACGAGGGAGATCTTGCCCGACTCGAGAGCGCGCTCGGACTTGGCCCCTACCGTCTGGGGTATGCAGCAGATGGAGCCCCAACGGGCTGGTCCGCCAAATGGAAGCTTATCCTGCCCGAGAACAGGGAGGAGATGGAGTCGTGGATAACGCGCTCGTGAGGGAGTTCCCGCCGCGCGCGCTTGACAAGGTGGAGAGGCTTCTCGACCTGCTCGGCGAGCTCGGTGAGCATCCGTTTCTCAAAGACAAGATCGCGCTACACGGCGGGACCGCGATAAACCTGTTCATGCTCGACGCACCGAGGCTCTCCGTCGACATCGATCTCTCGTACGTCGGAGCGCTCGAAAGGGACGAGATGCTCGCCGAAAGGCCAATCGTCGAGAGGTCTATTGACGAGGTGGCCCGCTCTCAGGGATACCCCATCTCCGGGGCGCGAGGCGGGCATGCCGGCAGGACGTTCCTCCTCGGCTACAGGTCGCAATGGGGTCCAGACCATGTCAAGATCGACTGCATCTACATGAACCGCTCTCCGCTGATGCCGATCGAACGCAGATCCCCGATTCTCAGACCAGAGTTGGATGTCCCGCTCTTTACCGATGCGGAGCTTGCCGGAGGGAAGGTCAAGGCGTTCTTCGACCGCGTGAAGGTGCGGGACCTCTATGACGTCGCGAACCTCAAGCGCGTGCTCGACAGAAGAAGCGCTGCTGAGCGCGCCGTCGCTCACAAGGCGGTTCTCTTCTACGCGTCGCTTTCGGCGTCGTTCCCGCACGGGTTCGAGGACCGTCCCGAACGCTTCGCCGGCAGGGGGCGCGAGCTCGAGGAGCAGCTCTTGCCCATGCTCAGGAGAAACGAGAAGGCGCCCACACTCGACGGGCTGATCGGAACTGCGCGAGAGTTCGTCTCCGCCTATGTCTTGCCGCAGACGGATGCCGAGGAAGAGTATCTCGAACGGTTCTCGCAGGGATTGCTCGTCCCGGACCTGCTTTTCGAAGACGAGGCGATGGCGCGTGCGGCCGCCGCCAGCCCGGAAGTCCGGTGGAAGCTGCAAAACATCCGCAAGATGCGAGGGCATGGCCATGGAGGTGCCTAGCTGCATGGAGTCACTTCTTACATACACGGACATGTCTTCCCAGCTCAGAGGTGTCACTCTTCAGCTGGGAATTATCACTCTTGAGTCGGAGAGCTCCCCACTCTATCAGAGCTGTTTTCACCTATGTAGTCAGTTGCATGCAATCAAATCGCATCTCCGCAAGCCTGTCACTCTTCGGATGCCCGAAAATACTCTCTTGAAGTGACTGCATCCCGTGTAGCTACCTCCGACTACACGGTGGCTACACGCTTTTTCAGATGGAAGAGTGATGGGAATCGCAGGTCAGGCGGCACGCTGACTACACGGAGATGGCCGATGTGACAATCGAGTGGGAGTAAGGCAGAGGTGGCTTGCAGGTTGCAACTTTAACCAGCTGACCTGCAGTCATTCATAGATTGAGTTCATCTAAAATGGATCCGTGGCCGAGATTTGGCCCCGCCTTGCGCCCTCAAATCGACGCCGTGGGCCTTTTTTCATGGGCATCCAAGGGTAGCGTCAGGTCACGGTGGTCGAAACTGGCCCACAATGATCAAGGCTCAGTTCACTTATCGATCGACTCTCGGCTCACTTTCCTTTATGATCGGAATCAACCAAGAATGGCAGTTTCCGATGTCGGAATCGGCCATCATTGGCAGTTTCCGATGATTGACCTATACTGAGATGAAGACCGGGAAAGGGGCGGCAGGAGGTAAGCTGCCGCCTGCGCACAGGCATCTGCACCACATCGGGAGGTCGCATGGAGCGTGAGGCGATGTCACAACTAGAGTCTTGGATGACCTCCTCGCGTCGAAAGCCGCTCATCGTTCGCGGCGCGAGGCAGGTAGGCAAGACGTGGCTTGTTCGCGAGTTTGCCCACAGGAATTTTGGGGCCCTTGCCCATATCGTCTTTCTCGAAAATGAGGTCATGAGAGCTGTCTTTGACGGAAGCCTCGATCCCGATCGGCTCCTTACCGCCATAGGCGCCTATACGGGTACAAATCCACTTGATGGGAATACCCTCGTCTTTCTCGACGAGGTGCAGGAATGCCCCCGAGCTCTCACGGCACTCAAGATGCTGTGTGAGCAGCGGCCAGAGGTGCCTGTGGTGGCTGCAGGCTCTCTTCTTGGCATCGCACTGAACCGCGCAGACGACGCGCAGGGTAACTTGGCCCGCATATCATGGCCTGTCGGCAAAGTCGAGTACCTGAATATGCACCCCATGACATTCAGGGAGTTCTTACACGCTGTGGGCCAGGGCCAGTTGGCTGAGCTCATCCGGCCCGATGCGATCGAGCTGGTAAGCGCGATGGGCGAAACGTATGAGGACCTGCTGCGCAGCTATCTGTTCACGGGCGGCATGCCCGAGGCGGTGCAGGCATACGTGGATACGCACATGCTGGGTGCAGCACGCAACGTCCAGCAACGCCTTCTGCTCGACTACGAGCATGATTTTGCGAAGCACGTGAAATCCGCATCGGAGACGGAGCATATCCGAGAGCTGTGGCGATCGATCCCAACGCAAATCGCCCGCGAGACGGGAAGCAACAAATTCATATACGCTCAGGTAAAGAGGGGCGGTCGAGGCCGAACGTACAAGGATGCCGTATCGTGGCTCACCGACTCGGGCCTTGTTACCAGGGTCCAAAGAATCACAAGACCCAACATCCCGCTTCGGGCCTATGAGGATGACAGCTCGTTCAAGCTCTACCTGCTCGATGTGGGGCTGCTGGGCGCCGCACTGCACCTCGACGCGCGGACCATCTTGAGGGGAAACGAACTCTTCACGCACGCAAAGGGTGTCTACGCCGAGCAATACGTATGCCAACAGCTCGTCGCGACAGACGGAATCGGACCCTCGGCCACTGGCAGCGAGTCACAGACGACCAGCGTGGCCCCCTGGTACTGGTCGGCGGACGGCAAGCGCAGCAAGGGAGAGGTCGACTTTTTGTATGAGTACGACGGCAGGGTAGTTCCCCTGGAGGTCAAGGCGGGCACAAGCGTCAAGAGCGGAAGCATTGCCAGGTTTGCGAAAGAGCACGGCATCACGCGGAGCCTTCGGCTGTCGCTGAAGGGCTATGCCGACCAGGGCTGGATCGTCAACTATCCGCTCTATGCGGCAAATCTACTGCCGCTCGTACCGTAAGCGCCTGCCCATGGCGCCATGCGGGCACAGGCTGCGAGCTATATTGGTCGTAGAGCGTGGTAAACCTTGAGCGCGGTAGAAACACTGGGGGACAGGTGGCAGCGCAGGCCACGCTGCCACTCGATGGTGAACGTACGGGGCCGCACGCTCAGGGCCGAGTGGCAGTGCGAATCGATATGTCCTTTGGGGCCGTAGGCATCATACCAGTGTCGAGGTAGGCCTCGACCAAAGGCACCTCGACCAGGGCGTGCACCTCATATCGTCTAGCCGAGCGCACTGAGATCCACCTCATACGGCAGGGTCTCTGGATGCGATCTTGGCTCGAGGAACATGCTCATGTAGAGGGGCAGGTATGTGATCGCCCCCGACTGCCTGACGTTGCCCTTGCATAGGACATAGGCATGCCCAAGATCCCATTCGGAGACCTTGAGCAACTTGTCGAGGGCAGGGTGGGACGTCCAGTCATTTCCAGACTTCACCTCGATGGGTATGACATCACGTCTGTCTTGGACGACAAAGTCGACCTCGCCGTAGCGCTTTGCGTTGAAGTAGTGAAGCTTGAAGCCATGGGCATCCAGCTCCTGCGCCACCACATTCTCCATGATTGAACCGAGGTTAACGTGCAGGTTTCCTTTGAGCAGATCAAATTGGATGTCGTCCATAGAGGCGGCGCATAGCAACCCGACGTCACCCATGAAGAGCTTGAAGAGGCTGCGTTTCTCGTTTGCCTGAAGCGGTGCCACTGGCAGCGTGACGTTATAGCAGGGAAGCGCGACGCCCGCATCTGCCAACCAGAGAAAGCTGCTCTCGTAACGGTTCTGGCGTGCGGTCTTCCTAAGATCCGCCAGTACGAAGCGACGAAGTTTGTCATCGAGCTGAGAGGGCATCGCATCGAATATCTGGCGTGCCTTGATCTTGTCAGCGCCATCAGCATACTTGCTTATGTCCTGCCGATACAGCTCTATGATATCCTGCTGAAGACGTATCGTCTGCGCGACATCATGGGTATCCACGTAGCGCTGCACAACCTCAGGCATACCGCCGATAACCATATAGGCGTAGTAGAGCCCAAGCATGGTCTGGTGAATTGCCTCGGGTATCGGCGTTCGATCATCGAAGTGAGTCCTCAGCGTTTCGATGGTCTCCTTCTGGACCCCACTGGCCCAACAGAACTCCTCAAAGTCCAACGGATGCATCCGAAGCCGCTCCTCGAACCCCACCGGATAGGACGGTACCTCTCTCGCCCTGACGCCTGGCAGCGACCCCGTCTCCACATAGTCGAAACGACCATCCTCCACAAGAAACTTGATGGCGGTACGTGCGAGTGGACACTCTTGGATCTCGTCAAGCAGGACCAGGGTGCTTCCCGGCTCCAATGGCATGCGGAGGAAGGCAGTCAGGTTCGAGACGATAGTGTTGGCATCCAGGCTGCCAGAGAATATTTCCCGAGCACGTGGATCCTGAAGAAAATTCAACTCGGCAAAACTGCGATATCGTTTCTTCGCGAATGCCCTGATGGCTGTGGTCTTGCCCACCTGCCGCGCCCCTTTGATAAAGAGGGCCTTATGGCCTCGTGAGGCCTCCCAGCGAAGGAGTGAGTCAGTGACCTTGCGTGTGAGCATGTCGTTCCTACAGCCTACCTACTGCGGCATGAATGTGCGGCCGATCATCAAGTGCAACGTTATTCCTAATCTAATGAGCCAAATTGTAACGTTTTTCTTATTTCTACATAAGATCGCGCAACGTTTTTCCTAGCACAAAACCCTGGGAGAATTCGTGAGCACGTGACAAAACCGGCTAATCGGGCCGAGTCTCTGGGCCGCTCGAGCAAACAGGGATACCAGAGGCAGGATCTGTACATGTTGTGCCGACGCTTGAGCACCTCCGTGGATTCGGGTGTGTTCTTTCAAGTATGCAGGAATCGTCTATGACACAGCGCTACTCATTGTTCACGTTTCCATGAGGGGTGATTACCCGCATCAAGCGCCGCCTGTCGGCATTGTCACCCTTCTGGGTCTGGTCATCATCGCGGTTGTCCAGTGCTGGCGACCCGGCGCGCCGATACGGGTAACTTCCAGAGACGCATGCGCTACTACACCTCGCTCGTGACGGCGGACAGGACGAGGCCGGGTACTCCCTTCGCGGACGTCCCGGACGTCTGCGCGGCGCTCGTCTGCGAGTTCGACCCTCTCGGGGAGGGACGCCCGCTGTATCATGCGGGCAGGGTCATCCGGGAAAGCGGGCGGGCATTCGAGAACGGACTCGGGGAGGTCTACGTGAGCGCACTGGCGCGGGGCGGCAGCGACGTCTCCGCCCTCATGAGGCTCTTCGTCGAGGGCGGGGCATACGATGAGGGGCGCTTCCCGGAGACGTCGAGGGTAAAGCGCAGGCTCAGGGAGACGGAGGAGGGAAGGATGGCCATGGGCAGCATGGTGGAGGAGATACGGGCCGAGGGCAAGGCCGAGGGCGTGCTCGAGACGCTCTGCAGGCTCGTGCGCGACGGCCTCGTGAGCGTGCAGGACGCCGCCGCCTCGGCGGGGGTGGACGCCGACGATATCAGGCGTGCGCTCGCGGCGGAGAGATGAGGTCGGCCGCAGAGGGGTGACGTGCTTGGCCCATCGGCGGTCGGGGACTGACGTACGCTCGTGACCTGACCTTACCGGACAGGCTCTTGACAGGCTGAGGCCCCATATCTCGCCAGTAGGTCGTCCTCATGCTTCACGAGGTACTCGCGCATGAACGGCATCGAGAACGCCACGTACCCGGGTGCCGTGGCCTCGATGACCTGGCGGCTAATGAGCATCCTGCGGTACGTGTTGGCGCTGGCGGCCGGCTTTCCCATACGCCTCGCGACCGCGGCGGTGGAGGATGCGGCATTGTCTTCAGTCATGGCCAAAAGATAGTCCAGCGCGGGCTTGGTGAGTCCGGCAAGCGCCATCTCGATCATCGACTGCCCATACTGCCTGACCGCCGCCGCCGTCCCACGACGCACGTCCTCCACGTCTATGGTCACGGACTCTGCGACGTGGCGCCGCCCCTCTCGCCAGGTGTAGTATCCGACGAGTTGGATGAGATACGCATAGCCGCAGGTGTTCGCAGCGGCCTGCGCGAGCGCAGCGTCTTCGATCGCAAGCCCCGAGGCCTCGATGGTCTTCCTGAGCGCTCGCGCGACATCAGCCCTCGGGATGCTCGCAAGCTCCTCTGCCTGGGCACGACGCAAGAACGTGACGCCCTCGCCGTTTAGAAGATCGAGCACTCCCGTCGTGATGCCCGCGAACAAGAGCCCGACATTTTGCCCCTCGCGAATCATGTACTGCACGTTTGCAGCGATGACAGCCATGTCGTCACGTGAGGCATCCTGCGCCTCGTCCACCGTGATGAGCAGGCCTGCGCCATCCTGCGAGAGGGACCGCGTGGCACGGGCGAACGCCTCGCGAAACGAGGGTTCCCTGCCAGAGTCGCCAATCTTTGCCCCTGCCGACACAAACGGAAGGGAAATCTGGACATTCAGGTCTCTGATCCGAGTGTCCCCCACGAGCTGTTCCTGAATCGAGGCGCAGAGGGCCTCCTTGCCCGACACGTTGACGACAGACCACCCACGCCTGGTGGCGATGTCGCCAAGCGCCGTCAGGAGCACCGTCTTTCCGGAACCGCGAGGTCCGGTAATGCGCATGAGGCGACCAGGCGCACCCGGACCCTCATCCAGACCATCCATAAAGTCATCGATCACCGATTCGCGGCCGACGAGCACCGGTGGGGTCATGCCTGCGGTTGGCTTGAAGGGATTAACGTAGATTTGACGCTCGGGCAAGGCTACTCCCGTCTCTTGCTGATAGAGATCGTATCTCTAGAAAGTATAGAGGACCTAGAGATCATAGGGACTCTAGAAGATATAGAAGTTCTCAAACGACGTCATGACACCATCAGGGGTCTTGCCGGATGACAACCGCCAGCTTTCGTGACAGTCACGCGCCAGGGCCCGTCTCGTCAGGCCCCGAGGGATCCAAGGAACCCCCCGGGAATCTGCGGGGCACTTTCGTGAAGGCATTTGCCCAGTTGGCGTATATTCTTAGGTACCCCAGAATCTGCGGGGCACTATCGTGGGGGCGCCCACCCGGTTGGCGCTCACCCTGAGGAACCTGAGAAACCCCCCGGGAATCTGCGGGGCACTATCGTGGGGGCGTTTGCCCAGTTGGCGTATATTCTTAGGTACCCCAGAATCTGCGGGGCACTATCACGCTGTCTAGCAGGCAGGCCGACAGTCAGAACGGCAGCTTCGCTCACTCGTCGTTGTGCGCAACGACCATGACCACGTTGCCACCGAGCAGAAGCACAACGCCGAGGACGACAAGCACGGTCTGAGTCGGCTCCGCCACAAAGCCATCAGGCAGGTACAGCCCGCCCATCAGCAGGAAGATGCTGATGATGATCGCGACGAGACCAAGCATCTTCTGTGTCGCCTCGCTCATCGTCTTGCCTCCTCACCTCTGCCGTCGCCGCAGCGGGAGTCATCCGGCTGTGCACCTCCCTGCACCGGCGCCACATCCCAGCCGCATGCCCGCTCGCCTGCCTGCACCATGCGACGATAGACGCCGTCCAGCGCTATCAGCTCGTCGTGCGAGCCGCACTCGAGCACCTGACCGTCACCCACGACCGCAATCCTGTCGGCGTTTCGGATGGTGGGCAACTTATGGGCAATCACCAACGTCGTCTTGCCGCGACACAGCTCCGTCATGGCCTGCTGGATATGACGCTCGTTGTCGGCGTCGATGCTGGCGGTCGCCTCATCGAGCACGACGAGGGGCGCATCCTTGAGGATCGCGCGGGCGATGGAGACGCGTTGCGCCTCTCCGCCGGACAGGCTGGCGCCGCCCTCACCGACCATCGTGTCGAATCCGTAGGGCATACGCATGACGAAGCCGAGGCAACATGCCTTCCGGGCAGCCTCGTATACCTCCTCGCGCGTTGCGCCGGGCCTACCCATGGCGATGTTGTTGAACACCGTGTCCTGGAACAGGTAGACGTTCTGGAAGACCATGCTGATCTGAGCCATGAGCGCCGAGAGCGGCAGCCGTCGCACATCGACGCCGCGCAGCAGCACCTGACCCGCAGAGACGTCCCAGAATCGTGTCAGGAGGTTCGCAAGGGTGGTCTTCCCGCCTCCCGACTGCCCTACCAGGGCGACCATCTGACCGCAGTCGGCTGCCAGGGAGACGTCCGTAAGCACCTTTTTCTCGCCGTAGGAGAAGGACACGTGCGAGAACTCGATCTCGTGACTGCCTAAGGCAGCTGCGGCAGCCGCATCGGGCAAGTCATCCGTGCCCGCATCCTCCAGCTCGTCTTGGGAGAACAGGGACTCGATGCGGTTCAGAGCGCTCTCCATGATGGTCAGGCGCGTGCTCTGCTGGTATAGGTCCCTCAGCGGTCCAAACAGCTGGAACAGGAACAGCGCAATACCAACGAACGTGTCGGGCGTCATGGCGCCCTGCTCCAGCTGCCATACGGAGAGCGCAAGCACCGCCGCCGACCCCAGGCCATACAGCGCCAGGAGCGCCGCCTCGAAGGGCGACTGCTCGCAGGCGAAGCGCAGGCTGGTATCCCGCGTGGTCGCGAAGCTATCGCGTAGATCCTGCGCCCCCTCGCCCGTAAGGTTATAGCTCTTGACGACTGCGAGGCCCTCGACGTACTCGAGCACCGAGTCGGTCAGTCGCTCGATCGTCCGCTGGCGAACGTCTGAGTTGCGACGCGCCTGCGCGAGCATCGGTTGGGCGACTAGGACGGCGATGAGCTCGACCACCAGTACAATCACCCCGACGAGAGGGCTCATCGTGAACAGGAACGCCGTCAGGATGACCTGGGAGAAGACGTCGCTCATGACGTTCGCGACGATCGACATGCTCTGCTCCTCGATATAGACCATGTCGGCCGAGAGGATGGAGCTGATGCGCCCGATGTTGCCTGCGGTGAAGAACCCCATGGGGAGGCGGCGTAGGTGCTGGCCCAGCTCGACGCGCTTGTCAGCGAAGATCTCGTAGCCCGTCCCCGACTGCAGGCGATCGGCAAGGTACTGGAAGGTCGACTGGAGCAAGAGGAGCACCAACATCCCCGTCGCAAGAAGGCAGCAGGAAAGCGGCGTCGCCTGGCCCGCCATGAGGAGGCGCAGCGCCATGATGGCAAGCATCAAAGGGGCGGTGGCGCACAGCGCCCTCAGAAACGCAAAGACATAGGCGATCCGCACGCGCCGTGCGTAGGGTCCCGAGAAGGCAAGGATGCGGTGGACGAGGCCTAGCATGATAGTGCCTCCCTGCCGCCTGCGCCCTGAGCGTCGACGCGCCCACCATCCCTGAGCGTCCAGCCACTCACCTGCTCGGAGGCGTTCCACAGCGCCCTATACTCGGGACAGGACGAGAGAAGCTCGCCCTGCGTCCCCTCTGCGAGGACACGACCCCGATGCAGCATGATGATCTTGTCGGCACCAACGATGGAGCGGAGCTTGTGGGCTATGACGATGACCGTCTTGCCCGCGATGATCTCGCGGATGGCACGGCTCATCCTCTGCTCGTTCTCCGGGTCGACGAACGCCGTCGCCTCGTCGAGCACGACGATGGGCGCATCCTTGAGAATTGCCCGGGCAAATGCGATGCGCTGGCGCTGGCCACCCGACAGTCGCCTTCCCGCCGTTCCCGCATTAGTGTTGTAGCCGTCTTCCAGCTCTCTGATAAAATCGTCACACTGCGCCCGCCTGGCGGCCTCAATAACATCCTCGTCGGTCGCGTTGGGCCGGCCGACGCGGATGTTCTCGAGGATACTCCTGTCAAAGAGGAACAGGTCCTGCGACACATAGGATATCTGCTCACTCAGGGCGACCTGGGTCATATCGTCGATGCGCTGACCACCTATGGAGATGGAGCCGCCCGCCACATCGTAGTGGTGGACCAGAAGGCGCGCGATGGTGCTCTTGCCGCTTCCGCTCTCCCCCACCAGCGCGGTCATGCGGCCCTCATCGGCCGTGAACGAGATACCCTTCAGCACCTCGGCGTCGCGGTATGCGAAACGCACGTCCTCAAACACCACCCTGTGGCCCCGGCCGACAAAGCCCGCGCTCCCCGACTTGAGTGGCGTCTGGTCCAAGGCCTTCTCAAGCACTTGGATCTTGAAGCTCACCTGAGGGATGGCACCGATGAACGCCATGCAGTGCAGCAGCAGCGGTCCTATTCCGAAGCTCAGGCACAACACCAGCACGCAGCTCGAGAGCGTCATCCGCCCCAGCAGCACCATGAGCACCCCAAACGGCAAAGAGTACAGCACGATGCTCGAGAACAGGCTGCCGTAGAGCGCCATCCAAGGCCAGCAGATCCTGTACCATCCCAGGGCCTGGTCGCGATAGCCCGACACCGCACGCTCGAACTTCTCGCCGGAATCAGCCTGACGGTTGAACACGCGTACGACCTCCATGCCCTCCACGTATTCGACGATGGTGTTGTTCAGACGCTTCGTCGCGGCAAAGTAGCTGCCCATTTTGTCGATGCCCACGCCGTACATCTGCCGGGACACGATGACGCCAAGCCCCACCACGATGAGGGTGAGAAGCGCCATCTGCCAGTCAACGGCAAATGTCGTCAGGAGCACGACCGCGACAACGGCGATGTTTGCCGCGCCCTCGGGGATCATGTGTGCTAGCAGGAGCTCTATGGACTCGATATCGTCGGTGAACAGCTTCTTCACGGCCCCCGCGCCCAGATCCCTCACCGTCCCGATAGACTGGCCGTCTAGTCGCTCCTGCAAAAACTTACGCAGATTCTCGAGCGTGCTGAACGCTGCCTTGTGAGAAAGCACCAAGCCCACCGTGTAACTTGCGGCATGCACGACCTCGCAGACGGCAATCGCTGCAACAGCGGGGGCTGCGGCGGCAAGCGTAACGGTACCACCCGAAAGAGCCGCATCGATAAGGCCGTAGATGAGCAGGTAGGGAACAACGCTTGCCAGGGCCCCGACGATCATCAGCGTCGCCGCGAGCGCGATCGACCTTCTCTGCTCACCCGCATAGCGCAGGATCTTGCCCACCGCACCGGTGCGATCGCGCCTTTTGCTGGTGCTCTCATCACTGGGAGACAGAAAATAGCCGCGCACGCGGGCCGCGCCCTCATCGTCGAGCGGATAGAGAGCCACGGCCCGACCGTCGCGCACATGCAGCACGTGCGTGCAGCACTGCAAGATGAGTTCGGGGTCGTGCGTGATGATGAGCGAGCAGAGCACCTGGTCGCGCATGGCGCGCAGAAGCGTGCCGAAGCGCTCCATGCCGCGACGGTCAAGGCCACTTGTGGGCTCGTCGTAGAACAGGATGTCCTTGCCTGCACAGAGCGCCGAGGCAATGGCCACGCGCTGCTTCTGCCCGCCCGAGAGCGAAGCGGGGTGACGATCCTTGTACTCGAGCAGGCCCAGGCCCTCAAGAACCCGGTCGACCTCCTCCTCGGAGACTGACGCGTTCAGGCTGACCTCCTCGGCCACGTCATCCGCGAACAGCTGACGGTTGACGTCCTGCATCACCATAAAGCTTCTCTTGGAGCGCGTCCGTGCGGTCTCGAAGGTCCCGCCTATCGCCACCGTGCCGTCGGAGGGGATGATGCCACAGAGGGACTCAGCCAAGGTACTCTTGCCGCAGCCGTTGTCCCCTATCACCGCCACCACGCTATGCTCGGGAAACGCGATGCGATCCACGTCTAAGATGCGCGTGCTGCCCCGGCTACAGCTGAGGTCGACCGCCTCGAGGGCGGGGCGCCCGACAGTGCGAGCGTCGGCGTGGGCATCGTCGTATGGGCCATCCTGCCCTTTGCCACCGCTGCCATCCGGGCCGCCACCGGCGGGCGACGTCGTCCTGACCTTGACGAGCCGATGCAGGTCGGTGCAGCGCAGGCCCAGCTCCGACAGCCGAGCATCGTCGAGCAAGCGCAGCTCCTGCGTGGAGAAGGTCCTCTCGATACGCCCGTCCTTGACGTAGACGAACTCATCGGCCAGATCCATCAGGTAGTGGAGGCGATGCTCCGACAGCACGATGGTCTTGCCCTCGTCCTTCATCTTCGCCAAGATGTTGTGCAGGCGTCGTATCGCCTTCTTGTCGAGATTCGCCGACGGCTCATCCATCACGAACACGCGTGGTCCGGACGCGTAGACCGAGCCGCAGGCAATCTGCTGCTTCTCGCCGCCGGAAAGCTCAAAGATGTTGCGGTCCATCAGCGCGTCGAGCTGCATGTCGATGCGCGTCCTGTCAAGCCTGCGGCGCATCTCGTCACGAGACAGAGCTTGGTTCTCGCAGCCAAACACCAGCTCACCTGTGGTGTCCACGTTGAAGAACTGGCTCTTGGGATTCTGAAATACACTGCCGATGAGCGCCGCCGTGTCATGGAGCTCTGCGGTGGTGGTGCAGATGTCGTCCACATAGACGGCACCTTCCATCTCGCCCTCGTAGAAGTTGGGGGCAAGGCCGTTTATCAGGCGCGTGAGGGTCGTCTTTCCGCATCCGCTCTCACCGACAAGCACCGTGAAGGCCCCGTCCGCTATCGTGAGATCGATATGATCGACGCCATCTCCGGTGCCGTTCTCGCCACCGTAGTGAAAGCTCACGTCATCGAAGCGGATCATAGGCTGCTCATTCCTGATGCCCTGAAGGCAAGTATCCAGGCGGCAACTATGATAAAGAGACTGATCGCTATGAGGTCGGCCCCGCGAAGCTGCACCAGCTCGAAGGAGCTGCGCGTGCGCGTACTGTCCATCCCACGTGCCAGCGAGGCTGCGGCCAGCTCCTCCATAACACCGACGGAGGAGAAGAGCAGGGGTACGAGGATGTACTCGATGGTCAAAAGTGGATGTCGAATGATCGCCCCCGGCGTCATCGATATGCCACGAAACGCCATGGCCTTGCGCACGCCGCTCCACTCGTCCTGTACCGTCGGGATGAAGCGGAACAGCACTGCCAGAGGGATGACAAGGGTCATGGGTAGGTGCATTGCCTGGAACGCCGAGAGGAACTGGCTCACCCGCGTGGTGCGTACGAGCAAAAGAAAGGAGACCATGATGGGAAAGAAGAACACGAAAAGCGAGATAAGCCCCATACACACACTAACGACCGCCTCTGCACCCTGTTCCCCTGACGCCTCAATGCACTGACGGATAAACAGGATGACATAGAGGCTCGCAAGGCATTTGAGCGCCAAGGCCTGCTTTCCGGACAGGGCGAGCATGACGCACTGCAGCGTACCGACCACCAAGATGGGAAGGTTGCCGTGCATCGAGAGGCTTAGAAAGCAGCTCACAAAGAAGACCAGCAACTTCGTACGCGGATCAAAGCGAATACGCGCCCCTGAGTCATCACCGTAGAGTTCGAACTCCACCTAGACGATCCCAGCCTTGGCAAAGTGCTTCTTCACGAGCCTGCTCGCGACAAGGGCGCCAACGGCCCCTCCGACAAGTGCGAGGGCAATGGTAAAGACATAGAAGCCGGATCCGAAGAGAGTCTCGTATGCCTTTGCACGAGCTTCCCCATAATAGTCTTGCGTAACCTTAAGGGAATCTTGAAGATTGAACACAAAGCTCAGATACGGTGCTGCCATCGTGAGGTTAAAGAACACATACGAAAGGAGGTACATCTTCTTTGAAGCATACTTACCCAAGAAGATCATAAGCTCGGCGATGAGCGAGGCACCAAGAACCACTGCCAGCGAGTACCACGTAAGATGGCCGGTCGCCAAGATAAAGAGTATCCCCAAGATAAGCGCCGCGCCAAACTTATGTATCTTGAGCACGTAGAGCATGTAGATTGTGCCGCACACAGTGCCGACGGTGAGCGGGGCGATGAAATACAGGATGGGAAGCACTATGCCCGAGCCCATCACGACGATGAGCATCGCCACGATGTAGAGTGCACAAAACGCACCGGCGTAGATGAGGTCCTTCGTGTTCAGCTTCCCACCGCCCTTGGTGGCGGCTTGAACTTGGGATTCCTGTGCCATGCTATCCTCCTCTTGCGATAGTGTTAAAAGCAGCTAACCAAATGGTGCGACACACTATACGTTTTCCTGCACAGCATGTCAACCATAGCGTACTTACTGCAGCCACTGCACTATGAGTCGGAGAAGAAGTGCGTTTACTGGGCAGCGTGCGGAGCCTGTGCATCCGTAGTGCGCCCCATGCAGGGCCGAGAGGAAGGAATGCGAGTGAGAAGAGGCGGGCTGATACGTTGATTGCTGAGCGTATGCACTCCCACAAGCCAACCCGTCCGCGCCTCGTGGAGCGCATACCGCCCACACGGGCATGGCTTGGGCTTCGACCGCAACGCCATGTGGGGTTCACGGCCGGGACGGGCGCGATCCGCCCCGGCCGTCCGGGACTATGCCGAGGTAGCCATGTAGAAAACGGGCAGGCCAAGAAAAAGAAAGTCAAGGAGCCAGTGCCCAATGACAAGAGGGACGGTCTTCCTCTTCCATAGCCAGAGGCCACCAAAGAGTAGTCCGGCAAAGAGGGTGGTCAGGGCCCTGGACAGCATCTGCTGCCCGTCAGGAACAGCAAGCCCGATATGCTGGAGCCCAAAGAAGACAGACACAAGAAGCAGTGCCGGGACCTGGCCCATGCGACGCGCGATGCGAGGCAGAAGGTAGGCGCGATACAGCCCCTCCTCGGCGAAGGCTATGGTCAGCGGCATAACGGCAAGAGCAAGGACGCCGAGCCACAGCGGGGGTACGAAATTCGAGGGTTGGGTGGGCGGGGCACCGTGATAGACGATGAGGTTCGCCAGAAAGTTTGAGACAAAGAAGCCAACGATTATGATGACTGAAAACAGGAGTCCCCACGCGATGTCGGCGCCACCGGTCGGAACATAGAGGTCACGCAGGCGTCGTCCCTCCCCTCTCATGAGATGAGCCAGCGTAGCGAGGGTGATGGCATCGGCGGCGATGATGCCAAGGTCGGTCCACAGAAGCGATTGCCCCGCAAGGTGAAGGCCCACCCCCATGAGGAGGATGAGGACGAAACGAAGCGACAGGGCAAGGGCGAGGTGAGGCATGGGAGCGACAGGCTCTCCTATGCTGCCGTGAGTGTCCCCGTCCCCAGATGAGGCGGACCGAGGCTGCAAGAGGTCTGTGTTCTCGTTCATGGTGGGTAGGTCTCCTTCCAATTTCCCACGTCATCAGAGCGCAGCGGATTATATCACCTGTTGCGTCGTCAGCATGACCAGTTCAGTTTCAGCATTCGCTGCACCCGATGTCCTGTTGCCGCGCAGCGAGACAGGAAGACGGGATGCCCACAGAACCTTTTGGCAGCGGGACTCTCGCTGGTGACCTTACCCTGAGTTCCCGGCACCTCCTTAGCCCACAACTGGCAGCCTGATGGTGTCCCG
>ERZ772921.643-NODE-643-length-21424-cov-3.305817_pt1 | contig 21424 bp, 22 predicted proteins | sample MGYA00512117_ERZ772921 | MGnify/ENA primary metagenome ERZ772921 (study PRJEB29015, sample SAMEA2737944) | human oral metagenome | biome: human oral; feature: human-associated habitat; material: dental | place: China | collected 2150 ...
TCTTCTTTTCTAGCGTAAATTTTTCCTGAAGAGGGATCTTCCCTGACCAAAAAATTTTGTGGAACAAATGTTTCACGTGAAACATTTTCTTCGTCGCAAGGATCTGACGAAAATCTAAATTGACAAAACCGCCTTCTCGTTTTACTATTAAATATATATTGTCATTTTTGGCCGGTGCTTAGGCGGCAGGATTCGGATTCTGTTGATGAAGTCCGGCGTTCAGGAAGGATAGCAAGCATGTTTGGAATGAAAATGGATATTGGCATCGATTTGGGTACGGCCAACGTATTGATCTACGTTCGCGGCCGGGGTATCGTTCTTCAGGAGCCTTCGGTGGTGGCGGTGGATCGGGACACGAGCCGCATTCTGTCAGTGGGGGAGGACGCCAAGCGTATGCTGGGGCGCACGCCGGGGAATATCACGGCAATCCGTCCCCTGCGGGACGGGGTGATCGCTGATTATGATGTGACCGAGAGCATGTTGCGGTATTTCATTGATAAAGTCATCGGCCGGCGGTTCGTCTTTCGCCCCCGGATCATGATCTGTATTCCTTCGGGCGTGACTATGGTAGAAAAGCGGGCGGTGCAGGAAGCCGCGGAGCAGGCTGGAGCGCGGCGCACGCAGCTCATCGAGGAGCCGATGGCGGCGGCCATCGGGGCCGGGCTGCCGGTAGACGAGGCCACCGGCTCCATGATCGTGGATATCGGCGGCGGGACGACGGATATCGCTATCATCAGTTTGGGCGGTATCGTGAACAGCCGGAGCCTGCGGATCGCCGGAGATAAATTCGACGAAGCACTCATCGCCTACGTGCGCCGGACGTGCAACATGCTCATCGGCGAACGCACGGCGGAAGAGATCAAGATTCGGGTGGCGGCAGCTTCGGCGACAGCCCGCCAGGCGGAGATGGATGTTCGCGGGCGGGATCTTTTGACGGGGTTGCCCAAAAATATCCGCCTGACGACGGCGCAGGCGGCAGAAGCTCTGTCTGCACCCATCGGCCGCATTGTGGAAGGGGTCAAGGCGGTACTGGAAGAAACGCCTCCGGAGCTCGCGGCTGACATCATGGATCACGGCATCGTCCTCACGGGGGGCGGGGCGATGCTTTACGGATTCGACAGCCTCATTCAGAGGGAAACGGGGATTCCCACTATGCTGGCGGAGGATCCTTTGTCCTGCGTGGCCGTCGGCACCGGCAAGGCACTGGAATTTGTGGATTACCTCGGCGACGGGCAGGAGATGAACAGCATGCTGTCGCCATCTGTTAAATAAGAAGTTGGGACTATCGTCGGGAGAGGATTTTATCGATGGTTGTCGAATAAATAAAACAGCATCTTTTAACTTGTTTTTAAGGCATAGGATAAGGGACGAGAGAATTTTATTGAGGTGAAGCAGTATGTGGCGTGGACTCTACACGGCGGCGTCGGGGATGATCACGGAGACGACCCGGACAGCGGTCATCGCGAATAATCTGGCCAATGTTAACACGACAGGCTATAAACGGGACCGTGCGTTGGATCGGGAATTTGAACCGATGCTGATCCGGCGCATCAACGATACGGAAAGCATGAAAGTTACGGATTTTAAAGGATTTTCCTTGGATCGCCGGGCTCCCATTGTAGGGACGCTGGGGCTTGGCTCCTATACGCAGGAAATTGCTACGGATCACGCCCAAGGAGCGATGATGACCACGGGGAATCCTTACGATTTAGCGATTTCCGGCGAGGGATACTTCATGGTGGAGACGCCGGATGGTGTGCGCTACACTCGAAACGGCAGCTTTTACCGGGCGGCCAATGGCAACTTGGTGACCTCCGAAGGGCGCAATGTCTTAAATGCGCAGGGGAGGCCCATCAACATTCCCGAAACGGCAACGGGCGTCGTCGTCCATCAGCAGGGGGATATCTACGCCGACGGACAGTTGGTGGGGACGCTGGGCTTCGTTCAGTTTAACGACCGCCGGGCGGTGCTGAAGCAGGGCGACAGCCTTTATTACGCCCAGGAGGGGGCGCGCCCCCAGCCGGCCACCGGTATCGTGGAGCAGGGGGTCTTGGAGCGGGCGAATTCCAACGTGGTCAACGAGATGGTGGACCTTATCAATAACTACCGCGTCTATGAAGCAGATTCCAAATCGGTGACGACCCAAGATACCCTGCTGGATCACGCGGTCAATGAAGTGGGACGCCTGACCTGATTTTTTCTCACGAGGCCGTAAGCGATTAAACTTCGCGGAGGAATTTTCGATATACATAGGGAGAGAATATCGCGTTTTTGGAGATGGAGGAGAATGTGTTATGATGAGAGCGCTTTGGTCCGCGGCTTCCGGGATGAAGACCCAGCAGGACAATATGGATGTGGTGGCGCACAATTTAGCGAACGTCAATACCTACGGCGATAAGAAAGTACGCGCCGAATTTCACGACCTTTTATACCAGACACTGCGTCCGGCGGGTGCCGATAGCGGTGCGGATTCCCAGTATCCTACGGGCCTTCAGATCGGGTTAGGGGATCGGCTGGCGGCAACCCAGCGCATTTTTACCCAAGGAAATTTGCAGACCACCGGCAACCCTACGGATATCGCCATTGAAGGCGAGGGCTTCTTCCGCATTGAAATGCCGGACGGTACTATTGCGTATACCCGGGACGGTTCTTTCAAGCTGGACTCTACGCGGCGGATGGTCACCACGGACGGCTATCCCTTAGCAGATAATATTACGCTGGAGCAGGACGCTACCAGCGATTCCATCACCATCGCCCAGACAGGCGCGGTTTCGGATGTTGTCAATGGCCAGACGAATCAGGTCGGACAGATCACGCTGGCGCGGTTCGTGAACCCGGCGGGCCTCACGGCCATCGGACATAATTTGTTCATGGAATCCGAGGCTTCCGGCCCTCCCCTGGAAGGAAATCCCGGCGACGACGGTGCGGGACGCTTGCAGCAGTCCGTCTTGGAGATGTCCAACGTACAGGTGGTGGAAGAAATGGTCAACATGATCGTGGCCCAGCGCGCTTACGAATCCGATGCCAAGGCCATCACCACTTCGGATTCCATGTTGGAGATCGCGAACGGTCTCAAGCGCTGATGAATGGGGCTCGATTCCTACGGGCACTGCTTTTTGCTTGGCTGTTTTTTCTGCCCGCTGCGGTTGAGGCCTACGGCATGCCTCCGGAAGAGATGTATGTGCAGGAACTTTCTTCCGAGGAGTTGGAACGACTGGCGACAGATCATATTGAAGCGGTGTTGACCGAGGGAGGGGAGAGCCGCCGTCATACGGTGACGGCGGCCTATGTGCCCCGCCCTCTTCGGCTTCCCGCGGGAAGTGTCGCCTGTGAAGTGACGACGCCCAACGGGCTTCGTTATTGGGGCAATACGGCAGTTTCCATCAACGTATTGGTGGATGGGGCGCCATTTCGAAAGCTGACGTGCCAGTTCCGCATTCATCTGTTTGACAGCATCGTGGTGGCGGCGCGTGGCATTCAGGCACGGCAGACCCTTACGGCGGGGGATCTGCGGGTAGAGGAGCAGGAAATCGGCGCCAGCGGCGATAAGTATTATACGGATCCGGCCGAAGTTGTGGGGTTGGTCAGCAGCCGGCGGCTCAGTCCTGGACAGCCGATTTTGCGTACGATGGCCAAAAAACCGCAGATTATCAAAGGCGGCGATATCGTCGTCATCGTGGCGCACGTGAACGGCGTCGAGGTTAAGATGGAGGGCGTGGCCTTGGGGTCCGGCCGGGAAGGCGAGTCCATCCGGGTTCGAAATTCGACGTCGCGCAAAATCATTCGGGCGCGCGTGATTGACGCCGGTACGGTGGAAGTGTGGAATTGACGCACGGGCGGCGGTAAATCCCGCAGAGGGACAGGCGCCGTGCTTTCTCGGCAGAGCAGGTGATGAACATGAAGAAAAAATGGCAGAAACGATTGGCGGCGGGGCTTTGCGCGGTGATTCTTTCCGGCGCGGCGGCTCCGGCGGTGGCGCAGTCTCTCTGGGCAGACAGTGTCGGCGGCGAGAGCATGCTGTTTGCTGATCATAAGGCGCGCAATGTGGGCGATATTCTCACTATTGTGATCAGTGAGACGACGACGGCTTCCATGACGAAAGCGTCGAATAATTCTAAGTCGGGACAGACGAGCCTGAACGCCGGCGTGGGAATCTTCGGCTTTCTGGCGGCGGCGTCGGCCAGCGGATCGGACAGCTTCAAGGCGAACGGTTCCGCGACGAATACGAATCGGGCTACGGGCCGCGTGACGGTCACCGTCACCGAAGTTTTACCCAACGGCAATATGGTGGTGGAAGGAACGCAGTCCATCTGGCAGAATAATAACGAACATAAGATCACCCTGCGGGGGGTCGTCCGTCGGGACGATGTGTCTTACGCCAATACGGTGCCGTCTACTCAAGTGGCTGACGCCACCATTCACTTCGACGGCAAAGGCCCCATCAACGCGAAACAGCGACAGGGTATTCTGACGCAGATCTTCAATTTCCTCTTCTGAGGCGGGGGTGGGTTCATGAAACGGATTACGGCGCTCTTCATGGCGCTTTGCTGCCTGTTGACGTTTACAACGGCCTTTGCCGATTCGGCGGTCACGCGGCTTAAGGATATCGCCAAGGTACAGGGGGTGCGCTCCAACCAGTTGGTGGGCTACGGGCTGGTGGTGGGCCTCAACGGGACGGGGGACTCGAATAAAACGCTGGAGACTCTGCAGTCTGTGGCGAATATGCTGCGGCAGTTCGGGGTAACGGTCAATCAGGCGGCACTTAAGACGAAGAACGTGGCGGCGGTGGTTGTCACGGCGACGCTGCCTCCCTTTGTCCGAGAGGGCGATACCATCGACGTGACGGTGTCATCCATGGGCGATGCTAAGAGTATTCAGGGGGGGACCCTCATCCAGACGCCGCTTCAGGCCGGGAATGGACAGGTTTATGCGGTAGCCCAAGGTGCGGTTTCTACGGGAGGCTTTACAGCCGGAAACGGCGGCGGCAATCAGCAGAAGAATTTTCCGACGGTCGGAACGACACCGAACGGGGCTATCGTGGAAAAGACGGTGGAAGATGATTTGGGGACGGACGGGATGATTTCGTTATCTCTCGCCAACCCTGATTTTACTACGGCTGATCGCATCGCTCAGACGATCAACATGCGCTTTGGTAACGTGGCCCGGGCGGCCAACCCTGGGCGGGTGGATGTATCGCTGCCGCCATATTATCGAAATAATGTGGTGGGCTTTATCGCCGGGGTGGAAGAGCTGCCGGTGATGCCGGACAATATCGCTCGGGTCGTGGTGAACGAACGCACGGGGACCATTGTTATGGGCGGCGATGTGTCCGTGGATAATGTGGCCATCACCCAAGGCGGGCTGTCCATTCGCGTGACGCAGGAAGAAGCGGCGTCGCAGCCGGCCCCCTTTAGCTACGGTACCACGGTAGTGACGAAAAATGACGACGTGGAGGTCGAGGAGGATAAGGCACACAGTATCGTGCTGCCCGCTACGGCGGATGTGAGCGATATTGTGGGGGCGCTGAATGCCGTGGGGGCGACTCCCCTGGACATCATCTCCATTTTGCAGGCCATTAAGGCATCAGGCGCTTTACACGCTGAGTTGGAGATCATTTAAGGGGAATTTTGGCAGCATTGCCTTCGAGGTAAGACTGCCAGAGAGAAAAACGAGCGGGTGAGCAGATGATGAATACTGTGAATGGGATGAATCTCATAGGCATGGCAGCCGGGCCGGCGGCTTCGGGAAATACCGCTTACAACGCGGCACAGGCCAGGGCTCAGGAAGCGCGCTTTGAGGATATGCTGCGGGAATTGCGGCAGAAAGCCGAGATGGCAGAAAAGCCGGCGGCCAGTGAGAACGTGCCGTCGGGGGGTGTTTCTCCCGCGGGATCGGCGGCCGTTGATCCTGCGGCGGCGGAGGATAAGGCGCGGACGCAGCTGCAAAAACGCTTGAAAGACGCCTGCGAGGGTTTTGAGGCCATGCTGCTCGGCATCATGTACAAAGAGATGCGCAATACCGTGCCGAAGAATCAACTTTTCGGCGACGATAATGCCCATGACATCTGGCAGTCTATGCTGGACAGCGCCATGATGGAGGAAGCCGCCAAGACGGGCGGCATCGGCTTGGCCGACGTTCTCTATCAGCAGCTGGAACCCCAGGTATTAGCGGAAAAATCCGCTTTGCCGGGGGCCTCAGTGACGGAGAAACCGTAAGGCGAAACGTCTTCTGTTGTTAAGATTATGTGAGAGCTTTTCTTTGGAGCGGTACACCGGAAAGGGTGAGACGCGCTAAAGAAAGGCTCTTTTTGTATGAGGAGGAAAAATTCCGCCTTTTAGCAGGGGACGGATCACGATATGTTTTCGCCGCCTTTTCAGATTAGGCCGGTATCCTTAGAGAGAAGAATTTTCGCCGTCATTTTCGACGGTGCAGCAAAAGGAGTCTGATACTTTGCTTGGTATCAAGAGACTGAGTGGGCGATCTGCCCTTTTGGCGCTGGCTTTCCTGTTTTTCTGGCAGGCCGCGGCTTTAGCGGCGCAGCTTACTGCCGTTCGCTTCGGAAGCGGCGTCGAGCGGGAACGTATCGTCTTTGAGATGTCCGCCCTGCCGGCGTATAAAGCGCAGACTTCGGCGGACGGGAAGCAGATCGTCATCGAATTTACCGGCCTTTCCGATGGGGCGCGGATCAAGCCGGCGACGCGTGGGGAAGTGATTCGCCGCGTGTCCTATGAGAAAGCCGGGAAGAACCTGCGGGTCGTCATCGATTTGGCGGAGCCGGTTGCCTATGAGATCAAGACGCTTCATAAACCCGAGCGGATCTACATCAATTTTCAGAAGAATTATGAGATCCGCACCGATGAAGTCAAGGCGCCGGGACTGGTGCTGACGAAATATGTGCGTCGGGACGGGCGAGGGCTGTTGACGGCTTACCTCTTGGACGTTGATCCGCTGCGGTACGATTTAGTCCCGGCCTTGGGCAACGGGCAGGTGCGGGGCCGGGCCACGGTAAGCAATATATCCGACGATCTTGGGGCCATGGCAGCGATCAATGCCAATTATTTTGATACCACCGGTGAGATTTTAGGCGTTTTGCGCTTGGACGGGGAATTGGCGGGTACGACCTATTTTACGCGCAGTGCCCTGGGCCTCCGCCCTGGCGGGGCGGCTTTTGTGGCGCCTGTTTACTATGACGCAACGGTGCGGATTGGCAAGGTATCCCGTGGTGTTTCCGGGGTCAATATCGCCCGGGGTGAAGACGCGCTTGTTCTATACAACCATCTTTTCGCGGCCACGACGGGAACGAATGAATTCGGCCGGGAGTTTATTGTCCGGGGGGGCAAAGTGACGGCTATCCGCCCGGCCAACTCGCCCATCCCCGCCGACGGGTACGTTATTTCTCTGCACGGCGCCTCCAAAGACGCCTTTGCCCGGGTGAAAGTGGGGGACACGGTGACGCTTACCGAGGATTTCGGGCCGCAGTGGATCAACGTTCCCAATATCATCGGGGCAGGGCCGACGTTGGTCAAAGGGGGCCGGATCGCGGTGAACGCCAAAGAGGAGCAGTTCCCGGCGGATATTGCCGTGGGGCGGGCGCCCCGCACGGGAGTGGCCGTTCTTTCCAACCGGCACCTTCTTTTGGCGGTGGCCGACGGCCGGCAGGCTTCCTCTATCGGCTGCACCTTAGAGGAATTCGCTGAACTTTTGCTCAAATTCGGCGCAAAGGAAGCCGTGAACTTCGACGGCGGCGGTTCCAGTGAAATGGTGGTAGGGGGCGTCATTGTGAACAGTCCTTCGGACGGCGATGAGCGTCTGGTCGGCAGCGCTCTGGCGGTATTGCAAAAGTAAAGCGGGCCAGGATATTTTCCCGCGAGGGGGAAATGATATTATCATGATAGATAGCGACAGTCGACGGTGTGTGAAGGAGATGATATGATGCAGAAATTTTGCACCCATTGCGGTAAGAAACTGGACGAGGTCTTAAGATTTTGCACGTATTGCGGCGCGCCGCTGGGAATACGGCCGTTAAATCCCAAGCTGGTGCTGGAACCGCCGGACACTATCGAAACGGAGAAACGGCCTTCGGCTTCGGACGAAGTGCGGGAAGCGTCGGCCGAGGATAAGGCATTGGATTTTAAGCCGCTACAGGCGGCTGTCCTGCGAAAAGAAGTGCCGGCGGCGGAACCGTCAGCGCGGGCGGGGGAGACGACGGAGGAGGGAACGGCGTCTCCAATTGTGAAAGCGGCGGCGATCACGACGGTTGCGGCGGGAACCGAGGAGACTGACGTGGACAGCCCGGCGGCAGAAGAAGCCTCTAAAATCGCCAAAACGGCTGCCGAACACGCGCCGGCCGGGGACGGCCTATCGTCCCTAAAATCGCCAAACGCCGCGGCGACCGCCGACGAGACGAAAGGAGATGCGCCCGCAGCGGCTGGTTCGGCCTCGGCATCCGGTGTGTCTGCCACGACTGCAGCATCGGATGTTTCCGCCGCATCCTTGTCGGAGGAAGAAAAGAGGGCAGCGGCCGCGGCGGTACCGGCGGCAAGGTCCGGCACATTAGCCGGTTGCCTGCTGCGCTTATTGCTGATCATCGTGTTTATTCTGGGCGTCCTCATGGTTTTTCGCGGCGTCAGTTTTGATAAACTCATGAACGATCCGGCGGATGCCGTGCGGCAGATGTTGGGAAAGGTGCCGATAGATTCAAGGAGAGAAGGCAGTGTCCGGCTTGCCTCTGGATACGAAGCGGAGCGCGTTCATGTATGGGATGTATGATATTCTTGTAAGCAGATGACAGATCGGGACAACGCGGCGGTTCTCAAGGACGGCCGAACCCAGACCAACGGTGAACGTGGCGTAGAGGATAAGACCGGCGGCACCTTTGCGCCGCGTGGCGAAGCGGTAGTTCCGGCGGGGCGCCGGATAAGATCAACCCCTCGCGAAGGGACACGTGGAAAGACCATGCAGGGGAAGAAGAAACAAGAGTACGACAAAAAAGGAGGCCCGCGTTCCTTTGAACGCGGCGGGCCCGTTTTCACGGAGGGATTGCATGATGAAAAGTTGCCCTAAATGCGGTCGGCGTTATGAAGAGACGCATACTTTCTGCGGTGAATGCGGACTTACGCTCGAACCGATGGTGACAGAGTATCGTTTTTGCCCACAATGCGGCACGTACTATGCGAAAGAGCATATCTTCTGCGGCGAATGTGGGACCCGTATGGAAGCTAAGCGGGCGGTGGGGGAATAAAATAGAAAAAGCCTGCGGGGCACGCGTTTCCTGATGGAGACGACGTTACGGCAGGCTTTCTTTGTGTGCTTGTTAGGCTCGGTTTTCTTCCATTTCTGCCTGTTTTTGGCGTAGGAGAATCAATTCGGCTTCCTTGCTGCGGATTTTGGCGGCAAATTTCTTCTTTTCCGGGTCATCATCCCTGCGGCTGTCATACTTCAGCTGATAGCGGTGTAAGCTGCGGGCTTTTTGGGAAAGGGTGATTTTGAATTGACGGTAAGCCGCCACATCGGGATGGGTCTGAAGATATTGGGCGATGGCGTAGGACAGAATGGCCTTGATTTCCTGCGCCTGCGTGATCACGCGCTCGCGTCGGATGAGGCTGGCACTGTCAAGGCCCTCCTCCATGGCTTGGATGAGGGATGATGCCTCTCGTAGGGCGGTCCGCATATCTGAGCCGCAGCGATGGGCAATGTCCTGCGCGCGCACTTGGGTAAGCGTAGGAGATTTTAGGATAGGGGTTCTTGCCATGATGGTCACACTCCGTAGGGATATTTTCAATAATACTATACCATGTACGGTATGAACGGGCAAGGGATTTTTGGGAGGCAGGAAAATTCTGCCGAGCAGCGAATAAATCCAGTAATGAAAGATATCCAAGGAGACGGTTTTTCCGAAGGAAGGAACGGGCGCCTTGGGGCGCGCGGCCGAATGAGGCCGCGACTTTATCAGGTGAGGAGTCGATGGACATGACGACGGCAGAATTCAGAGCGCAGGCAGAAAAGCTGGGCCTTTCCGAGTGGGAGATCAATGGGCAGATCTCGATATACGAGAAATTTCTCCGCGAAGGATTAACACCGATTCCGTTTGAGACGGTGCTGGAGGCGCGTCAGAAATCTTCCTGCCTCGAAGTTTTTGAGATGCATAACGCCGATCGCGGCGGGTCAGCGCTCTCTTAAAAAGGAACGAAGGCAAAAATAAAATAGGGCTTTGCAAAATGACCGGGGCGTGATATAATAAAATATATTTATCGAGAAAGGACGAACGATAATGTATTTTGATGATTATGATTCCCCGGTATTTCGCCCACCCAGCGAGGCTTACAGTTTTATCCTGCGGCTGACCCGCGGCTGCGCGCATAATAAATGTACTTACTGCAACATGTATCGCGGCGTTCCCTTCCAGGTGCTGACGGACGAAGAGATTGAACGGCAGATCATGCTGGCGCACAGTTATAACGGCGCGGGGGTACGGCGTGTCTTTTTAGCGGATGGGGACGCTTTGGTCCTCTCTACGGAACGGCTGCTCAAGGTTTTGGCGACGCTGCGGCGGTTGTTCCCAAATTTCGAGCGGGCTTCCTCCTACGCGGCGCCGAAAGATATTCTGCGTAAATCCCCCGAAGAGCTGCGGCAGCTCCAAGAGGCTGGGCTGAAGCTCCTTTATTACGGCATGGAGAGCGGCGATACCGAGACGCTTAAAGAGATCAAGAAGGGGGTGGACGGGCCCCAGTCCATTGAGGTGGGGCAGCGGGCCATCGCGGCAGGGATGGAGCTTTCCGTCATGGTGATCTTGGGCATCGCCGGGCGGGAAGGCTCAAAGCGCCACGCGCTGGCTACGGCCGCCGCGCTGTCGGCGATCCGCCCCACGTACTTAGGGGCCATCAGTCTCATGCTCTACCGCGGCAGCGAACTCAAGGAGCAGTTTGAGCGCGGCGAGTTTCATCCCCTGCCGCCCGCCGGTTTGATGGAAGAACTTTATTTGATCATCGAGCATCTTGATCTGCCGGAAACGGAGCATTGCCTCTTCCGCAGCAATCACATCTCCAATTACGTTCCCTTGAAGGCGACGCTGCCCAAGGAGAAGCCTCAGCTCTTAAAGGCAATTCGTTACAGCATTGACGAACTGAAAAAAATGAAAGACTGGGACGTTTACAATCACGACAAATATTGAACAGAAGAAAACGGCTTCCGCCCGCGTTAAACCGTGTGCCGAAGCCGTTTTTTTGCGCTGACTGCCGCTTTCTGGTATACTGAGCAACAGAGGAGGGAACCGGGATGGGAGAGAAACAGAGGGATGTGACCGTACCCCACGGGCGGGAGCAGACCATAAAAATGGATATCATGGGCATGATCCACAGCGCGGAGAATCCTTTCGATATCATTTATCACGTGGCGAAGTATCTGGAGAAGGAATCTTCCGAGGACGGCTACGCCAAGGCGGTGCGGGACAATATGCGTTCCGTTTACGGCCTGGCGCTCTTGGACGAGAAGCTGATGGCGGACGAGCTGCGGGACGTGGAGGAACGCTTGGGACGCATTCGTCACGCCTATGACACCGGTGATTTTACGGAGGAGGAAAAGAAACGCATCCGCTACGCCATCACCCTTCACGAAGCGAACATCCAACGCCTCAAGGACCGTATCCATGAAGCGGAGGTCAACGGCACATCGCTTTATATGGAAAAGGGATAAAGGATAAAACTCGTTGACCGCTTAATGGTGGTGATGACGTAAAAAATATGGATTTTGTTGGCTGCATCGTCGGGAACTTTGACGTTTAGGGTCAGAAAAGAAAAAGGAAACCCGCTCACAAAGCGGGTTTCCTTTTTCCTTGGCCGTTTTTCGATGGCCTTTTTTTCGTGCCTTTCTCCGGGGCCGGTGGCAACGGCGGATCGGTGAGATTCAGGGCGTGGGGGGATGGGGGCTCGTCGGTGATGTCATAGACGTTGGCGTAGCCGGCGATGGAGCCGTCCTGACGTTGGGTGACGTGCATGAGGGCACGGAAGCGGCACAGTTTGCCATTGGGGCCCTGATGGGGATATTCTACGATGTAGGGAGCGGGCCGTTTGAGCGCCGCGTAAATGTGAGGCAGAAAATGTTCGGTCATTTCCTCCCCGATGAGAGCGGGCAGAGGGCGCACGCGGCGACGCAATACGTCGTCGGGCGGCAGGCCGTACATTTCGTAGAGGCGGCGGTTGGTAAAGTCGATGGTGATGGCGCCGTCTTTCACTTCCCCGATCATGAAGCCGCAGGGGATGGTATCGATGAGCTGCTGAAGCTGGATGGGGAGATCATACTGCTCGGAAACGTCTTCCCAGGAGATGAACAGGAGAAGCCTGTCGGGGCTGTCTAGAATGACGCTGCACCGGGCTCGCATCCACAGAACTTTGCCGTCCAAAATACGGCGGCGGATCATACACTCGGCGGCCCGATGATCAGCTCTGGCCCGCTCAATGGCGTCTAAGAGACGCGGGCGATCCTCTTCCGTGATGTAATCGAGGACCTGACGGGCGTGGCTGAGGACGTCGCCCGGGGAGCCATGCAGGAGGCGGAAGAAATTTTCGCTGGCCCGCAGGCCTTCTAACTGCCCGTTGGCAAATTCGTAGAGGGCGATGCCGCCGATGATGCCGGTGAAGAGATGATTAAAGTTGGTGCTGGGATCTAAAAGCTCGTCAAAGTCCTTGATGTCCGGCCAGTTGGCTTCGACCAGGCCCGACGTGACGACGTGGTTCTCCTGGCGGCTCATGAGCCGTTCATAATCCGCGACGGGCATGGGCTGGGCGAAGAAGAACCCTTGGATGCAGTCACAGCCGATGGTTCGCAGGAAATTGACTTGTTCCCGGGTTTCGACCCCTTCCACGATGACGGGCATGCGCATCCATTTAGCCATGCGGACGATGGAGTTTAAGATGTTGCCGCCTCGTCCGGTGGTGCCCTGCTGATCGAGAAATTTGAGGTCAATTTTAAGGACGTCTACGGGTAGATCCTTGAGCATGTTCAGGGAGGAGTACCCGCTGCCGAAATCGTCCATCAGGATTCGGAAGCCATTTTTTTGCAGTTCTTTCGTCACGGCGATGATCTGCTGGGGATTGTCGGTGTAGGCGCTCTCTGTGAGTTCCAATTCTAAAAGATGGGGCGGAAGGCTATATTTCTTGACCAACATGTTCAGGATACTGACCAATCGAGGACTGTAAAAATCAATTCGGGAGACATTCACCGAGATGGGCAGCGGTTTCTTCCCTTCGTCCAGCCAGCGGCGCAGGAGGCGGCAGGTCTCTTCCCAGACGTATTGGTCGAGTTGGAAGATGAAGCCGTTATGTTCAAAGACCGGGATAAAGTCCGCAGGCGGGATCATGCCTTGCCGCGGGTGGAGCCAGCGCACCAAAGCTTCGGCCCCGACGATGGTTTCCGTGGCGGCGTCGTATTTTGGCTGGAGGTAGATGACGAAGTGGCGGTTGGCCAGCGCTTCGTTCATTTCGTTGGTGATGGATTGTTCCGTTACAATCTTGCGACGCATGGACTCGCTGTATTCGGCACAGTCTAAGATACCGCTGCGTCTTGTCTTGGATAGAGCCATGACGGCTCGGTCGATCATGGTGGTTACCGGCAGGCGGGATTCGGACTGACGCTGATCACCCACGACGTAGACGCCAAAGCGCAGCGTAATACGATAGCCGAGGGTGAAGCTGGCGGCCAGCACTTTAAGGGTCTTGATAAAGCGCTCCCGATTGCGGTTTTGGGCCGGATAAAAGAGGAGGAAGATGTCGGAGTGCAGGCGTCCGAAAACGCTTTGGGGAAGATTCGTTTCCTTGAAGAAATCGGACAGATAACGGAGGATCCGATCGCCGGTATCTTCTCCGAACAGATCGTTGATGACTTTGAAGCGGGCGATATCCAACGCCATGATTTCAAAGGGTTTGCCGGGATGGCCGTCGAGAATTTCCTGCACCTGCTGGCAGAAGGTGGCCTGATTGAAAAGCCCTGTGAGACTGTCGTAGGAGACTTGGTACATCAGGGCGTCACTGGCTTCTCGGAGGGGAGTGATATCGAGGAGAACGGCATGGAAAAGGCGTTTTTCCGCCGGATGAAACAGGGATTGACCGCCGTATTCGATGATGTGCAGGCGGCGGCCGTCGGTATGGCGGATGGAATACTCCACCTGATAGACTTTTCGCTGGCGGAGCTGCCGCGTGATGGACGTAAAAATCGCGGTGCGCTCGCTGGCGGGGAGAAGGCTCATGAGGTTGGTGCCGACTTCATCCTTAAAGGCCGCCGCGGAATCGTAGCCCAGCATCCGCCAGAGGTCGTCAGAATACTCGGTGAGGATGAGGCTGTCTTCGGTCATGTGATAGGTAATGAAGGCCAGCTGCGTGAAAGGCGGTACCAGAGGTTCTTCCTGCGGGCCCGTGGTGACGCGATCCCGGGCCATAATGGCGCTGAGCATACGGGAGGAGACCATCCGATAGGTTGATTCGTGGTGCGGGCTGCGGAGGAGGTGGATCCCGCGCAGGCTCGGCCGGCCCTCGTCCGTCAGGCGGTACATCAGCGTGAGACGATGAAGGATCAGAGAGGAGCCGTGCGCCGGGCGCAGCACCAAAAGGCAGGCAACAGAAAATTCCTGTCCCTCAAAGCGCGGGTGGAAGCGGGCGCGGAAGAGGCGGCAGGGTGCGATGTGATTGTATTCTTTTTGCAGGGCTTTGACAACGGCATCCCTTCCTCGGGCGAATTGGGATGCCTGGGGCGTGAAACTGATAATGTTGGCATCTGTGGCGTCAGTATGGATGAGGTTGTAGATGGTTCCCTGAAGATAAAAACCCCGTACGAAGGCTTTGGCAAGATCTTTTGCCATAGCTGCTTCCATGATTTCCGGCTCCTTTTTCCGCCTCTTCGAGTTCCATCGCGCCGTATCGGCTCAATGGTCCCAATGCATGGGAGGCGTTTTTACACTCACCGCCATTATACTAAAATAAAATTAAAAATAAAATGAGAAAAAGGCCCATGCCTCAGGTGGTTTCGAAAAGAAGAGGCGGACGTGGCGCCGGCGGGGCAGGCAAAAGAAAACCGCCCCGTCATAAGGCGGAGCGGTTGGGGGCTGAGATAGTCGTCAGGATAAGATATACACCTCAATATCCCGACGGCCGAAGGCGATAGCGTCGCCATAATCATCCATGCATAGATCGATCATGTGTCCTTCAATGATACCGCCGGTGTCGGCGGCGATGGCTACGCCGTAGCCAGGAACAAAGACTTTGGTCCCGAGGGGAATGATGTCGGGATCCACGGCGACGACGCCGTGGCCCGCCGGGAGACCGCTGGCGGTGACGCCGGCGCCGCCGCCGTCAGACGGCAGGTAAGCGCTGGCTTCCATCTCTAAAACATAGGCGTAAGTGAGCGGTCCCTGAGGTGTGTAGACAACATTCGGGCCGAGGGCGGCTTCGCGTTCCGCGGCCATCTTGGCTTCCTTGATTTCCGCGGCGGCCTCATCGTGTTTTCGGAGATGAAGCTCCATCCCTTTGACGATGGGGGCGTCCGTGCCAGGAGATGCCTGATAGACATCGGCGGAATAACCCAAATCGTTCATGAGTTCCCCGACAGTCTCTTTGGCTGTTTTCAGTGTCCGCTCGTGTCCATCCGCAAAGAGGGTGATCACGACGGCCCGACAGACGCGGATTTCCGTATGATCGACAATTTTCGGCGTGGAGAGGCGGAATTCATCCTTGTCGTCTAAGTGAATCCCCGCCTCATGGAGGATACGATCCACCCGGGTGGCCGTGGTGGTGATTTCTTGCGTGTGGCCGTCGGCCGTGATGGTGATTCGTTTGACGCTGATAAATCCGGCGGTGAGGAGCATGACCACCGCCAGCAGTATACATAGAAAGCCCCTGCTCTTAAAAAAGGTTTTTCCCGGTTGGTGCAATTTCATTCAAATCCTCCTTGCCTATGCGAAAAAGCGGGAAAGGGCTGTTGCGTTCTTCTCAGGAGATATCCTGTACCCTGGCGCCGGCGGATGAAAGCTACACAGATGGGGCTGTGTAGCTTTCATCCCCCGGCCGTTCTCCCGCCTTTGCCGTCGTGTACACGGAGCGCGCACGACGAGCCAATGAGATATGCTTATTATACACCTCGTCAATATGAGTGTCAAATTAGCTGAATAGGAGTTTCCCACTTTCGTCTGATTTTTGGCTGAAAAATGGGAAAAGAAAAGTGGTAGACCGCTTTTTTTCGAAGTTGTCTACCACTTTTTACTAATTTTGTTTTCAGAAAAGGCCGTAAAGGAGGCGGGCGTTGGTGGTGGTCTGCTTAGCTAAAGTGGCGAACGACACGCTGCGAAGACTCGCTACAAATTCAGCAGTATTTCTAACGAAAGCCGGTTCGTTTCGTTCACCGCGATACGGGCGGGGAGAAAGATAGGGACTGTCCGTCTCCAGGAGAATCCGGTCAGCAGGCAGTCGGCGGACGATGTCTGGGAGCTTGGCAGCGTTTTTGTAAGTGACGGGGCCGTCGACGCCTAAGTACCAGCCCAAGCGCAAAAGTTCCCGGGCCATTTCAAAACTGCCGGAAAAACAGTGGATGACGCCGGTATTTTCTCGCCCTTCTTTTTTCAGGATGGCCAAGAGATCGCCGTGGGCCTCCCGGTCGTGGATGCAGACGGGAAGGTGGAGCTGGCGGGCGAGGTCCAGTTGGCGGATGAAGCAATGCCGCTGGAGGGCGCGCTGTTCCTGATCTTTTTCCCAGTAATAGTCGAGGCCGATTTCGCCGATGGCGATGACTTTGGGATGTTTCGACCATTGGGCCAGCCTCTCTTCCTCCTCTTCGGTCAGGGAGACGGCGTTATTGGGATGGATGCCGACGCCGCAGAAGACGGCATCTTCCGCCTCGGATAGAGCCACGCTTCGGGCGGAGGACGCCATGTCATCGCCAAAATTGACGATATAGCGGACGCCGCTTGCGGCGGCACGCGCGATTGCCTCATGGCGGTCAGCGTCAAATTCCGGTCCGTCAATGTGGGCGTGGGTATCTACGAGGAAACAAGAAGAGCGTTCGTCAGGCATAAAAGGCTCCTTTCGTATGAAACTCAGGGAATCTGTCTACTGGAGGAAGAACGGCGCGGAGGAAAACACGCGGAAAAGACAGTCTTCTTACCGTTGGTAAGCCGGATAGAAAATCCGCAGGAGGGTTGGCTCCTGCGGGAGGTTTTTGACAGAGCGAAGAAAATATCTTTCCTTGTCAGCGGATTTGACTGCCCACCGGCATATCCACGCCCAAGAGCTTCAGCTGATCGCCCTGGGAAGCGGCCAGCACCATGCCCTGGGAGAGGATGCCCCGAATCTTCGTAGGCTTTAGGTTGACCACCATGACTACCGTCTTGCCGATGAGCTGCTCGGGGGTGTAGTGCTGAGAGATGCCGGAGACGATTTCCCGCTCTTCGCTGCCTAAATCTACCCGGAGTTTTAAGAGCTTATCCGTTTCGGGCACCTTTTCCGCGCTGAGGATCTTCACCACCCGGAGATGGATCTTGCTGAATTCGTCGATGGTGATTTCCGCTGACTCGGCGACGGTTTTTTTGGTCTGGGGCGCGTGCAGTTTCGCCGCTGGGGGCGTGGGGGCGGTGCTTCCTTCTTCGGTTTCGATGCGGGGGAAAAGCGGCTCGGCGGCGCCGATTTTCTGCCCGGCGGGGAGCCGTCCCCAGATTTTGAGATCGTCCAAGGACGGTGCGGCTAAAGCGTCAACGCAGCCTAACTGCTGTCGGATCTTCGGCGCGGTCTGGGGCAGGAAGGGGGAGATGAGTCCGCTGATGATCCGCAGGCTCTCCGCTAAATGGTAAAGAACGGCGGCCAGTTCCGCTTTTTTCGCCGGATCCTTGGCGAGAGCCCAGGGAGCCGTTTCGTCGATGTATTTATTGGCGCGGCCGATGAAAGCCCAGACCGTCTTGACGGCCGGGGTCAGCGCCAGCTTTTCCATTTCCGCCTCGTAGGTGCTCACTGTATCCATGGCGTCGGCGACCAGTGCTTCGTCTACCGGGCGTTTGGATGCTGAGCCCTCGATGATGCCCCCTTGAAATTTTCCGATCATGTTCAGGGTGCGGTGGAGAAGATTGCCCAAATCATTGGCTAAATCAGCGTTGATGCGGCTGATGAGGGCGTCGCGGGAGAAATTGCCGTCCTGTCCTAAATTGATTTCCCGCAGGAGGAAATAGCGGATGGCGTCAGCGCCGAATTCATCGATGAGAAGGTTCGGATCCACTACGTTTCCCTTGGATTTCGACATCTTGTCGCCGTTCACGATGAGCCAGCCGTGCCCATAAATTTGTTTTGGGAGCGGCAGGTCGAGGGCCATGAGGATGGCGGGCCAGATGATAGAATGGAAGCGGACGATCTCTTTGCCTACCAGGTGCAGATCGGCGGGCCAGTAACGGTGAAATTTCTCTGGATCAGAGAGAAATCCCACCGGGGTCAGATAATTCGTCAGGGCGTCGAACCAGACGTAGATGACATGTTTTTTGTCCGTGGGGACGGGGATGCCCCAGTCGAAGGAAGTGCGGGAAATACAGAGGTCGTCGAGGCCCTGACGGATGAAATTGATCATCTCGTTTCTCCGGGATGTGGGTTGAATAAAGTCCGGATGGCTTTCGATATGAGACAGCAGCTGGTCGGCGTAGTGGGACATCTTGAAGAAATAGGCCTCTTCGGCTACTTCTTCCACCGGTCGGCCGCAGTCAGGGCATTGGCCGTCTTTCAGCTGATGTTCGGTCCAGTAGGCTTCGCAGGGGGTACAGTAAAGGCCCTTGTATTCCCCTTTATAGATGTCCCCTTTTTCGTAAATGCGCCGGAAGATCTCCTGCACGACCTTTACGTGGCGATCTTCGGTGGTGCGGATGAAGTCGTCGTTGCTGATGGCGAGGCGCTGCCAGAGCTTTTGGAATCCGGCGACGATGGGATCCACATACTGGAGAGGGGTGACGCCTTTTTCTGCCGCGGAGCGCTGAATTTTCTGCCCGTGTTCATCACTGCCGGTAAGAAAAAAGACATCGTATCCCGCCAGCCGCTTAAAGCGGGCGATGGTATCGGCGACGGTGGTACAGTAAGCGTGGCCGATGTGCAGCTGAGCGCTGGGATAGTAGATGGGGGTAGTTATATAGAAAGATTTTTTCTCCATGACGCGCGCGTCCTCCTTTTGCCTTTCCTATTGTAGTATCATACCACGCAAACGAGGCGGGGTAAATACGGCGCGGTTAGAAACTCGCTGAGAAGCTGTAAAATGCGAAGAGGGAAAAACCTCCACGCGCTCCGATGACGGAGGGCGGGAGGTTTTTCCAATCGTGCGTTATTTAAAAAGGTGTTTTGTCGCCTAAATAGCAGAGAATTTCGTGATTCAGGTACAGCGCCTGTAATTCCTGCATGGTGTCATCCGCCATATCGCCGCCGGTGGCGTAGGCGACGAGTTCGTTATCGTAATAGATGGGAAGGATGAAATTCATCAGCCCCAGAAAGCAGGGATTGATCTCCATGTCGCCCTTCATCCTAGCGCGGGCCATATCGCGGTGGCTCTCCTCGCGACATCGCTGGCTGCTTTTTCCGCTACCGCGCAGCAAAAGAGCGACGCGTTGGAACGCACGGTCAAAGGCTCGCCATCGGTGTGAGGAATACGAGGCTGATGCCATGCATTTGGGCGTAAGAATCCTGATAGGCTTGCAGGCGATCCTTACCGATGAGATTCAGCCAATCCGACGAAGTGATCTTGTTCTGACGCAAAATGACGACCTCCTCGATTCTGCGGCGAGGGCCTCGGAGAAAATACCGGTTCGGTTATTCCATCCCTGATACCGAAAGGAAAGTTTTCGGAGAAAGGCGGCCCGAAGCGTCCCTTCTCTACCGCGGCTGGATTTTTATCCTTCATGCCATAATATTCTCTTTGCTCAGTGTTTTTCCCTGTTATCGCCTTAAAATTTTTCCGCCTTTTGGGTGGCAGGGTGGTTTGTTTTGTATTTAAGCGGCCGAACCCTGGAGGACAATTTTCCAACCAATGTTTCACGTGAAACATTAAAAAAGAGCCCGCTCTTTTTTTGGGGAGCAGGCTCTTTTTTTAATGTTTTATGCTTGAGGTATGCGCCGCGCCGCAAGGCGCCGTTTCCAATGGACGGTTTGGTGATTTTTTACTCGTTTTCCGCGTACCAGAAGGGGCGCAGGAGGTGAAGAGCGCAGGCTTCGCCGGACTCGGGCCCCTCGTCGCGGCGGCTTTTCTGCACCCGCATGAACTGTTCGCCGATCTTGATCTGATAGTCCACGATTTCTCCCAGGAAGGCCTTGCGAGTGACGACGCCGTGGAGGCCCTCCGGGTCTTCCATGGTGGTGAAGTCGATTTCCGAGGGGCGGCTGGCTAAAGAGACGTTCGTTTCTCCTTGGAGACGTTCCGGGAGGAGGAAGCTCTTCGGGATGGCACCGCCCTCGGGGAGGGTGATGACGCCGTCCGCCTGCCTTGCGGAGAGGAAGTTTGAGAGGCCGATGAAGCTGAAGACGAACTTGTTCGCCGGGTGGTTGTAAATGTTCAGCGGGGTGTCGATCTGTTGGACGACGCCTAATTTCATGACTAAGATGCGGTCCGAGAGGGCCATGGCTTCCGATTGGTCATGGGTGACGTAGATGATGGAGAAGCCGTATTTCACTTGCAAGTCCTTGATCTCAAAGCGCATTTCTTCCCGCAGATGGGGATCAAGGCTGGAGAGCGGCTCGTCAAGGAGGATGACGTCCGGATTGATGGCCAGCGCCCGGGCCAGGGCTACCCGCTGCTTGCCGCCGCCGGAGAGAAAATCTGGGCTTTCATCCTTCGCCTTGAGGAGGTTCGTGGCCTTGAGGGCGTCGGTGGTGCGCTGGTCGATCTCCTTATCGTCCAATTTTCGGATGCGCAGGGGAAAGGCGACGTTTTCGTAGACGGAGAGGTGAGGCCAGACGGCGAAGGCTTGGAACACCATGCCGAAGTTGCGTTTTTCCGGCGGGACGTAATGGTTCTTTTTCGGCGAGGAGAGGAGGCGATCCCCGACCCAGACTTCGCCGTCGGAGAGATCTTCAAATCCCGCCACCATGCGGAGCGTTGTGGTCTTGCCGCAGCCTGAGGGGCCCAGCATGGAGAAGCATTCGCCTTTTTCGATCTCATAGTTTAAGTGATCGACGGCGGTGACGTCGCCGAAGCGCTTCGTGACGTTTACTAAACGGACATAAGACATCGCCTTACACACCTGCCTTTTTCGAGAAATGATTGATGACGAACTGCCCCAGCACGATGATAATCAGCGCGATAGCGGCCAGCGCGGCGGAGATAACGGTTTCGCCGTCCTCGTTCAGCGTATAGATCGCGACACCGATGGTGCGCGTCGTCGGTGCGTAGAGCATGATCGATACGGTCAGCTCACGCAGTGAGGGCAGGAAGA
>ERZ772921.644-NODE-644-length-21417-cov-6.483335_pt1 | contig 21417 bp, 23 predicted proteins | sample MGYA00512117_ERZ772921 | MGnify/ENA primary metagenome ERZ772921 (study PRJEB29015, sample SAMEA2737944) | human oral metagenome | biome: human oral; feature: human-associated habitat; material: dental | place: China | collected 2150 ...
GTATCACCTTGTATTCTATTGTAATATCCTTCTTAGTATGTACCATTACAGGGGTGTTCTTCGGTTGGTATCCTGCCCGCAAAGCAGCTGATTTAGAACCTATTAGCGCCCTTAGATACGAATAAAATGAAATTTTTAACACACATAGCTTCTTGGGCAGTCGTTTTTATAATGCCTGCCCTTATCTTTATCTCCGAAGGCAATCAACGTTTTGAGGAGGCGCTTTACCGTTCGTTAGCATCCTTACCTTTTTTGATGTTTTTGTTCTACAGCTATTACTATTGGCTTATTGATAAGTTATGGTTTAAAAAACGATATATACTCTTTATATTGGTAGCAGTGACACTCATTTTATGCGTGTCATACAGCAAATATGAACTCTTTTCGTACTTCGAGCTTCACAAAAGGAAACACAAAATGCCTCCTTTTCACGCTTTTGTCTATTTTGATTTCCTTTCAAACCTCTTGCCGGTAGTTTTTGCAATGGCAATACGCTATGCACAACGCAACTTTTCTTTAGAAATTGCACAAAAAGAAGTCCAAGCGCAGAAACTACAAGCTGACCTTACCCAACTGAGATACCAACTGCAACCGCATTTCTTTTTTAATGCACTCAACAATATCTATTCGCTTATAGCCTTTGACCCTCAAAAAGCACAAGAAAGTGTGCATAGCCTTAGCAAGCTGATGCGTCATTTTATGCAAAATAGCGACCAAAAGCAGATTAGCTTGGCAGAAGAAGTAGATTTTTTGCAACAGTATATTAGCTTAATGCAGTTGCGCCTGACTGATAAAACTACAGTACAGGTAGATTTCCCCAAACAAGTGCCACAGCTTACCATAGCCCCTTTGCTGTTTATCAGTTTAGTAGAGAACGCTTTTAAGCACGGCGTATCGGCTACAGCTGCTACAACTTTATCGTTTAGCCTAAAAGTAGAAGGAAATACAGTAATATTCAGAAGTGAGAACACGAAAATTCCTACACAAGAGAGCTTGTATAGTTCAGGGACAGGCATTGATAATCTGAAGAAACGCCTAACACTTCTTTACCCTGAAAGACATCAGTATACTATTGAAGAAAAGGAAGGAAAGTATATAGCACAATTAACAATTGATAATTAAGGGTTGTCAATTATCAATTGTTAAAAATTGTCGTTGAAATCGCTAAAGAAACCTTTCACAGGACGAACTACGATAGGGTGCTCGAAAGTCTTAGGCGAGCGCGCTACAAAGAAATTGCCGTAAAACACTACATCATCACCTTCTTTCTCGTTACGCATATTAGGGCGTGACAGCGAGCTGGCGCAGCCGAGTATGTGACGAAGGATAAGTGAGGGAAAGATATTTATTCATTTATAATAAAATAAGGAAGTCTGTCTAAGGGGACTTGTAGGGTATAGGTCTTGCCGCCTTTGTATTTTTTGCCTTGGTCATCGCGCCAAGTGCCTTTTGGGAGTTTAACGGTGCGGGTGTCGCTCTCGGTTATTACGGGAGCCACTAAGTACTTATCACCCAGCATATATTGGTCTTTACAGTCAGCAAACCCCTGATTTGGGAAAGCGTATTCCATACTGCGTACTATAGGTTCGCCTGTTTTAGCCGATTGTTTTGCCTGCTCGATAATGTAGCTACCCAGCTGTTCGTGCCATTTGGCGTATTTTATACAGATGTCTAAATTTTCTTTGGAAAGAATACGCCAAGGCGCTACCGAAAACTGCATCATTGGCATCATAGCGTGTATTTGGCACGACCGCACAATAAGTTTTTGATTGAATTTAGTAGGGTCTACATTCAGAAAACTACCGTATTCGCCACCTCCTATCATATCAGGGCAGGCATAGGCATAACCGTTCAGACCGGCGGCTATCATATCAGGAATAAGCCGTGCGACACCATTCCAAGAATAGCTCTTGTCGCCCAAACGTTGCACTAAGGGCTGTCCGCCGAGTTTCCAACAAGCGCGAAACTCGTTGTAAGGAAAGGCTAAGCCTAATTTTCCCCATAAATAGGTTTGCTCGGTGTCGTAAGATTTTTGGTCGAAAACCTCTATAGCTTCAGCCAAATAGCGTTCAGGGTCACCTGCATCAAACTTGAATCCATCGATATCGTATTCTTTTTGCAAGTCTTTAAGCATATTCACAAAGTAGGCAAAGGCATCAGGATTGCTAAGGTCATAGCAAGCGCTCAACCCATTCCACCAATCGAGAATAGCAGGGGTATGCGAACCTTTTTTCTTTATTAAATAGCCTTTGTCGCGCAAAAAACGATACTCTTGGCTATCAGGCGATACAAACGGACATACCCACACCATCACTTTAAAGCCCATTTGGTGTAGTTGGTTTATCATTTCTTTAGGTGAAGGGAATTTATTAGGGCGAAATTGCCATACACCATAGTCTTTTTGCCAATTGTCGTCTATCATTATCACGCCAGTAGGCATACCGTTATCAATAATAGCTTGGGCGTAAGCCAATACGTCTTTTTGATTTTGGTTATAAATGAGCTCTATCCACGTGTTGTACTGAGGATGAGTGAAGAATACTTCAGGAGGAATAGTACCCGAAGGTGGGAAATACTGTTTACTAACAGCCTGATAGGCACTTTTGAGGGTAGCGCCTGCTGTGTGGCAACTCACGGTGCCGCGCGATGGCGTGATAACTATCTTTCCCTCTTGAAATTGGTAGGCAAAGGGGGTATCAGCAGCTATATACCTACCTTTGTTAGACAGCAGGTAGGGCACTGACTGGTTATTGAAATTTTCGGTGCCTAGGTTGTACACACGTTTAGATGCTTGATAAGGCATCATATAGCCTAATCCAGTGAAGCCACCCCACCATTTTTCATTAGGCAGTAAGCTGATTTCGGTGGTAGTTTGTGCCTCAGCCCATACTGAAGCTACTAACAAAGTAATAAATGCAATTATCTTTTTCATTGTATTTGTAAATTTTATATTACAAAAAAAACTTTGCCAAAGCTTTATACTTTAGCAAAGTTTTAAAAATAACAATATTATCCCTTATTAAAAATCAAAATCTACGCCTGTTGGGTCGTCCTCTTTTTCTTTACTACAGTCTATCTGTATTTGTATGTTTTGAGGTGCTGCAAAAGGTTCTTTTGATATGGCTAAATCTTTATTAGCATAGCATTTCTTCATATAATAACCCCATACCGGAAGTGCCATTGTAGCTCCTTGTCCGTAGGCGGTAGTGCGGAAATGTATGGCACGGTCTTCGCCTCCTACCCATACGCCTGTTACAAGGTTAGGCACCATACCTATAAACCACCCATCGCTGTTGTTTTGGGTAGTACCTGTCTTGCCTGCTATAGGGTTAGTGAATTGGTAAGGGTAGCCGGTCATTACATTCTTATAAATGGCGTTGTAACTATCTGCTCCTTTGGTACGTAGGCGGGCACCAGAGCCATAGCGAGTTACCCCTTCTAATAGATTTACTACCGCACGAGCTACTTCAGCATTTACTACATCGTGTGTTTCGGGAGTGTTCTCGAAGAGTACAGTACCGTTTTTATCTTCAATGCGAGTTACTAATACCGGTTTTACATATATCCCTTCGTTAGCAAAAGTGCCATAAGCAGCGACCATTTGCAGTACAGTAGCATCGGCAGTACCTAAGGCTATAGAAGGCATTTCGGGCATCTCGGAGGTGATACCTAACTTCTTCACTAAGTTGATTACGGGTACAGGTCCTACCTTATCCATTAGATTTACCGTAATAGAGTTTATTGAGTTTGCCAAGGCTGCCTTTAGGGTCATCATTTTGCCAGAGAAGTTGCCGGTAGAGTTGCGTGGACACCACGCTTGTACATTGCCATATTTGCCAGCTTCTATACAAGTCTGAATATCAGGAAGCTCTAAGCAAGGTGAGTAGTGCAATTGGTCTATAGCGGTAGCATATACGAAAGGTTTGAAGGAAGAACCCGTTTGTCGTGCCCCTTGTGCTACTTGGTCGTATTGGAAATGCTTGTAATTGATGCCGCCTACCCACGCTTTTATATGCCCTGTTTGAGGCTCCATTGACATCATACCGGTACGCAAAAAGGCTTTGTAGTACAATATTGAGTCGCGGGGAGTCATTACAGTATCGCGCTCGCCTTTCCAGCTAAATACCCGCATTTCCACTTTTTTGTCGAAACTCTCGCGTATTTCTTTTTCTGAATAGCCTAAGTATTTTAGGTGTGTCCAACGATTAGAGCTCTTCATTGCGCGCTCTATTAGGTTGTTGTATTCGTCTTTGGTGACTTTTACAAAAGGATAAGTTGCATTTTTCTTTCGGTTGTTTTCAGCATCAAAAGCCTTTTGAAGCTGTTTCATATGTGCTTTTACTGCTGCTTCAGCATAAATTTGCATTTTAGAGTCTATAGTAGTATAAACCTTTAGTCCATCTAAGTAGAGATTGTATTTAGTACCATCGGGCTTGGGGTTTTCGTTTACCCACGTTTTCATATAGCTACGGAGGTATTCTCTGAAGTAAGTAGCTATACCGTCATTATGGCTTTCGGGAGTGTATTTTATCTTCAGAGGTAACTGCTGTAGTGAGTCTTTTTGCTCTTGGGTTAGGTAGTTATTCTTTGCCATTTGAGCAAGCACTACATTGCGGCGATTGGTTACCCCTTCTTTGTTTTTTACAGGGTTGTAAAGAGCTGAGTTTTTGAACATTCCCACCAGCATTGCTCCTTCTTCTATCTTTAGTTGTTTAGGCTCTTTGTCGAAATATATCTTAGCCGCTGAGCGTATTCCGTCGGCATTGTTGTTGAAGTCGTAGATGTTGAAATACATCGTTAGTATTTCCTCTTTGGTGTATTGTTTTTCTAAGCGGGTAGCTATAATCCACTCTTTTATCTTCTGGGTATAACGGGCTATTCCTCTGGTTTTTTCTTTGTGGAAGAGCTGTTTGGCCAACTGTTGCGAAATGGTAGAAGCACCACCTTTGCTACCTAAGTATACCATAGCGCGTATCGTACCTCGTATGTCAATACCAGAATGCTCGTAGAAACGCTCATCTTCGGTAGCGATAAGCGCATCAACTAAATGCTTAGGTAAATCTTTGAATTTTATAGGGGTACGGTTTTCGTCTAAGTAGAATTTACCTAACGATTTGCCATCGGCTGTTACTATTTCGGTAGCTAAGTTTGTTTCGGGATTTTCTAAGTGTTGAAAGTCGGGCATTTCGCCTAACAAACCAACTGATGCCGCTATAAAAAGCAGTAAAACACCTACTATTGCAGCAGCAAATAAACCCCAAAACCATTTTATGACTGGATTGATTTTCTTTTTCATTGTTTTTCGCTTTTTTCTACTCTCAAGCCTACTTCTGTAATACCTTTGAGCTGTTGTACGCCGTTGTTTTCACCTATTTTGCGCATTGCTTGTTCTATTTTGATGCTGTAGTTGCCCTTAGCAGGAAAAGTAAATTGCTCTTTATACCATAATTTACTTTCTTTTACCGCTGAATAGCCGTCGCCTAACCATTTCCCCTCTGGGGTTGCCATTTCGTACTCTAAAGTATCAACGATGACCTTATCGCTATGAGGGATTTCCATCTTAGTGATAATGAATAGGTTGCTGAATTCGTAATGAGCATCATTGCGAATCATAATAAAGAGGTTTTTCTTAGTTACGGTGTCTTGCGTTTCTAAATGAAAAGCAATGGGCTGATGGGCTTGCCAGCCATCAGGTAGCGATACATATTCACTATATTCCACCCCGTTGCTACAACTTACTAGCAAGCCTATAAATAACAAACTTATTAGTATTCTCATTCTGATTTCTCATTATTAGATTGTTTCGGCTTATTGACCTTATTAGCAAAAGGGTCGAGGTTGCGTCGCGCATTAGGGTTTTGCTGTTTCTTTCCTGCCATCTTCTGCTTTTGTTGCATTCTCTTATTATTGTTACTTGCCTCAGGAGCAGGTATTTTTTTAGCCTGCTGAGGGGTAGCATTAGCTTGTGGTTGTGGTGGCTCTATAGGTAGCTTTACTTCTTTAGTAGCTGCATTTAATACCCCTTCGCCCGTGCGTTTTAGCTCTGCTGCTTTATTCACATTTTTGGGCATTTTTTTAGGTTTTTTATTGCTGCGTTCTGCTTCAGCCTCAGCTTTTGGCTCATTTTTAACTGTCTCTTCCTTAGGGAGAGCCTCTTTTTCTTTATTTCCTTTCTTGTTATTGCGTTTTTTCTTACGTTTAGGTGTGTCAAAACGAGTGATACTATCTTCTTCTATAGGAGTTAGCTCCATATCAGTGTAGCCTGAAGCGTTTTTGCGTGAAGAAAGGTCGCTTACTATTGCGTATTCTTCTAATTCCTCAATCTCTTCACCCTTTTTGTTAAGGTCAATAATTTCTTTTACACTATCTACTGATAGTTTATGCCACGTAATAGGGTTTTCATCGTAGGTAAACCACATTAATCGTTTGAAGATGTCTATCTTCTGACAGCTGGCAGTACCGCGCTGGGTGCTTAGCTTGGTGTCGGTACGAGGGAAGTCCTGTAGTGCATCGAGGTAGGTATCTAACTCGAAGTTTAAACAACACTTCAGTTTGCCGCATTGTCCTGCTAATTTTTGTGGATTTAACGATAATTGTTGATAGCGCGCTGCTGAAGTAGATACACTTCTAAAATCGGTTAGCCAAGTAGCACAACATAACTCGCGCCCGCAAGAACCTATCCCCCCTAAACGGGCAGCCTCTTGTCGGAAACCAATTTGTCGCATCTCTATACGCACAGAGAAAGCCCGTGCCATATCTTTGATAAGCTGGCGAAAGTCTACTCGCCCTTCGGCAGTGTAATAAAAAGTAGCTTTAGAGCCATCGCCTTGAAACTCAACATCTGATATTTTCATCTCCAGACCTAAAGCGATAGCCAGTTCGCGCGATTGCTTTTGTACTTCTATCTCTTTATCTCGCGATTGCTGCCACACGTCTATATCGTGCTGATTAGCTTTGCGATACACTCTCGGAAGACCTTCGTTTTCCCAACTGATGCGCCTCTTCTTCATCTGTGAACGCACCAACTCTCCGGTAAGGCTTACAACCCCTATGTCGTGTCCTGATGAGGCTTCAGTAGCTACCACATCGCCCATTTGCAGGGGGAGCTTTTCGGTGTTTCTGAAATACTCTTTTCGGCTATTCTTAAAACGGACTTCAACACAATCAAAAAACTCCTGACCACCAGGAAGTTGTGTGTTAGCCAGCCAGTCGAATACCGATAGCTTTACGCTCCCAAAGCTCCGTGCCCCACAGTTGGTGCTACAGTTGTTATGAGAGTCTTTTGTATGATTAAAAGTGCAAGTATTGCAACTCATTGTTCGTTAGTATTAAAAAGTGATATAATCTCAATCGGCAAAAGTACAAAATAATTATTGATTAACCATTAACTATTGCCAAAAAAAAATAATTCGACTACTGACAAACTTATATTCTAAAACTTTCTATAATAAAAGATGTATTTTAATAATTTTATGTTTTGACCTTAAATTATTACCTTAATTGTTAAAATTATAATAAATAATATAGGTGAGACTAAAAAAAATAGCCAAAACTGTTGTATTATTCGTAGAAAATAAAGAATTTTGTCCTCGAATAATTTAATACACGTACGAACAATGGAAGAAAAAGATTTTTTAGACAACGAGGAGATTTTCTCGAAAGTCTTAAGAGCTGGTAGGCGTACCTATTTTTTTGATGTAAGAGCTACGCGCGCCAATGATTACTATCTTACTATCACAGAAAGTAAGAAGTTCACACACGATGACGGCTCTTTTCATTACAAGAAACACAAAATCTATCTTTACAAAGAGGATTTTGAACTGTTCAAAGATATTTTGAACGAAATGACCACTTATGTGTTTGACGAACGAGGCGAAGAAGTTATTTCTGAACGCCATCAACGTGACTTCAAAAGAGAATATTATGCTGAGGGATTGAATGAAGTAGAGGCTACACCTAACAGAAGCTATCGTTCTCTTGATTTTGAAGACCTTTAACCCAACTATTACCTCTACACTTGCGCAAAGATGAGGCTTCACTCAACAAATATAGATACTTTTTAGAGTGATGACGAAGCGGCTTATTGGGTAAGACTCATCTTTTGGCGAGGGTGAAATTTCTCTAACACTTCTCTTAAATAACTTTTTTCTACGTGTACATAAATTTCAGTAGTGGTAATATTCTCGTGACCTAACATCATTTGTATAGCTCTTAGGTTCGCACCATTCTCCAATAAATGTGTGGCAAACGAATGCCGAAACGTATGCGGGCTTATTTTCTTCTTCAGCCCTACATTCTCTGCCACCTGTCGTACTATCGTGAATATCATAGCTCGTGTGAGCTGTTTTCCCCTTCGATTTAAGAATACATAATCTTCATTCCCTTTAGCTATCTTTAGTAACTTTCGCTGATTGTCAATATAATGACTTATTTGCTTTTGGGTATAATGCTCTATAGGGATAAGTCGCTGTTTGCTGCCTTTACCCATCACCCTTATAAAATCTTCTTCAAAGAAAAGGTCTGACAGGCGTAGTGATACCAATTCCGACACACGCAATCCGCAGGCGTACAGGGTTTCAATAATAGCTTTGTTTCTATGTCCCTCTTCGGTACTAAGGTCTATAGAAGCGAGCATGGCGTCTATCTCTTGCAGCGAAAGCGTGTCGGGTAGTTTCATTCCTATCTTAGGACTCTCAATAATCTCCATAGGAAAATCTTCGCGGTTTTTCTCATACATCATATACTTGAAAAAGCCTTTTAATGACGAGATAAGTCGCGCTTGCGACCGAGCATTGAGCCCTTTTCCTACTTCGTATACAAATTGTCGCAAGGTGTCCTCCCCTATATTGTTAGGCGTTTCAGTAATATTGTACTTCTCTAAATACTGAATCAACTTCTCGATGTCTAACCCGTAGGATACCGCCGTGTTTTCCGACAATCCACGTTGCAACCGCAAATAATGCTGAAAATCTTCGTTCGTCTTCTTCCAAATCATCTGCCCATCTACTAATTTCCTACTCTACTAAGTTTATATCAGTTGCATCGTTATAATGCTTTTTATCTTTGATGACTCCTTTTGAAACCTTTACCAACCCAGGGTTTGAACGTATTATTGTTTTGAGCGTAGTGCCATCGTTGTAATAGAAATCGAAATTGAGTTCGTACTTCTTAACTATATAAGGGGCTTTATCTAACTGAGAAGTTAACCCAATAACTGTATATCCCCCTTTGAGTGCCTCATCAGTTACGCGTTTTATTGTCTTAAAAGCGTCTTCGTTAGCGCGATCTAAACGATAAGATACTACCAAAAGCAACTTGTCTTTCCAAATGTAATCGTCAAAATAATTTTCACCCTCTTTATCCCAAATGTAGAAATCGTGTATAGGCGCTTCGGGCACTTCTGTTTTTACATTCACCACTTCGGCATAGTTGCCGTTCTTGTCTTTGGGCACCTGTCCGTTATTAATTATTTTCTGCTCTTTGCCGTCTATTTTTACCGTCCAATAGTAAGTGATTTTTCCGCTTGGTATTTTCATTCCTTCTGGAATACTCGTACCTATTTTATAAGGACGAAAATCTTTGATAGGCAGGTGGTTATATACATAATATACAAAAATACTACAGAAAATTACTGATAGTAGGGTGATATATAGAGGTAGTTTGCCTTTGCTGATGGGCTTTATATAGTCCTGTCCCCATAAAAAGATGATGAGGGCAGCCACTAATAACACTATGTCTTTGGTAAATGATTGCCAAGGGGTGAATTTGATAGCGTCGCCAAAACAACCGCAATCTGTTACTTTGTTGAAATAAGCTGAATAGAAAGTTAGGAAACCAAAGAAAATGAGCATAGCCAGCAGCGACCACAGTGTTAGTTTCTTTTGGTAGCCCACTAATAACATTACCCCCAATACTACTTCTACTATGCAGACGATGATAGCAAAGCTAAGTGCGAAAGGTATTAGGAATGGCAGTCCCAGCACGTTGGGCGCAAAATAATCTTCTAATTTGAAAGAGAACCCCATAGGGTCGTTTAGCTTTATCATACCACTGATGATAAAGGTAATGCCTAAAAATAGGCGTAAAAGATGTGTTAAGTATTTCATATACAAGTATTAAGTCTTAATATTTTATTTTTATAGGTCAATTCTCTGCAAATGTACAAAATAATTGTAAATTAGCAAATATCTGCTTTGTGATATTTTATAAAATTAAATAGGCAGACTGATTTTTTTCAGTCTGCCTATTTATATGGTATTATTAATAATTAGTTGCTAACGATTAATAATTTAGTTATTCTTATGCTTGGAATGGAATAACAGAAACGAATGATTTGTCATTCTTTTTCTTTTCAAACTTCACGATACCGTCAATTTTAGCGTGTAGGGTATGGTCTTTACCGATATACACATTTTCTCCGGCATTGTGCTGAGTACCACGCTGACGAACGATGATGTTGCCCGCGATAGCTACTTGTCCACCATAAATTTTAACGCCTAAGCGTTTAGAGTGTGATTCTCTACCGTTCTTTGAACTACCGACACCTTTCTTGTGAGCCATTTTCTTACATTTTTAAGTTTAACAATTATTTTGCAATGATGTTTTCGATTACTATTTGAGTGAAAAGTTGGCGGTGACCGTTTTTCACTTTGTAACCTTTACGTCTTTTCTTTTTAAACACGATTACTTTGTCTCCTTTCACGTGTTTTAAAACTTTTGCTTCAACTGAAGCTCCGTTTATAGCTGGGGCGCCAACGGTTATAGCTCCGTTATTGTCTATTAGAAGAACGCGGTCGAAACTTACGTTTGCACCTTCTTCATTAGCCAAGCGGTGTACATATACCTTTTGGTCTTTGCTTACTTTGAATTGTTGCCCTGCTATCTCTACAATTGCATACATAGCTTACTGTTTTTTAAATTATGTTTTAAATCGGCGGCAAAGATACAACTATTTTTTTACTCACCAAAATATTTGCTTAAAAAAAGTTTTTGAGACTTATACAGATGAAGTGTTTGAACTTTCTTTTCTGAAGTCTTCTATAATTTCTTTTATAATGTTTATATCTACACTGTCGTATTCTGATTTGTCATAGATGCATACAAAAAGAATTGATTTAGCATCTTCCTCCTCAATAATAATGTCCAATTCTTGGATTATTACTCTTGCTCCACCACTTTTTCCACTGCCTTTTGAAGTAATTTTTAAGCGAATTTTCTTTATTCCTTCTGCAATAGTAACCCCTATATTAGGGTCGTTTTCTATTTCAGTTCTTAGGTTTTGTATGTCCTTATCTAAACTTTTATACTTTTTAAAAAGAGCTTTAAATTCTTTTTTAAAGGGCAATGATACTTCAAATTTGTAAATCATAATTCACTTAAAAAATCATCAAAACTTTGAAATTTTTTGGTACCTTCTCTGTGCTCTTTGGCTTCTTGCAGCCCTTCAATAAGCATTTTTTTAAATCTTTTTTGTTGTGCATTATAGATTGTTTCTGATTGCTTTATTTGAGTAGCTGAAGTTGCTTTTTTTTCTCTCTTTTTATTGATTTTTACAGTATTGAAATTAGAAGCAAATTCTACAAATGGTAGAGGTTGCACATTGTTATCGGTAAGGGTATTGGTATAAGGCATAACTTTTTTGTTTTTAGAATTTCTGCAAAAGTACAAAATAAATTTCAATTGACCATATACAAAAACCGAGCCCTTTTGGTTAGGACTCGGTTTTTTATCAATTTTAGAATTCACATTAGAATTAGTAACTGTGTTCATCAATTGTTACTTTGCCCCAGAATACTTTGTAAGCAAAATAAGTGTAGATAAGTAGTAAAGGCGCTCCGATAGCTGCTATTGTAAGCATAATCTCTAATGATTTGGTGCTCGCAGCTGCGTTGTATACAGTTATATCGTGACCTATAATCTCGGTGTTGCGCAAGAAAACAGGGTGCAACTGTAGCGCTACTATCAACATAAAGAATACTATGGTGAGAATAGTGCCTACAAAAGCTTTTTTGTAATCGCCTTTTTTGATGAAAATAGCGATGCTCAAAATGCTAATCAATAAAAGTACGACAATAACGATGAGTGCAGGACTCTGTGCTGTATTAGCCGCTAAATGTGGCGTAAGCAAGCTGTAAACCGCTACTGCTACGAATAACACTAAAAAGCCTACATATGCCTTGTTGATGCGGCGAGCAATGCGCTCGTGTAGGCTGCCGTGTGTTTTTAGCAATAAGTAAAGTCCACCGTGTACCGCCATAAGCAATACCGTCATCAGTCCTACTAGAAGGGCGTAAGGGGTTAAGAAAGTAAAGAGGGCGCCACCTGTGTATTCAAAATCGTTGTCTAAAGGGAGACCTTGTAGCAGGTTGCCTATTACTACCCCTAATAAGAGTGGAAGCACAATGCTACAGATGCTGTAGACTAAATCCCAATTATCGCGCCATCTTTGGCTGTCTTCTTTGCCGCGAAACTCTATAGATACGGCTCTAAACATGATAAAAGTAAGAAAGAGCATAAAAGGGGTGTTCATAGCCGAAAAGAGCGATGCGTACATCAGCGGAAATCCGGCGAAAATAGAAGCACCACCGATTACTAACCACGCCTCATTACCGTCCCACACAGGGCCGATGGCGTTTAGAGCTACACGGCGTTCTTCTTTTTTATCTAAAAATAGATGCCAAGCACCAGCTCCGAAATCAAAGCCGTCTAAAATGGCATAGCCTGTAATTAAAAAGCCTACTATGATAAACCACCACGTAGGGTAGTCGATACCTAAAAATGTTTCCATATCAGTATAATTTATGCAGTTATTGTAGCTTGTTCTTCGTGCTCATCAATGCCGTGAACAATCTTTTTCTTTAATAAGTAAATGAATAAGATGAAAAGGATGGTGTATACTATCGTGAAGAGAATGATAGCAAAGAGTATCTGATGCGCTGTTACTGCTTTGGAGAGCGCGTCGCTGGTGCGCAAAAGTTTATACACAATCCAAGGTTGGCGACCCATTTCGGCAGCAAACCAACCTACTTGGTTGCCTATTTGTGGCAAGATCACTGCCCACACGAATATACGTAGGAGCCAGCGTTTGTCGTACAACTTGCCGCGCCATAGCAAGAAAGAAGCAAAGACGGTTAGCGCAATGAGGAACATACCGATAGCCACCATTATATGATAGAATTGGAATACGGCATTCACCTGACCAGGACGGTCTTCCATAGGGTATTGGTCGAGCCCTATCACAGGGGTTTCGGTGTCGTAATGGAGCATATAGGTTAGTCCGTTAGGTATTTTTACTCCGTGAGTTACTTCGTTTTTCTTATCTACCCAACCAAAAAGGTAAAGGTCAGCAGGCTCGGTGCGGAAATGTCCTTCCATAGCTGCTAATTTTTCAGGTTGATTTTTAGCTACGCCTTCAGCAGAACTGTGACCAGAAGCTAACTGTAGCAATGAAAAAATAGTACCTACGATAAGTGTTACTTTGAAGGCTTTTTTAGAGATTTCGACGTGTCGACCTTTTAGTAGATACCAAGCGTGTACGCTGAGTACTAGGAAGATACCCGCCAAGAAAGCCCCTTGCCATACGTGCCAAATACGGTCTACGCTTGAAGGGTTGAACACCATTGCCCAGAAGTCGGTGATAACGGCTTTAGCTTGCATACCTTCGCCTGCGACTACATAACCCGCAGGAGTTTGTTGCCAGCTGTTGGCAATAACAATCCATACGGCTGAACACATAGAGCCCAAAAATACCCCAAGGGTAGCCAAGAAGTGCCATACGGGTTTGATTTTGTTCCAGCCAAAGAGTACGATACCTAAGCAGGTACTTTCGAGAGCGAAAGCGAAAACGCCTTCGGCAGCTAAGGCACTACCAAAAATGTCGCCCACATAGCGAGAATAGGTTGCCCAGTTGGTACCAAATTCGAATTCCATTACGATACCTGTAGCCACCCCAATACCGAAGGTAAGAGAGAAGATGCGCGTCCAGAAGCGGGCTAAGGTGTTGTACTCTACCTTTCCGGTGCGTAGGTAAATGCCTTTGAAAATGACCATCAGCAGTCCGAGACCGATGCTCAAAGGGGGATAAATGTAATGGAAAGCAATCGTAAGTGCGAACTGAATACGTGCTAAAATTTCTGTTTCCATACGTTGAGTAAATTAAAAATTAGTGATTATAATATGGCACAAAGTTATAAACTATTGTGAAAACACCCAAATAAAAAGTTAAAAACCTTTTGAATTTATATTGGTTCTAAATTGAGGAATGAGAAGGCTGGGAGGATTGGGAGGGCTGGGAGTGCGAGCCGCACTGGCGATTGTGGGACGGGTGAGACTGGTGGGACGGGTGAGACTGGTGGGACGGGTGAGACTGGTGAGACTGGTGAGACGGGTGAGACTGGTGGGACGGGTGAGACGGGTGGGAGTAGTATGTTTTTCTGTGTTGGGGACGGTTATTAGATGTTTATACTTCGGTAATTTTTCGTAGATTCTTCGCTCTTCCTGTATCCTTCCTATATCCAACGTAAAGGGTAAGTGTAGAGAGAAAAATTTTCTGCAAATTTCTCTTGTTATTTGTTTGGAAAATTATCGAAACTTTTTATATCTTTGCGGTGTAATCCAAATAAAAAAATGCCTTATGCGAAAATTTTTTCTTTTAGCAATAATGTTAGTAACACTAACATATTGCGATAAAAAAGTAGATTGTCAGATTCCACCGCCTGAATTTACAATATTTATCAACAAAGCATCAGAAGTGTATAAAGAATTTGTTAATCAAGCCGGTGAGGTTGATAAAGCTAATATCAGCTTATACAAACAAAAGAACGGTGTAAAAGAATCGTATAGAATAATGTTTGGGTTTAATAGAACTCAAGAGGGAAAGGAATATTTGAAAATAGAAACTCAACTTTGGTTTGATAATGATGTTTATACCGGAAAGACAGAAACACTCTACCTACAAAATGCTACTAAAACCTATAAAATAGAAGTAGATGGTTATATGGGGGATGGAGAATGTGGAAAGTATGCTGTTATTAATGAAATTCGTGTAGACGGTACAAAAATAGAAGTGCCCTATTTAATAAAATGATTTTTGTTCATTTTCTCAATCCTCTAAAATCTAAATTTTGCTAATTGATAAATTATTTGTATCTTTGTGCCCTTGATTTGATTACTTATAAACTTACCTAAATAAAAAAATGGCAGAAGAAGTATATAACGAACAAAATACCGCTGACTATTCAGCTGATAATATCCAATCTCTCGAAGGTATGGAGCACGTGCGTATGCGCCCTTCTATGTATATAGGCGACGTGGGCGTGCGCGGTTTGCATCACCTTGTGTATGAAGTGCTTGACAACTCGATAGACGAGGCGCTGGCGGGCTATTGCGATATGATAGCCGTTACGATTAACGAGGATAACTCTATCACCGTAGAGGATAACGGGCGTGGTATCCCTGTGGATATTCACAAGAAAGAAGGCGTTTCGGCATTGCAAGTGGTAATGACCAAAATTGGTGCCGGTGGTAAGTTCGACAAAGGCTCTTATAAAGTGTCTGGTGGTTTGCACGGGGTAGGGGTATCGTGCGTGAATGCCCTTTCTAATCACTTGACTGCTACCGTATATCGCGATGGTAAGATATGGCAACAAGAGTACGAACGCGGGGTGGCTCTCTACCCAGTAAAACAATTGGGCGACACTGATAAGCGCGGTACTAAGGTTACTTTCTTGCCTGATGATACTATTTTTGAGCAAACTACTGAGTTTAAATACGATACTCTTGCGGCACGTATTCGCGAGTTGGCTTATTTGAACAAGGGTATCACTGTTACACTTACTGACCTAAGAAATAAAGACGAAAAAGGCAACTATATACACGAGAAATTTCATTCGGAAAAAGGACTTACTGAGTTTGTGAAATATCTTGATGGCAACCGTATTCCTATCATTGGGGGCGTGATTGCTATGGAAGGTGAGAAAAACGGTATACCGGTAGAGGTTGCGATGACTTACAACGATTCGTATACTGAAAACTTGCATTCTTACGTTAATAATATTAATACATCAGAAGGGGGTACCCATTTGCAGGGCTTCCGTATGGGGCTTACTCGTACCCTTAAAGCGTACGCTGATAAGTCGGGATTGCTCGAAAAGATGAGCAAGGATAAGAAAAATCCTGTAGAAATAGAGGGTGATGACTTCCGTGAGGGGCTTACTGCGGTTATCTCGGTGAAAGTGGCTGAACCTCAGTTTGAGGGACAAACGAAGACTAAATTAGGTAACCGTGAGGTGACTTCGGCAGTATCGCAAGCGGTAGGTCAGATGCTTGAGGATTACCTAGAAGAGAATCCTAATGATGCTAAGACGATAGTAGAGAAAGTGATACTTGCTGCGCAAGCCCGTCAGGCAGCCCGTAAGGCTCGTGAGATGGTACAGCGCAAAAGTGTGATGAGTGGTGGTGGCTTGCCAGGGAAATTGGCTGACTGCTCGGAAGAAGACCCTAAGAAGTGTGAGCTTTTCCTTGTAGAGGGGGACTCTGCGGGGGGTACCGCTAAGCAAGGTCGCAATAAGGATATACAGGCTATTCTGCCCCTACGAGGTAAGATATTGAATGTAGAAAAAGCGATGCAGCACAAGGTGTTCGACAGCGATGAGATAAAGAATATTTATACTGCTTTGGGGGTAAGTGTGGGTACTGAAGAAGATGCTAAAGCTCTGAACCTTAGTAAGCTACGTTATCACAAAGTGATTATTATGTGTGATGCCGACGTAGATGGTTCGCACATTACTACGCTGATACTTACGTTCTTCTTCCGCTATATGCGCGAACTGATAGAAAACGAGCACGTATATATTGCTACGCCACCGCTTTACTTGGTGAAGAGCAAGACTAGCAAGCGACAAGAGTATGCGTGGAGCGATAAGCAACGCGATGCGCTTTCAGCAGAAATGGGCAACGTGACTATTCAGCGTTATAAAGGTTTGGGTGAGATGAACGACCACCAGCTGTGGGATACTACTATGGACCCTGCTCACCGTACTTTGCGCAAAGTTACTATTGATAATGCTTCGGAAGCTGACCGTGTGTTCTCGATGCTAATGGGTGATGAGGTGCCTCCGCGCCGTGAGTTTATCGAGAAAAATGCTAAATACGCTAAGATAGATGCGTAGGTGATTAGCCAATTTGGCGATTTGTCGATTTGTTGATTTGTCGATTTGTCAATTTGGAGATTTGTCAATTTGGCGATTTGGTGAAGTTTCTAATAAAAATATATACTATGAAAAACATTAAAAATTTCTTATTTCTTATGGCTTTCTTGGCAACTTCCTTTGCTATAGGGCAAAGCTATGAAAGAGTGTTGAAGGATATTGAAAAAAGCAAGGAGAGAGTTCTTCAACAAATGTCAGAGAATAAAGATAAAGAGAAAAATGATGTTTTATTTGATACATTTTATAATCAAAGTATTGAGAAATTAGGAACACTTGATGGTGTTTACATCAATAAGAATGTATTGGAAAAGAATGGGCTAGAATCATTTGAAGAAGAAGGATTTTCGTATATAGTTTTTAAAAAAGATTATATATACAAGAATTTTAGGAACTATCTTTCTGAAGAATATCTAACTTACATAGGGATTATGAATAAGCAAGTGTATAGTGATGCGACTGTAGTAATAAGTTGGAGGGATTTTGCTCGGTATATTTATTTTGAGAGTGAATTTATTAAAAAGTATCCTAATAGCAAAAGGATTAATGATGTTAAGCAAAAGTACGCTTATGATCTATATGCTTTCCTTATGGGGACGGATAATTCACGTGTTACTAAAGAGGCTTCACAGGTAATTAAAGATTTTCCTGAAGACTATCCTAATACTCCTGCTACTGAGATTGTGAAGCACTATTTAGATAAACAAAGAATGCCAAAAGATAATTTAGTAAACTCTTTACAAAAAGAAATTAAAAAACAAACAGGGTATAGCCCTTTTTAAGAATAACAAATATAAAAAAGACTATTATGAAGAAATATGTTTTATTAGCACTGTCGTTGATATTTACTTTTGGTTGTGCACAACAAAAATCTAATAAAGATAAGCAGTTCTGCTATAATATTTTGGATAATATTGAAAAAGATATGAATCAAACACTTCAAAAGATGAAAACTACTAATAATAAGGCAAAAAATGACTTGTTACTTGATGGTTTTTATGATAGAAGTAAGAAAAATTTTGAGCTTTTAAGTCAAGAAAAAATGGTTAAAGCAGGTTTATTGAATGATACAGATGAAGATGTTTTAAAACATTCTGCTCTGCCAGAATTAAATAAAGTATTGGAGAAGTATCATTTAGATGTTGTACATTTTAAATCAGATATTTCTTCCCTTACCTTTAAGCGAGATTTTATCTATAATACATTTAGGAATTATGTCTCAGAAGAAGCTGCTGCTTATTATAAGATAGAAGGAGATTATGAAGAATGTGACAGAAGAGAAGTGTTTCTACCAGGAGGAAATTTTGGTGCAATAGATGAATACCATAACCTACTCCTTGAGGAGGGTAATTTTATTAAGAAATATCCAAATAGCAAGAGAACTCCTAAACTTATAGAACGATTTAAAGATAATATAATAGGTTATCTTACAGAAGGAAATTTTATACAGGATCCAGACTATCGCAAAAAAGAAATACAGAATTTTATTAATGCTCACCCTAATACACCAGCTGCAAAAATAATAAAATCATACAAAAAAGATATGGAAGAAGACCAGTTGGATGAAATTATAGATAGAGAAATAGGGAAAAGTAATAAAAACAAAGATCTAAAAGCTTTTGAAAATATGTTATGAAAAAATATATTATAATTTTATTTATATTTCTCATTGCTTGCAAAGGAGGGAAACAAGAGGTAGAAAGTGAAAAAAAATTGAATGATATAGTAGCATATATAGGTAACACCCTCGAAAAAATGGAAAAGGTAGAGGATAAAAAAGAAAATGTTACGATATTTGATACATTCTTAAAAGAAATCAATGAGAAATTAGAGGGATTAGCTATATTTATAAAAGAAAATAAAGAAGCTGATACCCCTGAGTTTCAAGAAAGATTGAGCAAGGAAAAGCTCGTATTGATAAAAGGATGGAGAGATACTAAAGTAATAGCTTTTGAAAAGAATTATTTATATGATATTTTCAGAAATTACCTCTCACGAGATATACAACTATACATTAATATAAAAGAAAGAGAACCTTTTATTAATTGCAAAGGAATTAGCAGTGAAGAGTTCAAAGAGTTACTCTATTATGAGAGTGAATTTATCGAAAAATTTACTGAAAGTAGCAAGTTTGAGGAAGTAAAGGGGAATTATATTTCTGATATGCTATACTATATCTCAGAAGCAGAGGCTTTTAGGACTAATAAATCAGGAGAACAAATAATCTCATCAATGCGTACTTTTATACAAAAATATCCTAGGTCTTACGCCACTGAGATTCTAAAGTTTTATTTGAATAGGCAAGGTAAAATAAAAACTGTAGAAATAGAGAAGTTGGTGAGAGAAGAGCTTGATAAACAAATAGATAAACTCTATTTTTTATTTAAATAGAATTACATTTAACGACTAATTATTATGCCATATACCATTACGATAACTAATGATAGTAGAGCAGCTTTAGACTTTGTAAAGTTCGCTAAAAACCTTGATTTTGCGGAGGTTACTAAAATAAAAGAACCTAAAAAAGTGGCTTTTAGCGAACAAGAAGTGCTTGAAGAAGATGAATATGGTATTCCTATAAAATACCGCGATAAAATTATGGCTATATCAAAAACTGTAAATAAAGGAATTGCTAAACGTTGGAATGCTGATAGGTATAAAGATGAAGTTTGATAATAATAAACTTTTGGTAATGAGCTTTTTACTAATACCTAATGAATAATAACAAAATAAATAAATAAACGTATGAAAAGAGGACTTTTTTTGATAACAACCGCTATGCTCTTGGCATCGTGCAGTTTCTTTGTTGACCAAGCTAAAGATACGGTTAAGAAAGTGAGCGAAATTAGTGAAGAGGCTGCTAATCAGGCAGCTACTAAAGCGGGTGAGATAGTAGGCGGCTCGGCACGCTCTTTCGGTGATGGAGTAGGCGAGGGGATTGACAAATCGGGCAGTATGGCGCTACAGCTTTCAGAAGAATTGGCTAATGCTGGTGTAAAACTCGGTGCGCACACTATTAGCAGCACTGAGGAGGGCAATGATAATAAACTCTCTATTTACTTCATTTTTGAGAAAGATTTTCAGAAAACTGTAGTAATAAAGGTGCTCAACAAACAACAGGCAGAGGTAGGAAGGATAAAACAAGAGGTAAAAGGTAAGAAAGATGAAGCTACTTACATAGACTTTGTGTTTGACCCTCGTACTAATATTGACCCTAAATATACTATATTAGTCAATTAATAATTGGCAAGATAAACATATATGAAACCCATACGCATAGGCACTCGCGATAGCCAATTGGCTCTTTGGCAGGCAGAAACAGTGCAATATCAATTAGAATTATTAGGCTATCCTACTGAAATAGTGGGGATTAAATCGGAAGGTGACCTTGAGCTCACTACCCCTCTCTACGAAATGGGGGTTACCGGTATTTTTACTAAAGCCTTAGATATAGCCTTGCTAAAAGGTGAAATTGACATAGCCGTACACAGTATGAAAGATGTACCTACTCTGTTGCCCGACGGCATAGCGGTAGGGGCAGTGCTTGAGCGTGGTAATCCGCACGATATATTGGTCTATAAAGGCGATGTGTCGGACTTAGATAGCCGAGTGGCTACTATAGCTACGAGCAGTTTGCGCCGTAAAGCCCAATGGTTGCACCGTTACCCTCATCACACTATTGAGAACTTACGGGGCAATGTGAATACTCGTCTGCAAAAGTTAGCTGATAATCCTTGGGATGGAGCAATCTTTGCTGCGGCAGGCTTAGAACGCATAGATAAGTTGCCAGAGGACTACCTTGTACTCGACTGGATGTTGCCTGCTCCTGCGCAAGGGGCTATTATGGTATTGGCACACGAGGATAATGTAGACTTGCAAGGTATATTGCTGAAGATACACGATGGGAAAACGTATATAGAAACACAAGTAGAACGCGCTTTCTTACGCGCTTTAGAAGGGGGATGTACGGCTCCTATAGGGGCGTATGCTGAGTTTGACGGTGAACAAGTGCACTTCAAAGGAGGTTTGTGGAGCGAAGATGGGAAGCGAGAGGCTTTAGTAAACGAAACTTTTGACCATATAGATGAGTTTACTGGCGAATGGTTGGCCTCGAAGATTAGAGATAATTATTAGAATATGCTGAAATTACGAGTTACAAATGAAACGGATAGGCTAAAGGCTGTGATTCTTGGCACAGCGGTTAGCAACGGAG
>ERZ772921.645-NODE-645-length-21406-cov-9.932369_pt1 | contig 21406 bp, 10 predicted proteins | sample MGYA00512117_ERZ772921 | MGnify/ENA primary metagenome ERZ772921 (study PRJEB29015, sample SAMEA2737944) | human oral metagenome | biome: human oral; feature: human-associated habitat; material: dental | place: China | collected 2150 ...
TTGTAGTTCCATATTTTACTGCTCTCATTCCACCAGCATTTGTTGAAACATTTCCACCAAGTGTTGCAAACTTTTCACCTGGATCAGGTGGATATAATAATCCTTGTTTCAGTGCGTCTTCTGCTAGTTCATTTAATAAAACCCCTGGTTCTACTCTAACAACAAAATTTTCATAATCATAGCCTAAAATTTTGTTCATCTTTGTCATATTTAGCATAACTCCACCAGTTATTGCTACAGCTGCTCCTGTCAATCCAGTTCCAGCTCCTCTTGGGATAACGGGAATATTATTTTCATAACATAATTTCATAATTTCTGAAATAGCTTCTGTAGTTGTTACATCTATAACAACTTCTGGTTCTCCTTCACCATAGATAGGCATTTCATCATGAAAAAAATCTTGGTTTATCTCATCTTTTGTATAAACCTTACCTGGAACAATCTTTTTAAATTTTTCCACTAATTCTTCACTTACTTTGTTGTACACATGACTTCCCATTTTTCTTCCTCCTTCATTAGTTGAGTTTAATTTTTACAACTAGCTAATAAAATTTTATGAATATTTGATATTAAAAAGTATTTAAAAAATAATATTCATACTCTCTTATTTATATTAATTTAACATATTTTTTACCTTATTTCAAACTTTTTTTATCTATTAAAATGTATTTAACTAATTTAGTACAATATTTTTTATATTTATTCAAATATAAAAATATACCTTATTTTAAATATTTAAAACTTGGTACAATTTCTAACTTTATATAATTTTAGATATATTTTAATTCATGAATTTATTCTTACTAAAAAAATAAACTATATTTAAATAAAAAAAGATTTCCACCACTAAATATAGAAACCTTTTTTTATTTTTCTTTCAATTCAAATCTATATTTTTGAATAGCCTCAGGATATTTTTTTCTATCAACCTCTGAAACAAACATTTCATAAGGCCTTATATATATTTCATTACTTCCATATAGAGCCTGATAAACAACAAATATTTCACCTGTTTCTGTATGTTTTGCAATTGTAATAACTTTATAATCTTTCCCTTTAAAATGTCTATATATTCTATTTGGAATTATCTCTCTCATTTTCTTTCCTCTTTAAGTGCTAAACAAAGAATAATCACAATTGTGATCCCAATAAAAACAACAGTAAAAAAAGACATTACAATTCTATTATTTGTCCATTCATATGAAGAAATTAATTCTGTTGCTTGATTTACTCCCATTCCTATAAAAAAAGCAATAATAATTCCTATAATAGTCAATGTCCTTAATTCTTTAATTTTATGAATAAGTTTTTGACTTTTAATCTCTTCTTGAGCTTCATTTATAGCTTCTTCCTTAAGTTCATTTTTTATTTCTTCATATATCTCTTTTGCTGTTCTATCTCTTGCTGCTTCAAAAGAAAATTTAGCTTCCTCATCTTTATCAATATTTTTATCTTTATAGAAGTCTGAAAATTTAAGCGACTTTTCTATTACATTATTTAACTTTTTACTCATCTTAATTATCACCTACAAGATAATTAACTATCTCATCTATTTTCTTTTGAGTTTCTGGATCTAATTTAGGTCCTATGAATTCTTTTTCATTTTGATAAGTTGTATTATCTTTATTCTTATATTGCTTTTTATCAGTAGGGATATCTTCTAGTTCTTCAAAAATAATTTGGCAGATTTTTTTATTTTTATAAATTCTAATAGGAATATTTAAAAAATTAAATACTCCTATCTTTAAATTTCCTGAATAAGTAGAGTTACAATTTTGAGCACTAACATACAATCCTGCTCTTATAAATCTAGTTCTTGGTCTTATATGTGCATTTATTTTTTCTGGAATGTTTAAAGTTTCATTTAAAGAAACTAAAACATATTCTTTTGGATTTATTAAAAAACCTTCATTTGTTATTTTAACCTCTTTATATAAGTTATCTAATGATAATTTATCATCTAAATCTAACTCCCTAATATCCTGATTAATAACATAAATCTTACTTCCTATGCTAAGATCATATGACTCACTTTGTAATGCTTCTTCTTTAAAAGGAGAAATCATATCATTTTTTTCACATAAATCTCTTATTTTTTTATCTGTTAAAATCATAATAATCACCCTTTTTATTTTTTCTTTTATAATTATAACACTTTATATATTTTTCTACAAATATTTTCAAAAAAATATTTTATATTATTAATTTCTTATGCTATAATATTATTATACTACAGTATTTATTTTAATATTTAATAAAAGTTTAAAAAAGAGAGGATAAAAATGAATCTAAATAAAAAAGAAGAAGAAATTATTAGAGAAATTTTAAAAATTAAAGTTTCTACTGACATAACAGTTAAAATGATTATTGAAAGGTTGAGAGATAACCAAATAAAGTATGAAAATAATAAGGATAAGTATATTTTTTTAGATGCTAGTAGTATTGAATATTTAAAAGTAATTACTTGTACTTTAAAAAAATTAATTAATCACAATTTACTATACTTATCAAAATCTTCAGTTGAAAGCAAAAAAAATTCTATTGTATTTATTAATAATAACAATGAAGAACTAAATCATTTTTTGATTTTAGAACTAAAAGACATATTTAGTAGCTTTATTTATATAACAGATGATTTAAGAAATTTATTTAAAGCAAGTTTTCTAAAAAGATTTCTCATTATCTTATATATATTGATTAGTATAATCTTTTTTGTTTGTGTTTATTTCTTTTTAGAACAACTATTAATAAGATACATATATATATTGGGTATTTTTTTGACAATGGTGCCTTTGACATTATGCATATACAAAAATAAAAAGAAGTTAATTACATTTTGGAATTATCCTTCCCTAAATATAAATACTCTTAATACTATTTTAACTGTTTGGGGGTTTTTTATAACAACTCTGAGCTTAGTTATATCTATAATAAGCTTAATTATATCTATACAACCTTTATACTAACAAAAAGAGGATTTTTTTTAAGAACAATAATTTCTTAAAAAAAATCCTTCAAATTCATTTTATTTATCTTTATTTCTTTCTTCTATAATTTTCTTAGAAATATTTTCAGGGACTTCTTCATATCTTACAAATTCATATTCAAATTCTCCCCTACCTTGTGTTAAAGCTCTTAAATCAATAGAGTATTTTAATATTTCTGCTTCTGGAACTTCTGCAAGTAAAAGTTGTTCACCAGTTTCAGTATGATCCATACCTAAAACCCTACCTCTTCTCTTGTTTAAATCTCCCATTACATCTCCCATGTATTCTTCTGGTATTCTAATTTCCATTCTCACAACTGGTTCTAAAAGAATAGGTTTTGCTTTTTCCATACCAGCTTTAAAAGCAAGAATAGCAGCTAACTTAAATGATAAGTCATTAGAATCAACTGGGTGGTAACTTCCATCATATAGAGTTGCTTTAAAGTTTATAACTGGATATCCTGCTAAGACTCCTTTTTCTTTAGCTTCTATAAGTCCTTTTTCAACTGCTGGAATATAGTTTTTAGGAACAACTCCACCTTTTATTTCATCCACAAACTCAAATTCTTTATCAGAATGTTCAAATCTTATAAATACATCTCCAAATTGTCCTGCTCCACCAGATTGTTTTTTATGTTTTCCTTGAACTTCTGCTTTTCCAAGTATAGTTTCACGATAAGAAACTACAACATCTTCTAATTCAGCATGAACTCCAAATTTATTTTTTATCTTACATAAAATTATGTATAGGTGTTTTTCCCCTTGTCCACCTATTAATAATTGTTTTGTTTCATAGTTTCTACTCATAACAAATGTTGGATCTTCTTCCATAACTCTTTGTATTGCTGTACTTAATTTTTCATCATCATTTTTATCAGCTGGTAATACACCTGAATAAATATTTGGTTTAGGGAATTTTATCTTATTAAATACAACTGGGAAGTTTTTATCACATAGAGTATCTCCAGTTTGAGTAAATTGTAATTTAGTTGTTGCTCCTATATCTCCTGCACACAATTCATCAAGCTCTATTTGCTTATTTCCTTGCATTGTTAAAACTTGAGCAATTCTTTCTTTCTTATTTTTCTTAGGGTTAAATACTTCTGTTTCCTTCTTAATAGTTCCTGAGTTTACCTTAAAAAAACTAATTTTTCCGATAAATGGGTCAACTAAAGTTTTAAAAACTATTGCAGAGAAAGGATTTTCAGAAGAAATTTTTACAATTTTTTCTTGTTGAGTTGTAGGATCTTCTCCTATTCTTTGACCACTGAATAATTCAGTTGGACAAGGCATATATAATTCTAAATAATTTAATAAAGTATGTATTCCAATATTTTGTTGTGCAGAACCAACCATAACTGGAACTATATCTCCATTAACTACACCTTTATGTAGCCCTTTTACTATTTCTTCTTTTGTGAATTCTTCTCCTGCAAAATATTTATCCATTAAAGCTTCATCAGTTTCAGCTATAGCTTCAAATAATAGATTTCTAACTTCACTAACATCTATATCAGCTGGAATAGGAGTGTCCACACATTCTTTACCATCAAATACTCTTCCTACCATATCTACAACATTTACAAAGCCTTTAAATTCGTCTTTTTCTCCAATAGGAATACAGAAAGGAGCAATTTTCTTACCAAATTTTTCCTTTAATTCATTTAAAAGTTTAGGATAATTTACATAACCTTTATCCATTTTATTTACAAAAATAATTCTAGGCAATTTTCTTTCTTCCAATAGTTTCCAAGCTTTTTCAGTTCCAACTTCTACACCAGCAGTTGCGTCTAAAACAAGTACAGCAGAAGCAGATACTCTTAATGCTGATACTACTTCTCCAACAAAATCAAAATATCCTGGTGTATCAAGGAAATTAAGTTTTACATCATTATGTTCAACTGGAATTAGAGATGTATTTATCGAGAAAATTCTACGAATTTCTTCTTTATCAAAGTCTGAAACAGTAGTTCCATTCTCTACATCTCCTTTTCTCTTGATATAGTCCTTGACATAAAGGATAGACTCTACAAGTGTAGTCTTCCCAGAACCTCTATGTCCTAATAGAGAGATATTTCTAATATTTTCTGTGGTAAAAACTTTCATATACATTGCCCCCTTTATTAAAATATTTAATTTTAAAATTATTTCATATTTATATTTTAACTTTTTTTCTATTAAATAGTCAATGTTTATTTTTATTTTTTGTACCTTTGTCACGAATAAAAAGCAAACTGTCTTAAATAATAAAAAAAAACTGCTATATTAAATATAGCAGTTTATAATTTTTTATTTTCCTAATACTCTTTTTAATTCAGTAGCAACAAATTCAACATGAGGTCCTATTATAACTTGTACTGTTTCTTTTGAAGGTTTTAATACTCCTGGAACTAATTTTTTAATTTCAGCTTCTTTTATATTAGCACTGTCTTTAACTTTTAATCTAAGTCTTGTAGTACAATTGTCTACTTCAACTATATTGTCTGCTCCACCTAATAAACCTACTAATGATTCAGCTAATTCTGAATTTGTAGTTTTAATTTTTATAGCTTCCGCCTTTTCTTCTTCACTTTCTTCTCTTCCTGGTGTTTTTAAATTAAAGGCTTTAATAACAAATAGAAATACAAAGTAATAAATTACAAAGAATATTAAACCTAAAACTACTAACATAAATGGATTATTTGCATTTGGATTTTTTAATGATAGGAAGAAATCTATAAATCCTCCTGAGAAACTAAATCCTGCCATCCAGTTAAATGATGCAGCTAAGAACAATGAAACTCCTGTAAGTAATGCATGTAGTAAATAAAGAACAGGTGCAACAAACATAAATGCAAATTCTATTGGTTCTGTTACTCCTGTTAAGAAACTTGTAAATCCAGCAGCAACCATTATTGAGAATATTTTAGTTCTATTTTCTGGTTTTGAAGTTTGAATAAATGCAACACAAGCTCCTAAAAGTCCAAACATCATTATTGGGAAGAAACCTGCTTGGTACATTCCAACATGGTATGTTCCTTGTAAAATTTCTGGTAAATCAGCATAAGCCATATCAGGACTTCCCCAGAATCTCCCTATATCATTTATTCCTGCAACATTAAACCAGAATACAGAGTTTACAGCATGATGTAAACCTACTGGTATCAATAGTCTATTAAAGAAACCATATATTCCTGCTCCAACTGGACCAAGTTTTGCAATACTTGTTCCAAAAGTTACCAATGCTCCATAAATAATTGGCCATATATATGTTAAAATAAATGAAACAACTATCATTACAACTGAAGTTATAATAGGAACAAATCTTTTTCCACTAAAAAATGCTAAAAACTTAGGTAACTCAATCTTATAGAACCTATTATACAATTCACCAGATATAACCCCACAAAGTATACCTATAAATTGGTTATTAATTTTTCCAAATGCTGCATGAACTTCTTCTTGTGGAATACCCATTATTTGAGATACTGCACCTGTTGATAATAGAGTTGTAACTATTTCAAATGCAACAAGCCCTGCAAGAGCTGCTGCTCCATCTTTATCTTTTGACAATCCATAAGCAACACCAACAGCAAATAATATAGCCATATTATTCATTATTGCTGCTCCTGCTTTTATTAAAAATGCTGCTAACTGGCTGTTAGCCCCCCAACCATTTGGATCTATCCAATAACCTATTCCAAGCATTATAGCTGCTGCTGGTAAAATTGCCACTGGAACCATAAGTGCTTTTCCAATTTTTTGTAAATAAGCAAACATTCCCTTTTCCTCCTTTTCTTATAAAAAAATTATAAAATTACTAATTTTTTATAATTAATTATTAGTTAATTATATCATATTTTTAAAAAAATCATTATTTTTTTTATACTCTTTTTAAACATTTTTAAATCTTTATTTACAAATAACCTTAAAAACACATATTTATATTTTTAGTAGAAAGCTGATACAAAATAAAACTTTTATGCTATAATAAAATAAAACAAATTAAAGGAGGAATGAAAATTGGGTTATGTATTTTGGTTAATACTTACAATTATTTTTACTGTTATTGAATTTATTATTCCAGCTCTTGTTACAGTTTGGTTTGCTTTTGCAGCTGCTATAACAATATTTGTTTCTTTAGCATTTGATAATCTAAAAGTAGAAATAACCTTTTTTGCAGCTATTTCTGTTTTAGCAATTATATTCTTAAGACCTCTTGCTAAAAAACTTCTTTCAAAGAATAAAGATAATTTTGATGCTGAGGCAATAGATACAAGTATTGTGATTAAAAAAGTTGTTGATGTAAGCAAAGAAGAAAAAATTTATGATGTCAGTTACAAAGGTTCTATTTGGACTGCATTAAGTACTGAAATTTTTGAAATAGGAGATATTCCTATAATTTCTGGTTTTAAAGGAAATAAAATTATTATAAAAAAATAAATTAGGAGGTTCTATCTTATGTTTTATATTCCATTTTTTGTCTTATTAATAATTTTAATAGCTATTATAATGTTTAAAGCTGTTAAAATCGTTCCTGAATCACAAGTTTATATTGTTGAAAAATTAGGAAAATACTATCAGTCTTTAAGTTCAGGTTTAAGTTTTATCAACCCATTCTTTGATAAGGTATCAAGAATAGTATCTCTTAAAGAGCAAGTTGTTGACTTTGACCCACAAGCAGTTATTACAAAAGATAATGCTACTATGCAAATTGACACTGTTGTTTATTTCCAAATAACTGACCCTAAGTTATATACTTATGGAGTTGAAAGACCTTTATCAGCTATTGAAAATTTAACTGCTACAACTCTTAGAAATATTATAGGAGATATGACAGTTGATGAAACTTTAACATCAAGAGATATTATCAATACTAAAATGCGTCAAGAACTTGATGATGCCACTGATCCTTGGGGAATAAAAGTAAACAGAGTTGAACTAAAATCTATACTACCACCAAATGATATTAGAATTGCAATGGAAAAAGAAATGAAAGCTGAAAGAGAAAAGAGAGCAAAAATTCTTGAAGCACAAGCTACAAGAGAATCTGCTATCCTTGTTGCAGAAGGAGAAAAGCAATCTGCAATATTAAGAGCTGAAGCTGAAAAAGAAGTTAAAATAAAAGAAGCTGAAGGTAGGGCTCAAGCTATTCTTGAAATCCAAAAAGCTGAAGCTGAAGCTATTAAAGTTCTAAATGAAGCTAAACCTTCAAAAGAAATTTTAGTATTGAAATCTTTTGAAACTTTTGAAAAAGTTGCTGATGGAAAATCAACAAAGATTCTTATTCCAAGTGAAATTCAAAACTTAGCTGGATTTATGCAAGCTATTAAAGAAATTAAATAATAAATTTTAAATTAAGAACTACAAATATTTGAGAGAATTTTTAAAGATGAAAACTTTAAGAATTTTCTTTTTTATTTAAATAAAAAATAAGGGATATTACACTTTGTAATACCTCTTACTTTTATAATATAGGGGGGGATTGAATTAATTAGAATTTATAAACTGCATTTACACCAAATTTTGTAGCCTTTATACTGCCTTCTTCTCTTGTTACTCCTACTCCAATTTGATGTCCCGCATTTGTTTCATATTGGATTTTAGCTCCTACTTTAAATATATCTTTGATTTCTTTAGGTTTTTCTAAGTCATAATATCCCGCTTTTGATTTTTTAATTCTAGCATGATTTACACCATCATAAACCTTTCCTAATTCATATTCTGCTGTAGCTACTCCAACTAAACTTACTTTTCCTCCTTTTGTATAGTGATTTAATGCTAAATCTACTCCTACTCCTGGTCTTACTATATACATATTATTTGATTTTACTTGTAACTCTATTCCATCTCCATCTTCTTTTATGTTATTAAATTTTCCATAACCTAAATTAAATGTTCCAAATACTCCTGCTGTTACAAGCCCTCCTGAAGTTCCCATTTCATAACGTAACTTATTCTTCCATTCTAATGTCTTTGACCAATATTTTCCTTTATTTTCATATATTCCATTGTTTAGATATATCTTTCTTATTGTACGATGTCTATTTAAAGTAAATTCTCCTCTTGTTGAATACTTCCAATTATTATCAGTTAAGTAGTTTTCAAAACCTACTCCTATCTGTCCAGAATGTACTCTTTCTTTTGAACCACGATCAAATCTAAACTTTGTTTCTGTAAATGCTAAGCTTATATCTGCACTTCTTCCATAAGTTATAAAGTCTTTTTCTCCAATAAGCATTAATCCATTTGTTCTTGTTTTATAATTTTCTACTCCTGAATTCTTATCTTTAGCGTCTCCAGTTGCTATTATTGCTCCTGCTTTAAATCTTCCCCTAGCATAAAGATTACTATTCTTTAGATTTTCATAAGAATTATAGAAATTTTCATTTACATCCAACATTCTTCTTTGAACATTTGCATAAATGTTTCCTCTCAATTCATTATCAAATGTTGCCCCTAATTCATCTTTATCTGAAATCGTTCTTAAAGCATCAAACATATCTTGTTCTGTAGACTTTGGTGCTTGAGGATCTCTTTTACCTAAAACTTCATATAAATCATCTAAACCTTTTCCAAATTCTTCTGCTGCTGTTTGAGCTAATAATTTAGCATAAGGTATTTTTACTAAAACAACTCTAGTTTTATTATGGTCAACAGGATCTTTTTGTATATCAGCTACAAATGACGCAGAATATGATATAGCTGTTATAGCTCCATTATTTGGTACATTTTTAATTCCTCCAAGATATTGTATAGTATACATATCCTTACTTGTTCCTAATACTGCATTAGGAAGAACCATAAACTTACCTTTTTCAAAAGATTCTGCATTTATTGTTCCTATATGTCCTGATGCACTTCCTAGTTTTATAGTTCCTAAATCTAATGGTCCATTAATATTGATAGTTCCACTATTTTGAATTTCTACATTATCAATATAAGCTTTTCCACCTTTTTCTATTCTTATAGCTCCAGCTCGAAGTTGACTACTTCCATCATCTTTACTTGCAACTGCTCCTGCTACGCCTACATTGATAGTTCCTGAATTTTTAATTACTCCTCCAGTTCCTGTTAAAATTCCAATACCTTTTGAATTATTTACATTGATAGTTCCTCCAGCATTATCTACTTCAGAACCAAAGTCAACAAAAATTCCTTGAGTATTTTCACCATTAACATTGATTAATCCTGTATTTCTTACTTTAGAATTATTTGTAGCAGCTATACCTCTTGAATCCTTTCCAGCTACATTAATTGTTCCTTCATTTACCAATGTTGAAGAATCTGTTGCTTGCATACCATAAGATAGTTCTCCATTAACATTAATAGTTCCTCCAGCTCTATTTATAGCAGTTCCACCTTTATTAGCAACCATACCAACTCCCCACTTATCAGGGACAGTTATATTACCAAAGTTTTCTATAATTCCCTTTTCAACCGCCATTCCAACAGATACCTTAGCATCACTAGAACTTACAAAAGACTTCCCTACTGTTACATTTGCATTATTCTTTATTAAACCTTCTTTTGTATACATACCAATACTGTAATCACTCAAAGCAAGATTTGCATTATTAACAGCATTTCCTTTTTCAGTATAGATATATGTTGAATTTTTTCCAACATCAAAATTAGTAGCTGAACCAACACTTATATCTCCTTCTTCAGTAGCAAGACCAACTGAATTAGTACCAACTTTTATAGTACCACCAAGAGTGCTTATTCCAGTTTTACCTGCTCCAAATATAGCAGAAGCTTCTGTATCTCCAACAGTTATATTTCCACTGCTAGTAATAGTTTTTACAGTAGTTGAAGAAGCATAAATACCATTAGATGAATCACCTAAAGTTATAGAACCACTATTATTTACATCGCTATTATTTCCATAAATACCATTATTATTTTTTCCAGAATTTGAGATGCTTCCAGTATTTTCTATACTAGAATTTTCTCCATAGATACCAATAGCAGATTCTAACATTTTAATACTTCCACTATTTCTTACAGTTGTTTGATTTTTACCATATAGCCCAACTGCTGTTGCAGTAGTTGTTCCTTTTGCTATTTCAATTTTATTTGTGTTTTCAAGTAAATTTCCACCTTCTGCATATGCACCTATACTTGAATCTCCTGTAAGTTTAATATCTCCTGAATTTACTGTATCTCCACTACCTGTATGAACAAGTCCTTTCACTTTTTGAGTAGTAGAATCCATTTGTCCACTATAAACTACATTTCCATTTTTAGTGCTTAGAACTCCTATACTATCTTCACCATTTAAACTCATTGCAATATTATTTTGGAAGTTTTTATCATTATTTATATAGATAGCGTTTCCAGATTTTCCAACATTTATTTTAGCAAGATTTTGGATAGTGTTATTATCTACTTCTGCTGTTCCTGTTACATATACCCCTGTACCATTTTCGCCAACAGTAATACTCTTTCCATTAAAATCTGCTAATGTAGCCCCTGTTGTTCCTGCAATTGTTACTGCTGTTGTTCTATCTGGTAATGTGATATCAGATCCTGTATAGTTTAATCTACCTTTGTCAAGATAGAAGATAGTTGAATCTTCATCTATTTTAGTTGTTCCACTTATATTTACAAGACCATTATCTTTTGCATAATATGCTACTGATTTTTTACCTACTTCTACAGAACCACTTGATGTTGCTGTTGCATTATCATTAGCATACATAGCTACTGATTTTTCTCCACTTAATTTAATTGCTCCTTGATTATCTATTGTTGTACTTGAACCAGTACCTACAAGAGCTTTAGCTTCATCAACTGTTCCATTTATTATTCCAGTTGAAGTATTAGTAATTTTTGCACCACTATTAGCTTGTAATCCTTTAGTTCCTACTGTAACAGTTGTTGCATTTTCTATACTTCCTTTGCTTCCAGATACAAATACATTTAAGAAATTGATATTAGGCACTGTTCCAGCTTTAAAATCTAATTTTCCATCTTTCAAATATGCAAAGATACCTTCTTTTGTATTTTCAACAGTTCCTCCACTTACTTGTAATGTACCTCCTGATTCTACAAAGAAACCTATATTATTAACTCCACCTATCTTTACTTTTCCAGTAGATGTTAAATTAAATGTTGAATTATTTTGTACCATTGCTCCTATACCATAGTCATTACTACTCATTGAGCTAATATCTAGTGTTCCTCCATAATCTACAGTACTTCCAAGTGTAGAATCTCCACTCAAAAACATTCCAATAGCATCAGTTCCACTAACATTTACATCAGTATTGATAGTTCTTGCTGTTGTAGAAGCTGTTGTATAAATACCAACTGCTCTTTTTCCAGACACTGAATTTCCCATCATATTTAAAGTTCCTGTAAAATTATTAATAGCATTGTTATCTAAGTACATTGCTACACCATTATCTATGGCAAAGTTATATGTTCCTTTTCCCTCTATTGAACCATTTTTAGCATAAATCCCAACCTTATAATTTGTTGCTGTACTACCATTAATTGTTCCAATAGCATTTAATTTAGAACCATTATCCAAGTAAAAGCCTACTGACCTATCTCCATTTAATGTAATAGTTCCTGAATTTGTAACTGATCCTCCATCTGAATAGATTCCTAAGCTATCTTCTTCAACGGTTTGATCTGCTGTATTAGTTAAATCAGCACCTTTAGAAAGAATATTTACTAAATTATTACCAGTATGAGCTACAGTAGTATTATTAGTTACAGTTCCTCCATCATAATATATTCCAACACCTTTTTGACTAGGAGCAGTGTATGTTACTTTTAGAGTTCCTCCATTAACTATACTTGCTTTAGAATAAATACCAACTGATTTTTCACCTAAGGTAAATGTTCCAGTATATGCTGTTAAGTCAACACTTCCTTTATTAGTGTAAATTCCTAATCCTTCTTTACCTACTGTTACATTTCCACTTGTTAGATTAACTGTTGAATTATCATCTGAATATATAGCATTAGATTTTTCTCCAGTTAATGTAATATTTGTTCCTGATAAATTAACAGTTGTTTTATCTGTTGCTATAACTCCATTTGCTTTATCATCAATGCTGTTTATATCTCCTGCTAGTAAATCAACAGTTGTTTTATCTGTTGCTACTATACCATTTCCACTCTTAATATCTATTGTACCAGAATTCGTAACATTAGAAGATGCTTTTGCATATAAAGCTACATTCTTAGATTCAATTAATCCACTTGTTGCATTAATTAATTTTCCTCCATCTGCATAAGCTCCTATACTATTTGGAGGTGTAACTGTATGTTCTGAAGTTAATACTCCTGAATTTGTAAATTCTCCTCCATCTTTAGCATATACACCAATAGAACCATCAGCACTTGATATTATCTTATTTCCAACTTTATTTTCAAATTTACCAGAATTTCCAGTAATTAAAGCACCAACAGAATTTTTTCCTGAAGCAGTTATTTCAGCTTCTGTAGTTGAATTTCCATCTTTTAAATACAATCCATAGGCATCTACTGCTGTTACATTAATTTTTCCTTTATTAGTTACATCACTATTTTTAAAGTAAGCTCCTATTGCTTTTGCTCCTACATCTATTGTACCTTCATTAGTAAAAGCTAAGTCCTTACCATACATTCCAATAACTTCATCACTTGTTGAAACAATATCTATATTAGCTTCATTTTTAATAGAATTTTGTCCATAGAATAAACCTATAGGTCTTATTGCTCCATCTGAATTAGTCTTTGTTGAAGTACTTTCTACTGTTATTTTTTCAGTAGGTGCTGTAGTTGCATAAGAACCACCTTTAAAATATGAACCTATTGCTATTCTATCTTGAGTATTTTCTGATGAAAGATTATATTTATGAGGTCCTAATAATTTTGAAGTACTATTTCCTTCTAAATAAGCTCCTACTGCATTTGGAAATACTGTAAACTCAGTTCCTGCACTAGTAGATGTAATACTTAGATTATCTCCTTTTGCATATATTCCTAATGGTATTTTACCACTTCCCATATTTGAAGCTTTAACTTTTATTTGAGCATCTGTTAAGTTAATTTTTCCTTGGTTAGTTCCATCTGTTTCAGCTGATATACCAACTGTTCCATCACGCCCTTCAACATCAATAAGACCTGGATCTGAACCTGCTTTTACTACATTAAATTCAAAGCTATCTCCATTTGCAAAATTATGTATACCTATATTTTGTGTACTATCTTCATCATGTTTTACTTCAAGAGTCCCTTTATGAGTTAATATGGAATTTTCATTATAGATACCTATATTATTCTTTCCTACTATAATTTTTCTATTTGTTACATTATCTGTATTTCTTGCTTTTTTAAGAACTATACCTATTCTCTTATCAGCTTGAACAGCAGAATCTGTTAAAGTTATATCAGAATCATTTACTAGTTTTAATTGATTATTAGCTGTACTACCATCTTCTACATACACTCCAATAGCTTGTTTACCATTTACTAACATAGCTCCTGTACCTTGATTTACACTAATTTCTTTAGGAGTTGATAACTTATTATTACTTACTGCATAAATGCCAATAGGTTTCTTAGAACTTCCATCACCTTGCATTATTATTTTATCACCATCAGTTGTAACCTTTGCATTTTCTGCATAAATACCAACAGCATCACTATCTGTTGAAGCATTATCTCCAACTTTAATAGTTCCATTATTTATGATATCTATACCCTTAGATAAAATTCCATAAGTTCCATCATTTTCAGCTGTTATATCTCCATTATTTGTTAAAGTTCCAGCTCCTGGTAATGGTGGAATAGCATTGTCATCTCCACCTGCATAAAGTCCTACAAGAGTTTGTGCATTTCCTGTATTATTAATACTTATATTTATATCATTGTTAAAAGTATGAGTAGCTGCAGTTCCAGTAAAGCCAATAGCCATAGCAGTTGCTCCTGCTGTACCTGTATATTCTACATTTAAAGTTTTTCCTGTGCCATTTATATTAGTTACTCCCTTAGTTTGTAGAGCGACACCACTATCTTTAATAGCTATTCCATAATCAGAAAGAAGATTAATATCAGAATTTTCAGCATATACACCTATACCATTTTGACCAACTTTAATATCTTGGTTTGTACCAGAATCTTTAAGAGTTAAAGTTGCTCCTTCTGTATTAGTGGTTTGAATAACAATACCTTTACTATTATCACCTAAATTAATAGGAGCTTCATTATGGATAGTTGATAAACTTTTAGTTGCCGTACTACCATAATTATTTTTAGCAAAAATACCAATAGCATTATCACCATTAATTGTCATAGTTCCTTTATTTTCAATTTCTATCCATTTAGAACCAGCGGCTGCTTTACCTGCTGCAATACCATAAGTTTCAGTTTTCCCTTCAGTTTTAGCCAAAGCCATAATTCCAACAGCAGGAGTAGTAGCATCTGAATTTGTAACTTCAATAGTACCCTTATTTATGATTTTACTTCCATTAACACCATAGGCTGCTACACCTCTACCAACTTTAATTACTCCTTCCTTAGTAGGAGTCTTTTCAGTAATTATATGTCCAAAGTTTACATATGCTGCTGTTGTAGAATTAGTTCCATCAGCTATATCAAATTTTCCATCTTTAAGAGTATATCCAGATTCTGCATTTGTTGTTGCAGTGGTATTTGAACCTAAGAACATACCATGCCCTTGATTTGATGACACAGTCTTTCCATCTTCTAGAATTACTTGCTTTCTTTCCATTACTATATCGTTGAAACCATCACCTTTATATGCTGGTGAAAGAGTAGATATGTCATCTCTATTAACATCTGCTTTAATAGTAAGCTTTCCTCCATCTAATGAAGTTTTATACCAATAAGTTCCTGTATTTATTGCATTTACTTTAGGAATATTTTTTAAACCATTAGTAGCATCATTCAAATAATTATCTGTTCCATCCCAAATAGCATCAACATTTTTAAACACTCCTAAATTTACTCCATGTCCCTTTAAGTTAACTGTAACATATGTCATCCCATTATATAAAGAAGTTCCACTTGCTGCAGCAGTAAAATCACTTGCATTTCCATAGAAAAGTAAACCTTTAGAAATATTTACTGTTGTTGCTCCAGTAAAAGTTAATTGTGAACCATTAGCTGAATAGAAAGGTAATTTATCTCCTTCTATATCATGAGTTATAGTTCCTCCAGCAAATTTAATTTTTCCTCCATCTAAAGCAACTAATGAACCATCATCACCAGATGTTAAATTACTTCCAGCTCCTTTTATTTCTATTGATGAATTAGCCCCTTTAGCAAAGGCTCCTAAACCTTTTACAGTTGCATTTCCTGTTACCTCTACTGAAGCTCCATCTCCATTATTATTTAATGCAACAACTCCTTTATTTTTATTCCCATTTGTTAAAGAAATATTTCCATCTACTTTTATAGTAGAGGTTGCTGCTGTTCCACCACCTTTAGTTAAATCTGATTCTAAATTTTCTGAGTTCCACTTTTTAGAACTTGAAGCAAAAGCTGCAGTAGATTCTCCACCATATATTGTTATAGATTTAGTTTCAATTTTTGCCCCATCTTTTGCAAATACAGCAACTGCTTTTTTACTTCCTAATTCCATATTTTGTTTTATTAGCACTGATGAACCATATTGAGGAACATATTTTTGTCCTGCTCTTCCATCAGTTACAACTGGTTGACCAGCAGAATGTATTACAGTTCCATTATTTGGTCCTATTGAAGCTGGTCTTGGATTCCACCATACTCCTTCTGCAAAACCTATAATAGTTCCTTCTGCTCTATCTGCATCAGCAGTACTAGCATTTTGACCATCAGTTATTGTACTTGAAGGATTTAAGACTACAACACTACCATTTCTAGCAACTACAGCTATATTATCTTTAGAATATTTTCCAAAGTCTACTCTGTAATCAGTGATTTCTAAATCTTTAATTGCATGAGCTGCAGTGGCTAAGTCTGGATATCCAACTTGAGTACCTGCAGCTATACTACTTGGATAATTATGTGTTGCTGCATGAGTTTTTAAATCAGTAGTTGCTGGAAAATATCCATTAGCTACTGTCAATTCTTTTCTTTGTCCAGAAGTTACATAAAGAGCAACATTTCCACTACTTTTTTCATCATTTCCATCTGTATTTCCTACAGCTTTTTGTTTTCCAGGAGTACTATTTTCACTATCTAATGTTTCCCCTATTCTAAAATCAACTGGTAATCTTCCTTGATATATTCCATTAAAATCTGGTCTATTATCTTGAGAAAAATATATTCCAACATTTCCATCACCATTCATATGAACTTCACCTAAATCTATTATTGGTGCTTGATCAGAACTCCAAGCTAATCCTGCTCCTGGTCCACTTGCAGGAAGATATGTATACTTTGTTCTATCTGGAATATACTTATCTACCCAAGCTCCAACATTTCCAGAACCATTAAAGTTAAATACTCCTTTTCCTAAAGCACCTTTATTTTCATAACGAACCCTACCCATAGCTGGAGTATATACCATTAGTGCTTCAGGGTTAGCAACATGTGAATAAGGAACTACTGTACTATCTGATAATTCAGTTGAATTTCCATTATATCCATTCCAACGATATGAACCATTTTTACTAATATGAAAAATAACATTTTCTTTTGTATCAATTCCCATATCAGTTCTTCCATATATACCTTCTTTGCCAGTACCATCATCCTTTTGAGGTAAACCCCAATAAGCTTTTTCAGCATCTAAATTTGCTCTCCCAGTAAAACTTCCTTGATCTGAATAAGTTACATTATTATATAAAGTATTCTTGTCCCCTGTCATGGTTATTTTTACATTATTACCAAATTGAAGTGATGTTTGATAATGAGGACCCCAGTGTAAAATATCTATTGATATTGCTGATTTCCCCATCAATTCAATATTAGAATTTGAAATTGTTAATTTGCTATCATTTCTTACTAAATATACTCCATCTTCTCCATTATAATCTAATGCACCACCTAATTTAAAATTAACATTATCTATTGTTGTTACTTTATGATTTGTAAAAATCCATCTATTTTTTTGGTTAATTTCACCATGTAACACATTTCCTGGAGTATATCCAGGTCTTACCGCACTTCCAACTATCCTTAAATCTATTACGCCTGGGTTTGTATCAGAATAATATTCAGGTGTATATGGTAAAACTGTAGTTAAACTTGTTACATTTTTATACCCAGTATGTGCTTCAGTTGGACTTGTTCTATATGCATATACTTCACCTCTAGTTGAACCATTACCTCTTAAGTCCATAGAAGCAAAAACTGGTAAAAGAATATGTGTTAAATTTACTATTAGACCTTTTGATTTATTTACAGTTGTTCCTGTAGATTTTATAGCTTCATTTCTTGCTACTAATACATTAGGATCAAAATTATTATATCCAACTATTCCACTTCTAAATGTATTTGTTCCTGTGTTCCAAACTGCATTTGCTCCATTTTGTCCATTAGCATTTAACCACCATCCACCACCAGGTGTATAAATATTGAAATTAGGCGCTGCTGGAGCTATTGGTGTACTTACCTGTGGATTAGGAGGTGTAATAGAAGGAGGCACATTAGGATTTACTGTTACATTAACTGTTGGAGCTATTAAACTTGGTAGTGTCAATCCTGCTGGTCCTGTTACATTTATACTTCCTATATTTATTGCTACATTTGGTTCATTTACTGTTACTGTTGCTACTGTTGGCGCTGTTATTGTAGCTGGTGCACTTACTGTTGGTGCTGTTATTGCTGGGGCATTTACATTTATTGCTCCCATTGATATATTTATTTCTGTTGGTGCATCTATCTTCAATTCACTTGGTGCCACTGGCGTAGTAAATGATACTGCTGGGGCTGTTGGTGATTTTACTACTGGAGCTTTAACCACTGGAAGTATAAATAATTTTGCTTCTACATCATATGCATTTGCTGTACTTGCATAATTTGTATTTTTATTTATCCAACCACTTGAATATTTATTTACAGTAGTTGTATACTTTCCTGCTTCTGATAATTGGTTTTCTCCATTTTGTAGTGAATTAAATTTCTCTCTCATTTTATCGTATTCTGTTACTGGTCTTACACTACCTTGCCATTCTTTATCTACTCTTTTTGATCTTTTACTAAAATATGGCATTGAGAATAAAGCTCCATGTTGAGGTTTTACATAAAAATCTGCTTCTTTTAATAGATCTAAATTATCTTTTTGTAAAGCTGCTTCCTTTTTATAATTTTCTTGAAGCATTTTTTCTAATTTCACTCTATCTTCTTTAATTCTTGAGAGTAATACTTCTTGATTTAATTCACTTGCTGTTGCAAATCCTCCTGTTATTAAAAAAGCTATTAAAAGTGAGAATGTATAACTCATCCTTTTCTTTAAATAGCGTTTCAATGATTTCTCTATTTCTTGTTTATTCATTATTTCTCCCCCCTTACCAATCTTTAACCTTTGCTTCTAACTTATCTAAATCTGCTAGTTGCTTTTGTATTTTTTCCCTTTCTGCTAAAATCTTAGCTCTTTCTTCTTTTACATCATCATACTTTTTAGAAATATTAGTCTTATACTCTTTTAAAACTGGATCTTCACTATTCTTTACTTCTATAAAAGACATTCTAGCTTCTGCAATTTCTAAAGCCTTTTCATAAGCCTTTCCCTTATCTTCAGCACGACTATATTTCTCTTCTAAGGGTTCTACTGTTATCTGTCTTCTTTTTTCCTCTATAAGTTTCATAGCAACTTCTCTATCTTTAGATTCTAAAATATTTTCCTGCTTTTTCTCCTCCTTTTCTTCTTTAATTTTTACTTCTTCCTTTTTGCTTACTTTTTCTTTATACTCTTCCATAACTTCTTCAGTACTTTTTTCTGTTGAAAAAGAAATTATAGAAACAATAAAAAGAAAAAATAATATACTTCTTTTCATTTTACCCCCTCCTTAGGTTAGATTTTAAAAGTTAATTGAGTATGTTAAAAAAACTTATTGATATAAGAATTCTTTAATATATTTATATAATTTTAATAAAATTTTTGAACAATAATCGTAGTTTAATTGTTTGTTTGTTTGTTTTTTAGTTATATAAGAATAAATTTTGTCTGAAGTGAATATGTAGTAACCCCTTATATATAAAATGAATATGTAAAACAAAAAACATCAACTTAAAAAATAATCAATATAAATTCTAAGTCTATACCCCCCCCCCCTGATTTTTCATACTCAAGAGGATTTCTTTATTTTTTATTTGTAAGTATTTTTTCATATTATATCTATCTTTTATTCTATTATAATACTTTTCTATTTTTTTACAAGGACTTTATTTTATTTTTTTTATTTTGAGCAATAATTTGTCAAATTCTTTATTAAAAAATAATCAAATAAAGTGTTATTTTTTTAATTTAAAAAAAATACCCCTGATAAAAATCAAGGGTATAAAAAATATTTTTATTTAATTTTATAGGAAAATATATATCATCTAACAAAGAGGATTGCATTCTAATATCATGGTCATCTATATCAATCCCTATGTCAGAGTCCATTAACTCTACTAATGATATTTCTCTGTCATTATACAGACTGTAAAATTTTCTTTTAAAATCTTCTAAAAATTGATTATCTTCATGTATAGAGATTTGTTCAAGTATTTGAATTCCTTTTAATATATCTTTTTTTATATAGTTTTCAAGATTATTTTTTTTCAATGGTTTCATTAAATTAGACTGGAATAAATATTTTGAATTTACATCTATATTTATGTCTATATCTTTTAATATATTTTTAATTTCTTGGTAATGATAAAAATTATTTTCATTAGAATTGAGATTAGATATTTTTTTTAAAAGCAAACATATATGATTTAATTTTGTATGTAAATTATCCACTTCTATATGCCCTTTATATTTTTCTAATTTTAATAAGATATGTTCTAATATGTTATTTCCTGTAACATAAGGCTCAAGCTCTCCAACCAAAATTTGTGAATCAATCAAATTATTTAAAAACTCATTAGCTTCATCCTCCTCAATATCTTCATTTTTTAATATAAATATTAGTTCATCTATTTTAATACCTTCAGAGGCTTTTTCTAAGATAAGGTCTAAAAAATAAGAGCCTGTTACAGATGTTAATAGATTATTCCTTTTCCCATACATATATATATATTCTATGTATTTTATGTCTCCATTATAGCCAGAATAGATTGTAGAGTTAGGAAAATACTTTAAGTTATCTCTAATAACTTTAATATTATTGATTTTTTGTATTATAGAGAATAAAATATCCATGTCTAATTGAACATCATTAGTATATGTTTTCCTATCATCCAAAATAATATTAGATCTATTCTTTACATCACTAAACTCTCCCACAGATATCCCAGAAAACAATCCAAAAGGAGTACATCTTGTACTCATTCTTGATATAT
>ERZ772921.646-NODE-646-length-21374-cov-6.327032_pt1 | contig 21374 bp, 16 predicted proteins | sample MGYA00512117_ERZ772921 | MGnify/ENA primary metagenome ERZ772921 (study PRJEB29015, sample SAMEA2737944) | human oral metagenome | biome: human oral; feature: human-associated habitat; material: dental | place: China | collected 2150 ...
CTATCGGTCACAAACCTAATACTGATGTGTTTAAACCCTATATCGATACTGATGAAGTAGGTTATATCAAAAATGTACCTGACACTTCTCTTACCAATGTAGCAGGTGTATTCGTTGCGGGCGGCGTTGCCGATACCCGTTACCATCAAGCTATTACAGCCGCAGGTTCAGGCTGTATGGCTGCCCTCGATGCTGAAAAATACCTAATGACCCTCGAATAACCTCATAAGGGCAAAAGGCAATTCACCATAAAAAAGCGCGATGTTTATTTCTTCTAAACATCGCGCTTTTTCATTTGCTAATTTATTTGCTTGTGCCGCTGGCACCTAATTTATGATTAATAATTCTATCCATATAATCCTGCATAAAAGCCTTAAGGTCTTTAATGCCTTTCTGAATTTCAGCATTATCTACCTTACCCAGTAGATTATCTTTCAAAGCCCCATCTTCTTTCTTATAAATACCATTAACTTTAGCATTTTCATCTATAATATAGATATAATTACCCTGCATCATTTGGTACATCACCGCATTCGAGATAAAAGCACGAGGTGTTTCATCTGCTACATTACTAAAAAGACTCCGCCCCCACGAACGGAAAGGCTTATGATAACCCATCAAATCTACTAATGAGGGGTAAATATCTATCTGTTGGGCTATTTCCGAAGATACTTTAGTAGGCACCAAGTTAGGATTAGCACTGTAGAACATTATAGCAGCTCCCATACCTGTAATTGGTTCTTTATACAAATCGTAATATACCTGATTAGGGTGGTCATTTACGAAAGCAAAAATCGTATTCTCAAACCAAGGTTGTTTCTTAGCACATTCAAAAAACTGTTTCAATGCGTAATCCGTATAACCTATACATTTATGAATTTCCAAATGCCCCAAAGGGAATTTTCCTTCATATTTCTTCGGAATCTGAAAAGGATGATGTGACGAAAGCGTGAAAATAGTACCAAAGAAAGGCTGCTTTTTCTCAGAATAAGTCCTACACATATACTGAAAGAAAGGCTCGTCCCATATCCCCCAATGTCCATCATCATCAGCGTCGTTATTATATTCTGTTTTACCGTAATAATGGTCAAAACCTAAGATGTTAGAAAAACCTAAAAATCCCATTGAACCATTAGGAGCCGAGTGGAAAAATGAAGTGTCATACCCCATCTCTTTAGCTATTGAAACTAATGACTGGGTAGGCTGTTTCACATAGGGCGAAGAAGTATAAGCTACCTGAAAAGAGGGAATACCTGCCAACATAGACGAGATTCCGTGTATAGATTGCCGTCCTGTACAGTAAGCATTATCAAGCACAAATGAATGCTGTGCAAGCGAATCTAAGAAAGGAGTATAACTCTCAAAATTAGGAATATGCGTCTTAGTATTCATACAACCCCAATACTCCTTACCAAAGCTCTCCAAAATAAACAACACCACATTAGGTTTCTGTACCACCTCACGGCTATACTGCTTAATAGGCTTAATATTTTCTTCTATATACGCCTCATCTACCAAATGATATTCTTTAAAACCTTTATTCTTTCCCATACTACGTATAAGGCAGAAAGGCGTGTTGAGTATCGCATCTGCCTGTGCCGTGATATTCACGTGCCTACTCGCGTCCAACATATTAATAGGACGTGTATCCGAAGTAAAGCCACCCCCGCGAATCGCCATCATTATCAGCGTACCCAATCCTAAAAAGCAAAACGTAGACCACACATAGTAAGGTACTTTTCTCTCAGCCTTCACAGGCTTTATTTTCACTAACTTATACAGAAATACCCATAAAGCAATAAGCAAAATAAAACCGACAAACATATACCAATAATCTACCAAAAAAGTAAAAAATAAGTTCATTTTGTTCTGCTCGTGCTCTATAACTGCAAAAGAAGCTGAAGTAAGACGTGATTTACTGAATGGATAATACACCATATCAATAAAATTAGTGGTGTAAGCTATCGTATTAGGAATAAAATACGCCCAAAAGACCACTTTCTGAAATTTCGGATGCGTATTCACCCACAAAGGCAACAAACTAAGCAGTATAAACAGTAAATTGATATACATTATAGCACAGTTATCAAACGCCAGACCATAGTAGAAAAGGTCAGTAGCGCTATAATCACCCATCACTTCGTGATTAAAATAGATAAACAAGCCACGTGCTATAGCATAAAAGAAATATACCAAGAAAATACGGTACAGAAATACTAAATATTCTCTAACCCTCATAATATTTATAGTTGATTTTTAAGTAAATTGTAATAATAATATAACAAAAGCCAATACAGTTGAAGCTATAAGTACCCCTCGTGCGCTCTCATTCTTATTCCTATTCAAGAAAATGAAAAACACCAAAAGGTCTAATGCACCTCCTAAGGCTATAAGTTTCCCCAGATAACCTTTATAATAAGCATCTAACAAAGTAATGCGAACGCTGAACTTCGAAAAAATAAGCACATAAGCCAAAATAGCCAATGCATTAGCCAATAATCCTGCTAAAAAACCAATGATAAGGTCTCTCCTATCCTCATTTATTTTTATAAATCCCATTGCTGTAGTGTTTGAAGATGTTGATGAGCAGTAAGGTCAAACTGCACAGGCACCACCGATATATATCCATTTTCAAGAGCCCATTGGTCAGTATCAGTACCTTCATCTTGGTTTACAAAAGTACCAGTCATCCAGTAGTATACTCTTCCTTGTGGATTTACGCGTTTATCAAAACTCTCAATCCATCTCGAACGTGCCTGACGACATATTTTCACCCCTTTTATTTCTTCTTTGCGAAGATTAGGGATATTCACATTCAGCACCGTACCTTTAGGCAAGCCATTAGCGAGCACCTTCTCAGCAATATGTTTTATATAGCTACGTGCTTGCGAAAAATCAGCATTCCAACTTGGGTCTAATAGCGAGAAGCCTATAGCGGGTATTCCTTCAGTTCCAGCTTCGATAGCAGCACTCATTGTACCCGAATATATCACATTTATAGAGGCGTTACTCCCGTGATTGATACCACTCACACAGAGGTCAGGCATCCGTCCGTTTAGTACCTCGTGTTTAGCAATCTTCACACAGTCAGCAGGTGTACCGCTACAAGCGTACTCACGGGTTGCACCGTTTTCAGAAGGCATTGGGTCGCAATACATAGTCGTATCTAAGGTTACCGCGTGACCTTTACCACTTTGGGGTGAGTCAGGCGCCACTACCACCACCTCGCCTAATTCGTTCATTATCTCTATCAAATAACGGATACCAGGAGCAGTAATACCGTCATCATTAGTTACTAAAATCAAAGGTTTTTGCATATTCAAAAAAACTTAAAAAAGTATCAGCGCACAAAAGTACAAAATAATTATAAATAACAAATGATAAATACCAAATTTTATACTTCCAGATCACATAGCCTCTCACCGAACGTTAAGCGAAGGATGAGCGAAGGATAAGCGAACAATTAGCGAAGGATAAGCGAAAAATAAACATCTTACAAACGCCTGTCATATCCTAAAATAGGTTTACACTAAAAATAGAAAAAAATATGACAAAAAGGCGAGCAGTGATAGTTCGGTATAGTGATTGCTTTAAGAGAGCTATCATAGAAGAAATAGAGAAAAAAGGCTTAAGTATTGAAGCCTGTCGTAGGAAGTATTCTATAGGAGGAGCTACAACTATCCAAAAATGGCTCAAAAAATACGGTAAAAATCACTTATTAAACAAAATAGTACGCGTGGAAACAATAGACGAAATTCAAGAAATTCAAGCTCTTAGAAAAGAATTAAAAGCAATTAAAGAAGCTTTTGCAGAAATGGCTATAGAAAATAAGGTTTATGAAACCTATTTTCAGGTACTTGGTGAGGAAACAGGTGCAAGTGAGGAAATAAAAAAAAGCTAGAACAAGAACTATCGAAATACTTTCCCAGAAGAAAAAAGTAAACATAACAGCCTCTTGTAGAGTGTTTTGCATTACTCGTCAAAGCCATTACAAAGCTCTAAAAGCACTTAAAAAAGAAGCTTTGGGCAATACGCTTGTCTTAGAATTAGTGAAAGAAAAACGTAAAATTAATAAGTTTGAAGGAGGTAGAAAACTCTATTTTAGGCTTAAAGATGATATAAAACACATTACTAAAATGGGTAGAGATAAGTTTTTTACTTTATTGAGAGACAATGATTTACTTGTTCAAAGGAAGAAAAACTTTGCTCGTACAACTTATTCTAATCATACTTACAGGTTCTATAAAAACCAAATAAAAGACTTGCAGATAACCCGTAAAAATCAAGTATGGGTAAGTGATATTACCTACATTCGTACTTTAGAAGGTTTTAGATATTTATCGCTTATAACGGACTTATATTCAAGAAAAATAGTAGGATATGAACTTTCTAACAGCCTTTCGATAGAGGGTTGTATGAAAACTTTGAAAAGGGCTTTAAAACTTTTGGATAAGTCAGAAAAGCTTATTCATCATTCAGAGCGAGGCGTTCAGTATTGCTGTAAAGAATACACTGGTTTACTGATAAAAAAGGGTATTACAATCAGTATGACAGAGGTAGATCATTGTTATGAAAACGCTTATGCAGAGAGAGTTAATGGTATTCTTAAGCAGGAATACGGATTAGAAGATACCTTTAATAATGAGCAACAAGCTTTAAAGGCAGTGAAGGAAGCAGTTTTTATTTATAATACGGATCGTTTGCATAGCTCTTTAGGTTTTAAAACGCCTGATATGGTATATTTTAAAGAGGCTGTTTAGTGATACTCATCTATACTGATGTAGTAAAGGAGTTCTTGTATACAATACTCAACTTAAAAAATGAAAAATATAAATTAAACTGACAAAATAACTGTAAACCATTTTTAGGACGTGACAGATATTTAAATCCTATAAAAATTGCAGCATAAAAAAGAGGTTACCCTTTTCGGACAGCCTCTTTTTATTTTATAAAGTACTGACGATTATTCGTTATTGGTATCTATATAGCGCATACGTTCATCCAAATCATTGTTGTAAATCTTATTAATATGAGAGATGATACTATTAAAAGTCTCTTCTAAAAGATTAATGTTGTTTTTAATGGCCTCTTCTTTGAAATCAGGGTTGTTTTTGACATTGTCTGCTAGTGATTTGATTTCTGTCTGAAAGAGCCTAAAACGAGCTTTTATACTAGGAATATCAATTTTTTCAGGGAAAGTGTCACTCAGCAATTCTTGTAAAGTATCTTGCATCTGTGTAAGCCAAAAATATACTGAGTAATAAGAACTTTCTACCCTTGAATTTTCTCCTATTATTTTGTCAGAATATTGACTTACTTTCTGGAAATTTTTAGCAGCTAATTCGAGTACTGGACGATATAAAATCACGTTGTCATTCGCTTTTGCTTCTTCATCTAATGATAGCTGAATATTGTAATATCCAGTCTTCTTAGGAGAAAATGCTACTTCAAATTCTTTCCAATCGTCTACTAAAGCTCTTCTTTTTACATTAGCAGGTAGGGGAGAGAGTGTGTCAAGTGCTAACTGGGTACTCAATTCTTCTTTTCCTTCTTCAGAAAATACTAAATTAAGGTGAGGGTAGTTTATTTTCTTAGAACTTACTGAAAACGTATAAGGTATATTAGCTACTAAAAAACGCCTCCATTGTAGAAAAGCCTTTCCTTCTTCTTTTATTTTTTCTACTCTAAAAACAGTATCTTTTATACTATTGGGTGGAGTACGCCAGTCGCGTTCTACCAAGGTATTTACACTTTCTGTTTTAGAACTAATAGGGTGTAGACGGCTGTAAATGAGTAGGCTATCAGGGTTTGAAAGCACTAAAGCATCAGTGTTTTTTATCTTGTTAGGTGCCATCGATATGATGATCTGCATTAATGACTGAAAGCTCTTCCACTGCCTTAAATCTTCCTGAGCTTTTGGTGTAAGCTCTGTTAGTTTTAGCTCCTTAAAATCAACTGATTTTACTTTATGTTCTGTAGGAGTGTTGTCAGAGGTCTGCTGGCTTCCATCACACGATATTAAGCCTGATACTAAAAGTAGAAGACCTACTTTGAAAGCTTTGTTTTTCATATTCTACTATTTTTATTAAAACACTAAAGCCAGACTTACTTACATAAATCTGGCATCAGTGATAAATCTAAAACCTAAATGACTACTTAGCTAATTTGTTTAAGTGCTTAGCTAAACTGCTTTTTAAATTCGCTGCTTTATTAGCGTGAATAATATTTCTCTTAGCAAGTTTATCAATCATAGAAACTACTTTAGGGAAAAGAACCTTAGCTTCTTCTTGGTTTTCTAAAGCGCGTAGTTTTCTAACAGCATTACGTGCTGTTTTGTGTTGATAGCGATTGCGTAAACGAGCTGCTTCGTTTCTTCTAATTCTTTTTAACGCTGATTTATGGTTTGCCATTTTTCCTTACTATTTTATTTTTATCATTGTATCTTTTTACAGATACTTTTCGAAATATTGTATTTTGTAGTCCGTAGGGGAATCGAACCCCTGTTACAAGGATGAAAACCTTGCGTCCTAACCCCTAGACGAACGGACCTTATTTTTTCAATCTGCTTATTATTAGCAATGCATTTTTCTTTCAATGCGGTTGCAAAGGTACGACTTTTTTTTATTCCTGCAACATTTTTAGTGAAAAAATTAAATATTTTTTTCTTATTTTTTTATATAAATCTGATTATCAGTGTTTTGTGATGTTCTTTACTTAAAGATTCTTTTCTGTCATTTTACTCTTTTATTCCAAATTTGAAAGAAATTTTAGTGTATCTACATTATCAGCATACTCCCATAATTGGGGGATTTGTGTATTTCCGAAAGTTATTTCATCGGGTAGTAATCCTTTTGCTACTACACATTGTATTTGCTCGGTATCGGTAATGAGTTGTTTTTTCAGAGCTTCTGTATCGGTATAATACTCGTAAAACAAGGTAGCTATGGGTGAAGCATAACTTTTGTCTTCTTTTAATATTAGAAAACCATTTTCGAGTAGCTTATATAAGCTCATTAGGTATACAGCCTTGTTATAATCATAGTTGTTGGCGTATTTTTGTTCGTTAATAATATCCCGATAGGCGTAAATAGCTTGAAAAAAAGCGTCAAAAGAGTAGTTTTGGGGTATGAATAGTTTAGAAACACTTCTACAACCAAGTCCGTAGTACTGAAAGATGTCTTTTCCTAAGGCAGTGAGCTCCTCTTGGGTTTCTTTGCCAGTAAGTACAGCTACAGAGTTTCTATTTTTTCTGATGATATGAGGCTTTTTTCCGAAATAGTATTCAAAATAGCGAGCTGTATTATTGCTTCCTGTAGCAATTACTGCATCAAAGTCAGTTACTTTCTCATCTGAAAAGGTTACGGCTTCTGCCCATTCAGGTATTAGGTCTCTTAGTTGCTCTACTATAAAGGGAAGTAGTAGTTTGTCTTCTGACGAAAGTTTTACTACCGCTTTATGCCCTGACACCCATACGCATAGTAGGTCGTGAAAACCTACTAAGGGGATATTGCCGGCCATTATCAGCAATATTTTCTTTACATTTTGTGGTTCGGATAGCTTATAAGCCGATAACCATCGTTTTATATTAGCTTCTGACAGCGTTGTAGCCCAAGTGGTGCGAGCAAAAGTTAAGTTATGCTGTGTAAACCAACTATTTTGCTCCTCAGCCTGTGCAAATATGGCTGAGAATCGCTCGGCATCATTGAATAACTCTCCTAATAATATCAGTTTTTTTGTTAATTCGCTATTTGTCATTTATCATTAATCATTAAAAAGATGGTTCTATACCTAAGCGTATGCCGAATTTAGGGTTACGTACCCCATTAACATCGTTGAAATCACTGCGCCATACGAAATCTAACCGTATAAAACGGAAGTTGCCTAAACCGATATTTTCAATACCAAAACCGTATTCCCAATACAATTTTTCAGGAGAGTTGAACACTATATTACTCATATTAGCTGTCTTATTCTTTTCTGAGAGTGTTCCGTAAGCAAATCTACCGAAAATGAGACTCTTAAAGCGTGTTTTTTGTAGGAACGGTACCCTATTGAACAAAAAGCCATCAAAATGATGTTCGAAATAACCATTGATATAGGTGTCAGTGATAAAATCGTAGTAGTCAAGCAGTGCAAAAGTGTTTTTAGCTGTAGAGTACGACTGGTTAGCTGGGGTAGGAGCAAGGGCAATAAGAGGGGCGGTACCCAATACTTTTCCTGCTTCGAGGTTAGCGTGCAGTATGCCGTAGCCAAACATCGGTATAGGCTTACTTGCTAATATTTGTACCTTGTCGTAGTCAAACTGACTATGGCTTATACCACTTACCCCTTTAGTATATTTGAGAGTATAGGTAGAAAATAACTTTTTGCCGTAGCGTTGTTCTACTCCATAGCCGAATACCTTTCTGCCAGGGGTAAAAGTCAGTTCGGTGCCGGTGTAAAAATTGTCATAATCGCGTAGTATATCGCCTGTTTTGGGGTTGCGATAAGCTATCAAAAAGTTCTCTTCGCTAGCGGAAGATAAACTTTGGTAGGTGCCAAACACCGAAAGCCGTATATTAGCTGCTATATTGTAGTTAATAACCCCTTGTATCTTCTTATTGCGTGTCAGATAATAGTTTTCACCCCTTGCAATGATGAAATTAGTGGTCTTTTCGAAATCTAAATTGGTGTCATCGTGCATCACGAAGCTACCTAATTGTAGGTTATCATCTTGGTAAGCAGCCCCGATGCCGATGCGCGGGCGGTAAGAAATAAGGTATTTGCCACTAACTCCGTATTTAAAAAGTTTATCTTTTAGTCCGTAAGCTCCGTATACATAGGTACGAAAACGGTCGTCAGTAGAAATAAACGAGCGGAAGCCAGCCCGCAAGCGTAGTCCGTCAACGTTGTTGCTTGAGAAGGCTTGCCAGAAACGCCCAAACTGCATATACTTACCTATGGGTATGTAGCCAGAGGTTACAATGTCGGTCAGGTCGCCTATCATTTTGATGCGCTTATTATCGCCTACTTCAGCTATAAGTCGCTTAGTTTTTGTTAAGTCAGTTCCACCGATAGTATGGGTGTCCCAATAACTATCTTCTTTTCTGAACTGATTTTTTGATATTTTTACTACTTGTTGCTCGTAAAAGGTAGCAGGTTTGGGCTGGTTGAGGATAATATGCGAGAAAGAGATGTTGTTTTTCACATATAATCCTTTTTCTTCATCTTTTTTAGTCAAAAGAGTAAAATCGCCCTCCTGAATTTCGCGTTCAGGTAGGTAGATACTGTCGTTTTGTATGCTAAAATACTTCTCAAAAGAGAGACCGCGTACCAAATTGATGTTTGTCTTAGGGGTGGTACGCATTTGTATTGATTTTACTATATAGGTTTTAGTATCTACTTCAAACTTCCCTTCGAGTGCTAAATCTTGGTCGTCTCGGGGGAAGAAGTTGATACGGTAGAACGAGCGGTTGCCGTCTTGTATGGTGTCGCTCAGCACGTATAGATACACCCCATAACCAAACTCTGCCAATGGGCTAACAAAAGGCTTGTTGAGTATCATATAAGTATTGTCGTAAATGTCGAAATCGTCAAATGATTGGCTTACACGCTCTAAGCCAAATCCTTGTTGTACAATACCTTGCGAGCGTTCTGCCTCTATATCTATCCGTTTTTTGTTTAGCTGATTATTGCCGTATACATTTTCTATTTTCTCGGTGAGGTACATCGGCAGCAAGAAAGTTTCTTTATATTTTTTCTCAGAAAGTATACGTCTAATAGTGTCGTACTCTTTGCCTAATGCTTTTTGGAGGAAGATAGTATCGAGGTTGTTCACACCCAACTCGGTAGTGCTATGTTTGCGGTACTGATAAGCGGTGGCGTTTTGCAATCCGCGTTTTTTCTTGTTTTTCCAGATGCCTTGTAGCACTGCATAGGCAGGGTTTTCTTTCTTGGGTAGGGCTTTTTTAGGCTTTGCTATAATAGTTACTTCGTTTAGCTGCACCCCTTCGGGTAATACAATTACTAGTCCTTTGGTATTATCTTTATCTAAATGTACTTTTTTAGTAGTATATCCTATGAGCGACACCTCTAATTCGCGTTGTCTTTTTTCTGAATATAGCGAGAAACGCCCCTCCTCATCGGTATAACCTCCGATAGTTGTTTTTGGGAATAGTACATTGGCATAGGGTACAGGTAAACCGTTTTCGTCAATAACTTTTCCTGATACGTGTGTCTGCCCAAAAACTGCTGCTATAGGCAGTAATAAAAGGATTAAAAAAAGTATTTTTTTTGTCATAAAGAAAAAATTAAAGTGCAAAAGTAGTAAAAAGATAGGGAATTAGCAAATTTACTAATTCCCTATTTTCTTAAAGATTGTTTACTGCTTTTATAAACTTCCTAAATCCTTCTTCACCTTCTGGCGTGTGTTTGAAAACACCGCAGTTTTCTAATACTTCGCAGAAAGTATCTCCGATAGCCTTATCAATGAAACTGTCTAACCCATTAGAAGTGAGTGGAGTAGGGCAGTTGCTGATGTGCTGTTCTAACCACTTAGCGTGTTTTTGAAGGGCTTCATCGTTGCTCATCTGTGCATATACGTTCTCAAACGGCTTGCCTGCAGCTATAGTTTCAGCAAGGAGCTTTTTAATACTTGCCATTTCGGTTTTGAGCCTACCTGGCAGGATAGCTAACCCCATAACCTCAATAATACCAATATTCTCTTTTTTGATATTGTGTAGGTGCTCGTAGGGGTGGAATATACCCATAGGGTGAGCACTATCAGTGCGGTTGTTGCGCAAAGCAAGGTCGAGCTCGTATTGACCATTTTTGAAGCGAGCCACAGGGTTCACTGTATTATGGCGTACCCCTTGTGTATAGGCGTAAATACCAAGACTTTCATCGCTGTAGCCTATCCACGATTGCAAGATATGGTCAGCTAAGTCGATAAGGCGGTCTTTGTCGCCGCGCAATCGCAATACACTCATAGGCCAGTTTACAATACCTGCTTCTATATCTTCAAACCCTTTAAACTGCACTTTTTCCTTTACAGTAGCTTTTTCCATCGGGAACTCGTGCTTACCTCCTTGAAAGTGGTCGTGTGAGAGTATCGAACCTCCTACTATAGGTAGGTCGGCATTAGAGCTGAGGAAATAATGAGGAAATTGTGCTACGAAACTCAACACGTGCTCAAAGCAAGCGCGGTCTATCTTCATAGGGCGGTGCTCACTCGAAAAGACAATACAGTGCTCATTGTAGTAAATGTAGGGTGAGTACTGAAAATACCAATCCTCGCCTGCCAAGTTGAGCGGAATAGCACGCAGGTTTTGTCTGCCAGCGTGGTTTACCCGCCCCATATAGCCTTCGTTCTCTTTGCAGAGCAAGCATTTGGGATAGTTAGTGGCTACTACATCTTTTTGAGCGGCAATGTCTCGTGGGTCTTTCTCGGGTTTAGATAGGTTGATAGTAATCTCTAAATTACCATACTTGCTGGGGTGTTCCCATAGTATATTCTTAGCAATCCTATCGGTGCGGATGTAATTGCTCTGTTTGTTTAGCTCGTAGAAGTTGGTAGTTGCTTGTACTTTGTCTTTTTGGTAAGTTTCCCAAAATGAGGAGGCTATCACCGAAGTGCGAGGCAATACTTGTCCCATAATCTTGGCGTTTAGAAGGTCGCGGTAGGTGATAGTGTCAGCAGTAAGTTTGCCTTGCGTAGCTGCCCATTCTACAATGCGGTCGAGTACTTCTGTAGGATAGGTAATCGCTTGAGCGGCAGCTGTTATCTGTGCCTGCTCTTCAGCGGTAAACTCGCGATAACTATCACAACCAATACTCTCTAATACCGCATTGGTAACGAGTATGCGATCCTCTTTTTTTACCAAGTTATGCAGCACTGCATAGGTAATAAGGGTTTCTATTTCAATGTAAATATCCATTTTTTTATTAACGTCTAAACCTATAAATAGTTTCGTGCTTGTAAACTTCTCCTTTTTCGAGCGGTTTTACTCCGAAATTAGGTTGGTTGATACCATCGGGGAAATCCTGCATTTCGATAGCTACTCCTGCAAAACGAGGGTTCTTAGCAGGTTTTTCCTGAAGAGTACATACCTTATCAAATACGGGTACCTCATCTAAAAAGTTACCAGTATAAATCACTGCGACCCGTTGGGTGGTATAGGCTTCCATAGTGATGCCACTTTCAGGAGAATGCAATACCAACTGAGGGGCAGCATTCAGTCCGCTGTGGTTGAGCACAAATGGGTGGTCGTATGCACGAGTGATATTGAACTGAGGGTGTCCTTCAGCTATACCTTGTTTGATGATTTTCCCTTTGCGAAGGTCGAAAGTAGTGCCTTCAACAGCTAGGTATTTGCCAGTAGGTATTAATCCTTCTGCCAGCTCGCAGATGTTATCAGCCGCGATTTGTAGTTTTTGGGCATCGCCGTTTACCTCTAAGTCGCCTGCCAAGTTGAAATAACTATGGTTGGTGATGTTTAAGTAAGTTTTAGCATCGGCTACTGCCTCGTAAGCGATGTGCAGACTATCATCTTCAGTAAGGGTATAGCGCACTTTGAAATCGACAGTAGCAGGGTAACCTTCCTCGCCATCAGGACTTACATAGTGCATCTCTATTCCGTTAGCGAGTTCTTTCACTTCGAAAATCTTACTGCTGAAGCCCTCTTTACCTCCGTGCAATGAGTTTTCGCCATTGTTTTTATAAAGGTGATAGGTTTTGCCGTCTATAGAGAAGGCAGCCTTGTGTATTCTGCCTGAAGTGCGCCCTATGGTAGCCCCATTGTAAGCCCCATTGCCTATATAATCTTCTAAATGCGCATAGCCTAACACTACGTTTTTAAGTACGCCGTGTTTGTCTTTTACGCAAATTTCGGTAATAGTACCTCCTAAGCTAAGAACAGACACGCGAAAGCCGTTCGCGTTCTGCAAACTATATTGATAGACAGCCTGTCCGTTATGAGTTCCGAACAGGCTTTTGTTGATGGTTATCATTCTTGTCTTGTATTAAAGTTTTCGTGCGCCTTCACTTACAGCAGCGATGTAGAAGTCGGCAGCATATCCTATTTTGTTTTTGTAAGCCTCGCCTACGTTTTTGATAAAGTCATCTACTTTGTCTTTCTTCACGATGCTAACGGTACAGCCGCCAAAGCCAGCACCTGTCATACGAGAACCTATAACTCCTGGTTGTTCCCAAGCGAGAGCCGCCAAAGTGTCGAGTTCTACACCGGTTACTTCGTAATCATCGCGCAAAGAGATATGTGATTGGTTCATTAGCTTACCAAACTCAGCCAAGTTGCCTGCTGAAAGCTCTTTTTGTGCTTTTAGCGTGCGTTGGTTTTCGTATACGGCGTGTTTAGCTCTTTTCTGACGAATAGGACTCTTGATGAGGTCTTTATTAGCTTCAAATTCTTCAATAGAAAGTTCGCCTAATGCTTTGATAGGCAATTTAGTTTGTAGTTCAGCCAACGCTTCATCGCATTCAGCACGGCGTTCGTTATACTTAGAGTCAGCTAAACCACGGCGTTTGTTAGTGTTAGCAATTACGATTACTTCATCTTTAAGCACTACGGGCACGTAGTCGTATTTTAGGGTATTGCAATCGAGTAGTATAGCGTTGTCTTTTTTACCCATAGCTATAGCAAACTGGTCCATAATACCAGAGTTCACCCCAATAAACAAGTTTTCCACCTTCTTGCCCAAGAGCGCCATAGCTATAGGGTCGATAGAGAGGTGGAATAAATCTTTAAGTACAATGCCAGTAAGCATCTCGATAGAAGCTGAAGAAGAGAGACCCGCTCCGTTAGGAATATTACCTGATACGAGGAAATCGAAGCCGCTGTCTATTTTGAAGCCTTCTTCTACAAACATTTTAATCACGCCTTTAGGATAGTTAGCCCAATCGTGTTTTTTGTCGTTTACCAATTCATCGAGGGTAAATTCCATTACGCCAAGGTCGGCAAAGTTTTCAGAATACATACGGAACGTACGGTCAGCGCGTTTGCTTACCAATCCGTAAGTACCTTTGTCGATAGCGCAAGGGAACACGTTACCGCCGTTATAGTCGGTGTGTTCGCCGATTAGGTTCACCCGTCCTGGGGCGAAGAATTGTTGTTCAGCATCTTTGCCGAATACTTCTTTAAACTTTTGTTCTAGTGGTTTCATATTATTGTTTTTTTAGTCTTTAGTCCATAGTCGTTAGTCGTTAGAATGTTGTTGCTTGCCAACGACTAAAGACTAATTAAAATATTTTCTTGCAATAGTTCTTAATTCAGCTTCTTTATCCTCTAAACGTTGTAGCAACACAAACTGATTGCGCGCTCTGATGTAGTTTTCTTCAGGATAAGATGTTTTGAAATAGATGTCGTTATTAAAATAATCAGCGAGGAAGCGGATACCGATAATGAAAATCATATACTTAGCGCCATCTACTATATGTGCTTTTTCAGCCTCTGTCATAACAGGGTTCATCACTGAAAAACCTTTGCAGAGCGCCTCGAAGAAGTCAGTGTTAAATACTATTTTGCTATCGTCAGCCTCGTTTTCTTCAGTCGGACTGACAGAGGTACGCACCATATCGCCAAAATCGTATAGTAAGATACCTTGCATTACTGTATCGAGGTCGATAACTCTAAAGTCATCAGGGTTCGCTTTGTTGATAAGTACATTGTTGATTTTGGTGTCGTTGTGAGTGATGCGTATCGGAATGCGTTTTTCATCTACTTCTTTTTGAATAAGGTCGAAGATAACTTTGTGTTCTTGGGCAAATTCGTAGAGGTGTTTAGCCTTTTCTTTGCGAGCAGGAGTAGCTTGCTTATGAGCGTCTTCTAACTGTTGAAAGCGCAAATGCCCGTTGTGAAAGTTAGGAATAGTAGCTTGCAATCGCGAAGTGTCGATATTAGCAAACGTTTTCATAAAGGTAGCATAGGCGTTAGCAGCCTTTTCAGCTTGCCAAGGTTCTTCTATAAATTCGTATGAAGTGTAACCTTCAGCAAAAGGGAAGATGCGCCATACTACCTCATCAGCAGTTACTGAGTGTCCCCCTTGTTGGGTAGGCATCATTGGCAGGATAATGTGGTTATCAGGCTGTGTTTCCCACAGCAATTCGATATTGGCAATAATAGCAAGAGGTGTTTTGAATACATTGCTGTTAATCCCTTGTAGGATATAGTTGTTAGCACTAGTTTTTACTAAATAAGTGCGATTGATATGCCCATTGCCATAAGGCTCAATAGAAAGGATGTCTCCTTCTAAGATGAATTGATTGGCTATTTCTTTCATTCTTATAAATAATTAGTTGTTAAATTCTTGTTTTTCTGCTATTGTGCAGTACTTTGGCTCCCAGATGCTCATATTCAGGAAATTTGTCATCGCAAGTGATGATAGGCATTCCTTCACTAATAGCGTGAGCTATAATAGCAAGGTCATTAGGGTCGTTATGGTTGGGGACAAAAGTTATATCGCAAGCCGTTACAGCGTGTTCTTCTGCAAAAGGAAGTATTTTGATAGCAGGCAACATATTCAAAACCTCAATAATAAACTTCTTACCTGTATTCAATACTTCGTAATCTATATTTTTGAAGCGCTTTTTTCGGTACAGCTGAGCAATTTCTAAAAGGGATATGCTACTAGCATAGAAAGAATTATTTTTATTGTCTAAAATATCTAAGGTTAAAGTCCTCAACTCTTCATATCGTCCTTGGAATAAGATAATGATGATATTAGTATCTAAAAAATAGTTCATAATCTTTCTTCTTGCTGCATCAATCTTGTCCACATATTAGGGCCGTAAATAAGTTCCCTATCCTCTTCGTCAATAGTACAAAGCGGTTTCTTAGCTAATTCTTTAGCGTAGTCCAAAAGGGATTTTTTTTCAGTCTTTTCAGACTGTGCAATATCCTTAGTTACATTTGTCTTTTCTAATACCTCTGCTTCCATTTCGTTTGTTGTTAATTGGCAATTTGCCAAATCTATAAATTAAAACCTATCTGGATAGGCGCCTTTATCTACTAGCTTTTGTATCTCGTTTTGTACGAGTGCCAAATCTTCGTGGTACGTCATACCAAACCAAGTGTCGTGGTTGGGCAGCACCTCTAATTTGTAACCGTAGTCTTTGATAGCATGTTGTACAACCATTGGAATGTAAAACTCGGCTTTTGGGTTTTCTTTGTTCTCTGCTACGAAATCAGCAAAATAGCGTTCTGCTATCTCGAATACCTCGTGAGTAAAGCCCCAGAAATTCATTGATACATAAGTGCTTAGCGGATATTGAGTGTTTGTCTCCTCATCTATAGCTGTGTGCTCATCTAATTTGCGCAACTTGGTAGCCTCGTTGATTGACAGCAAGTGATGGTTTTCATCTACTTGGCAGATACCACGTGATACCGTACCATTTTCGCTAAGCGTATTTTTGAGTAGGTAGCCACCAGAGAAGAAAGTCTTTTCTTTTTCTGAGTTAAGAGCCTCATACATTAGGCGGTACCCCTCTTTTCCGTAGTAGTCATCAGCATTTACGATAAGGAATGCCCCTTTTACAAAGTCTTTTACACATAACATAGCGTGCCCCGTACCCCAAGGTTTTTTGCGCTCTATTCCTTTAGGGTTAAAATCATCTTGATATACATAAGTAATAGGCACTCCGGCAAAACGGTTTTCTAAGTGTTGGCGTGCGAGGTCGTCTATGGCGTGACGGATGATAAGAACTATATTATCAAAACCTGCTTCGAGGGCATCATAGATAGCATAATCGAAGAGAGCATTGCCATTATGGATGTTTTCTAACTGTTTGTCGGAACCAAAACGACTGCCTAAACCAGCCGCTAATATTACTAATGTTGTCATATATTGTTAATTTTCAATATGATAAAGTTAAAAAATACGGTGCAAATGTGTTGTTTGGTGTAAGTCGTGGCAAAGATATAAAATATTTATTAATTATCAATTATTAATGGTTAATTTTTTTTAATTTCGATTGAGAGGGCTGAGAGGGTTGGGAGGATTGGGAAGGCTGTGAGGGTTGGGACAGGTGGGACGAGTGGGACAGGTGGGACGAGTGGGACAGGTGGGACAGGTGAGACAGGTGGGAAAGGTGGGACAGGTGGGAGTGCGAGCCGCACCGGCGATTATGGGACAGGTGGGACGAGTGGGACGGGTGAGACAGGTGAGACAGGTGGGATAGGTGGGATAGGTGAGACAGGTGGGACAGGTGAGACAGGTGGGACGGGTGAGACAGGTGGGACGGGTGAGACAGGTGGGACGGGTGAGACAGGAGGGAGTGCGAGCCGCACCGGCGATTATGGGACAGGTGAGACAAGTGAGACAGGTGGGACATGACAAAGGAGAACCTTCGGTGTTCCTATAGTGTTCCTATAGTGTAGGTATATCTTTAGTATAGGTTTTAGGTTTTAATGGGGGGTGCTAAGAGCTAAATGCTAATGACTAATATTAACAGTAGTTTAACATTATGTAACTATTTGATAATGAGTTTGATGTATTTTTTTAACAAAAAGTATTACAAGAGTTTGTTGCGGTTTTTGGTGGATATGAAAAAAAAATATTACTTTTGTAGCAATAATTGTGTAAATAAATACAATGAAAAAGTTTCTTACAGCAATTCTATTTTTAGTTTTTTCAGGACTTGGCTTTGCCCAAACTGTTGATTGTATTGATGTGCAGATAACGCCTGTCATAGGGAATTGTTATGCTGACAATGCTATCAGAGTAACGGCTAAGAGTGCAAGTCCTTATCCTTCTGCTTGTAAACCTTCGAGTGGACAGTTTATCGTTCAGTTTAAAGGGATGGGTAAGGATAATGAAGTTTATAAAATGACTCCATATCCTGTAGCAGCAGGTGGTACGGCCTCGTATACACTGTCTGATTTGGAATCAGGCACTTATACTGTGGTAGTGCGCGATGCTATCACAGGGGCTATAGTAGAGCGTTCGGTGAAGATTGTTAGTAGCTATAAGCCTATGAATATACAGGCTTTAGAGGGCTTAGCACCTACGTGTAACCTACAAGGGGGCGTGCGTTTTCGCATTCCGACAGGAGGAAAAGGGCCTTTTGATATAACACTTCTTGATAAGGAGGGCAATACGGTGCTACTACCTACCCAACGCTTTCCTCGCCCTACCGGCAATAATTATATTGAGCTACGTGGTACTACGGCACACCCTATTGTGGCGGGACAAGAGTTGCGCGTACAGATAAAAGACGTAACCAGTAGCGGTAATAACTGCGGCGAAACCCAACGCCTGCCTGTTAAAATACCTGCTGCTATAAAAACTCCAGAGTGCCTTAAGATTAGAATGTTTGATTACCGAGAACTGATAGTGAGTGATGTAGATTGCGGTAAATATAAGGCGGCTTTTATAGTTAGGAAGGCAGAAGATAATACTCCTTTGTGGCAAAATACGCCTAATATAAATGCTTTGCTCAATTATTTTAGAATGCCAGGTAGGGCTGTAGTGCGTTTTATAAGCTCTACTGACCCTGCTAAAGTAGGTACAACGCTTGATATATCGAGTACTTTTGATAATAACCGCTATCATATAAATAATTATATTATTCAAAAGGGTGATGTAATAGAAATTACTATTACTGGAGGACAAAATACGATTAAAGAAACTGTACGTTTCAACGAACAAATAGACCCTCCTACTTGTGCCAGCTATGGTTTGTTTTCAGTAGCTAATGGTTCGTATAATATAGGTATTCCTGCAGGCTGTACTACTGGCACTACTAAGCAGTTGAGTCTCTTTTACAGTCTGGCTAATGGTGCCTATCGAGATATGCCTAATGTTACCCAAGGAGGAACCTATCGCTATTATGTATATTTTCAAGACGAACGTAAAATAGACGTTGAGAAAATGGAGCATTTTACGCTCGAAGCAGGTACTTCAGTTTCTGGCCCTTGGTCGCCTGTGCCGATGACTGATGCTGCTACTGCTGCCCCTGGACAAGCGCGTTGGACACACCGCCGTATCTATTTGGATAATGTAGGTGAGGGCTATTACAGAATTACCTATAAAAATACTAACAACTGTTTTGAAACTTGTACAAGAGTAATTAGGATATTTTATCCTAATCCTTCTTTGCCTTCTGTTGATAAAATTTGGGATTATTACAATCCTCTTTATGGTATACACGAGGGCACTGGCGCTTTTATGATACGTTTTCTTACAAACGAATTTGTAAGTCCGTTAACGGTGAAGGTCGAGCCTGCCGATGGTACTAAGAGCATTACCTATACCCCCCAAGTAGGACACTTGACAGCCTCTCAGAGCCGTACCGTTACCTTTCCACTTACACTCACCCAAGCGTTTAACAGTGCAAGTAGTAACTGGATACCAGTTGGCTATACCAATTTGCCAGCAAGGCGCTATCGCATTACTGTAACTGATGGTTGCGGGCGCACCACTACTCGTGATTTTGACTTTTTGAAAACGGAATATCAGTCTGAAGAATTGTCCTTCAAAAAAGACTGTAATGTAGCCGAAATGGTATACAAAAGCAATGGAGGATTTTCTCATACTAACCTTAATATTTCTTTGCAAAAATACAATGACAATGGTACTTTAGGGCAGCCTATCATTCGGAATACCAATCCTTTCAATGGCTCATTTATTAATTTGCTGCCAGGAAAATACAAACTCAAACTGATTGGGTCAGGAGGACTTCATAGTACCGGATATCATCCCAATAAAACGTGGTATTATATAGGGGTTACAGAACCTGGTATACCTATAACTGAGTTTGAAAAAGATATAGAGGTAAAACCTATAGAGCCTATAGACCCAATGCTCAGCAGCTTAATCTGCGACCAAGGTGTGGGTACTTATATGATTGCCGCTGATGTAACAGGGCAACCGGTGAAGTTTCCGCTTACTTTTAACCTCTACGAAAGACCTAGTGCTACGGCTACTAATACTACTACCCCTACACCGCTGAAAACCCATACTTACCAAGAGAGTGATAATAAGTATTATCACGTGTTTGATGGCTTAGCCCCTGGCAAGCACTACGTGGTGGAAACTAAACACGTGTGCCGCACGGTGCGTAAGTATATCAGCCTAAGGGCATCGGATACTTTTGAGCCTACGCTGGTGATAGACCGCCCTGTGCCTTTCTGTAAAGGTAATGTGGCAACCGTACAGCTGTTAGGGGTGCCCGAAAGTATTTTTGAAATACGTTGGTTTAAGTTAGATGCTAATGGCAATAAAACTTCTGCAAGTCCTTATCGTGTAAATAGTAGTTTTTCAGAAGCTATTTTTGATACTACTTCGTATTTGGCAGAGTACCGCATACGTCCAGGGATAGGTTGTAGTAATAATAATTGGTATACAAAAACGGCTACGGTAGTGATGCCGCCTGCCAACTTGCCTAGCGTTAGTAACTGTCCGCAAAATATTACAGCAACTGCCACAGTGGGCAGATGTGATGCGCCCGTATCGTGGACAGAACCCATAGGTGAGCCTTCGTGTTTGGGAGGGCTTACTACTACGCGTAACCACGCTCCTGGTGATTGGTTCACTATAGGTACTCATACCGTGACCTATACTTTTACTGATGCATCGGGTAATACAAACTCTTGTACCTTCTTTATTAAGGTGAACCCACGAGGTCTACGGCTAAAGACTACCCAGCGTTATACTGATGCGGGAGGTAATGCTATTACCCAGCTACAGCCTAATCAGCAGTTTTATTATGAGCTGAGGTATGAGAATGCGGGTTCAGAGAATATCAACAAGGCGACTATAAATGTAAAACTGCCTAATAATGTAGCGTTAGTCTCTAATGGTGCCCCTGACCTTAGTGGGGCAGGTGATGGTAGTGTAGCTAACCCGCAGCCTACTTCGGCTTATAGTGCGGCAAACAAAACGTGGCGTTTTGAGATTGGCTCTGGCAGTGCGGCTTCAACTCTGAAGTTAGGTAGCCCAGAGCGGGTGATACGTATTCCTTTGAAAATAGCTGATGATTGTAATACACTGTTAAAACCTTGCGAAAACTACCTACAGACGGATTTATCTTTCAATTATGAAGGAGGGCCTCAAGGCTGTTCAGCATTGCAGACTGAAGTGGCGAGTGCTTCGATTACTGTGGATACTTCGGGCTGCGACCGCCAAGAGCTGCAATGTGGTACAGGTGCTATTACGTTTAACGCTATCGGAGGTTTTACCACTTATCAATGGTATAACGGTACTACCCTTTTAGCCGGAGAAACGAATGCTTCTTTCACCCCATCAGCACCCGGCATTTACAAAGTAGTAAAGACTATATCTTGTCACGGAGTTAATTTAACGGTGACCGAGACTATAGATTACATATCAGTAGGGAACATACAAGACCCTATTAAGGCGCAGGCTCAGAATATAGGGGTTAC
>ERZ772921.651-NODE-651-length-21204-cov-2.702586_pt1 | contig 21204 bp, 18 predicted proteins | sample MGYA00512117_ERZ772921 | MGnify/ENA primary metagenome ERZ772921 (study PRJEB29015, sample SAMEA2737944) | human oral metagenome | biome: human oral; feature: human-associated habitat; material: dental | place: China | collected 2150 ...
TGTTTTTGGAATGTGCAAAATAATTAAATTACAAAGTAGTATTTTTGCCTAAAATAGACCGCAATGATATTCCAAGGACAACTTCTAAAAATGTCTTCCGTATGGGCTGCTCCCATACAATACTACCTGAACCTATCCGGAGACCTGCTGAGCATCAACCAGCTTTTCGGAAAAAAACTGAGCATAAAACACACGGGCTTCCAGTGCATCTGCTGTATGGAGGACAAGCCTATCTTCCGCATGGGATTCTGCAAAGAATGCTTTTTTGAGAGCCCCTATGCCAGCGAAACCATCCTAAAACCAGAGCTTTCTAAAGCGCACCTCGGTATAGAGGAAAGAGATTTGGAAATAGAAAAACAAATCCAGCTGCAGCCACACATAGTCTATCTTGCCTACACCGGCGATGTAAAAGTAGGCGTAACCCGAGAAACCCAAATCCCTACCCGATGGATAGACCAAGGCGCTACCTTTGCCCTACCCATCGCAAGGACAAAAAACCGCTACGAAGCAGGCATCATAGAAGCTGAACTAAGAAAACACATCCCCGATAAAACCAACTGGCGGAAGATGCTCCAAGATGAGCGGGAAGATGATCTGGATTTATTAGACTTCAGGAATAAAATAGAACATCTTTTCCCAAAAGAAAGCAAGATGTTCGCCAGTCATGAAGAAGAAATCTGGAGGCTGGATTTTCCCTACACTGCTCCAGAGAAAATATCTGCTTTTACACTGGACAAAGTCCCCAATTTCGAGGGAATCCTAAAAGGAGTGAAAGGGCAGTATCTCCATTTTGAAGGAGACCTGTTCATGAACATCCGAAACCACGAAGGCTATGTAATAGAGCTAAAAATAGAAAAAAGTATATAGAATATTCTATATACTTTTTAGGTTGCTATAACTTACCGAAGAACTCTTTTATTTTATTTTTAATCCGCACAGGGAGAGGTTCTTTGTAATTTTTATCTTCGTCAAAATATCCGTAGCCGTAGCCATATCCGTAACCGTAGCCATATCCGTAACCGTAGCCTTGTTTTACTGCATAGTCGTTATAGATAAGCCCCACATGCTGTATTTCTCCTGAATGATACTTCTCGGCTACCATTTTCAGCATGTATTTCTCTGTGTATTCGTGTCTTATCACATAAACATTGGCATCTGCTAATTTCATTAACTCAAATGAATCTGCCACAAGCCCCACAGGCGGTGAGTCTATGATGATGAAATCATAATACTTTTTCAGTTCTTCTATGAAATCTCTGTTCTTATCACTCATCAGCAATTCTGATGGATTGGGCGGAATAGGTCCAGAGGTTGCTACATCCAGTGCTGGAATGCTGGTTTTATTAATGATTTTCTCTATCTCAATATCTCCAGAGAGATAGTTTGAAATTCCATATTTATTATCAATTTTAAAATCACCAAATATTTTAGGCTTTCTTAAGTCCATCCCGAGGAGGATAGTTTTCTTACCACTAAGTCCTAAAACGGAAGCAATATTGATGGATGCATAAGTCTTTCCTTCACCGCCTACGGATGATGTTACGAGCAGAACTTTACTCTTTCCGTCCTCTTTGTAAAGAAATCTAAGACCAGCTCTTACCCCTCTAAATGCCTCTGAAATAGAAGATTTCGGCTGTTCCAAAACGGTAAGGTTATTATGATGCGAACTTTTACCAATAACCCCGAGTAGAGGGATTTTCAATACATTGGTAACTTCTTTTATAGACCTTACTTTGCTGTCCAGCAGTTCGCCTATCAATATGAATAATAATGGAATAAGCATTAATCCTATGATTATCCCATATTTAAACATGGTCACATTAGGTCCTATAGGTCCCTGTCCGAGGTCTTTTGCAGGGTCTATAATGGTAAGGTCGGATTTGCTCGTTGCCAGTCTTATCTGCGATTCAGCCTGTTTGGTAAGCAAGGTATTATAGGTGGTTTCTATGATTTTATACTCCCGCTCGATGTCTATATATTTACGCTGGTTTTCAGGAAGGTGGATGAGCTCGGCTTCCGCTTCGGCAATGCTCTTATTTATTCTTGCGATTTCCTGACCATATTTAGAGGCGTAAGAATTCAGCCTGCCATGAGATTTTGCTCTGGCTTGGCTTATGAGCCAATTAATATCTCTCATCGGCTTCGAATCTGGCGTGTATTGAGATGCGAGCTCCATTCTCTTTTCGTAAAGTGTTCGCAACTCAGAAACGGAAACAATGAAAGCCTCATCTTGAATTCCTGCAGAACCAGCATCTATCATGTCCTCAACATTCCTATTGATAGCGTTTCTAAGGGAAGCAAGTGAGTTCATTTTAAGCAGTAAATCTACCTTTCTGAGCTCCAAATCTTGTATTTTCTTGAGTAGTTCCTGATCTTTCTGCGCCACATTGTATAGTTTTTTATCTATTTTAAGGGCATTAAGGTTATTCGCGCTGGAATCTAGCTTTTTCCTAACAACACCAAGATTGTCATTAATATATTTTAGCGTGTTTCTATCTACAAGGCTCTGGTCTTCCTTTCTTTTTTCGATGAGTTCTTCAACGGTTTGATTTAAGAAATTAACGGTCTCTCTTAAGTTATAACCTTGTTTAGAAATGATAATAACGGAGTTGATTTCCTCATCAAACTGCACCGAAATGTTTGCCTGAATGTTCCTTACAGTCGTATTAACAGTGTTTAGATTCACAATGATGTTATCTAATGGAAGACTTTTATTAGGGTTATTGGTTAATTTAAACCTTAAATTTGGTGATTCATACCATTGATTAACCGCGATAATCTTATTACTCGGAGCTGCATACTCAGGAATAGTCTCAAATTCTTCGGTTTTATAATTATATAAATTATTGGAGTGCCCTTCCTCTGGCAATACCACCTCATATTTTCCGTTCCCTTGTGGAATTAGGGTAATGGGATAACCCACCTGCTGCAAGTGATTTTTATCTACTTCCAAAATCACAGGAGAATCATATTTATCCAAATAAGTTTCCCTCAGAAGCCCTTTGGTAGAATACCCCACGAACAAATCTAATTTCTGAACCAAATACTCGTTATGACTTCTTGACAGAAGCATTTTTTTAAGGAAAATCCCATCTTGGTTGCCTCCCTGCCCCCAGATAAAGTTAATGGACTGATTAGGAGTAAAATAACTTGCCGTATTGTTTGATATACTTAATGATAAATTTGATGCGTATATTCTTTGGACATAATATCTGTTGTAAATGAAAGATATAGCATAACCTAATGCGCCAAAAAACAGAAACCAATACCAGTTTTTAATTATCCTTATAAGGAAATGCTGTATATCAAATAAACTGAATACACCTACTTTTTCCTTTGGGTTTTCTTGTTTTATTGTCGTATTTTTTTCTGGAATCATATAATTATAATCTTGAGAATAAGAGATATACTGTCATTGCAGTAGTGATTAGAGATACTCCTGTCGTTATCGTCTGGATAGGCTCTTTTCCAAAACCGTGCAGATTTCGTGGTCTTGTATTAAGATAGATTTCATCCCCATTTTGAATCCAATAATAAGGCGAGTTCATGACATCATCTCTTGTTAAATCCAATTTTACTATTTTTATTCCCTCCGGAAGTTTTCTATGGAGTATGATATTTTTCCTGTCAATAGTTCTATTAAGTCCGCCATTCATCGCTAAGGCTTCTGTAATGGTTAAGGTCTGTTTATAGGCTACCTTCTCGCCTGTCATTTCTGTGGTTTCTATGTCGCCCAAGATATAATATCTGATACCATCTATATTGAGTCTTACCTCTGATTTTCCTTCTAAGAAATTTTCATTTACTTTCTGCTGTATTTCGTGGGTAATGTCTTCTAAGGTACGCCCTTCCGCTTTCACAAATCCTATCCCAAAGATATTCACATCTCCTTTAGAATCAACCTTTAATCCAGTAAAATAATAGTTACCATTTCCACCTGTCATGGTAACACCTCCACTCCCTGTGCTATTTCCTCCTCCTCCAACACCAGATGCACTCGTTGCAACTGTTCCTCCTGGAACACTACTTCCTGAAGTGTTATAACTTGAATAGAACTGAGCGGCATCTCCTTTGGGAGTGGTAATAATATTAAGAGACAAAATATCATTTTTAGTAACTCTATAAGTGGGGATATTATATGGAACCAGCCCTTCTGAATTAATCTGTAAGTTTTCATTTGGCTGAAGATATTTTATATCCTTTGTCCCTATACAAGAACTAAGTATACCTGCCAAAAACGCCAAAATTACAATCTCTCTTTTTTTCATTAGTATCTTTTATTTTACAAAAATAGTATTTTTAATGCTTATTTTCTTAATTTCAATATTATATTTGGGAGATACGCTCCTATAAATCCTAAACTTAGAACGATAGCCATCAACATATTTATCTCTATGTGTCTTAATAAATAAGTAACTAAAATAATCCCTAAATAGTATAAAATTATATAAAATGTTACTCCCTTATGAGATAGTCCTAAATTCAGTAGTCTATGATGAATATGGTTTCTATCGGCTTCCAAAGGGGATTTTTTGTTTAACAAACGAATAATGATAACGCTCAAGGTATCTATCGTTGGCAGTATTAGTATCGCAAATGCTATTACTGGGGCAGACTGCAAATGGTAATGTGGGGCATCAGGATTATCTTTACTTATAAAAAGATCTATAAAATAAAATGCTGTAAAAACCAATAGAAAGCCAATAATCATAGAACCTGTATCTCCCATGAATATTTTTATTTTCTTGTCGGACAAATTATAATATAAAAAACCGAGCAGCGCCCCTATAATAATGATACACAGCATTACCATGGGATAATTATATTCTCCCAAATGATAATAACTCCACCCAAAGAGCGAACAGCATATAATGGCAAAAGAACCCGCCAGACCATCCACTCCATCAATTAAATTGAAAGCATTAATCATCACTACAAATATGATAATACTAAGAATCACGCTCATTAAGTAATTCAGCTCATATATTCCAAAAAGCCCAAACATACTTCTCAGCCTGACATCAGAACCTATAACTATCATTACTGCTACAATAATCTGTGCAAACAGTTTCTTATAAGCCCGTATCACTACTATATCATCCATAACACCGATATAGAGCAGAATAACCAATGCAGGAAATAGGAATTTATACGAGTCAAAAAGCTCATAGGCAAAAATAGGTGCACATATCCCTATTGTATAAAAAATAGCTATCCCACCAAGATTAGGAACTTTCCTATCATGTGAACTTCTTTCCTTCGGCTCATCCATCAAGTTTTTTCTATGAGAGATTTTCAAAATAATTGGAATTGCTGCATAAGTGAGTCCTAATGATATTAAAAAAGCAAATATCAATTTCAAAATAAACACTGTAGACTCCTTGGAGTTAAAAAAAGATTGTATGATTTCTTCCATATATTTTTATATTACCAAAGATAATTTTTATATATAAAGTTATATCCTGCTCTTGGAGCCTGCATACTTGCATAAACGAAATAATAAAATATTACAAAACAGACCATACTAAAGTGCAATGATTTTTTCAAGGCATCCTTTTGCACTGCCGCTATAATATTAGGAATTACCATAACCATATAAATAAAGTAGTAAACAACAAGTCTTGAAGAAAAGATGGCACTCCCTCTAAACACAAAATATAAACAGATTCCCATAACACCTATATTTCTCATATATTCATAATATGGTATCCTTTCACAGGCTTCCTTATTATATGTTACCAGAAAATAGGTATACATCACACATATTAAATCTGTTAACTTAACACTACCTTTACTTTCTTCTTCTATCATTTCATATGCTTGAAAACCGCTATGCACTTCGGACGGAATCAACCAATCAAGTAATGATATGTACTTATAAATTTCCAATGGAGACAATGCCATGCTCATTAAAACTAATAAGAGAATTCTAATTGAATTTAAAGGCACTAAAACCAACCAATAAGTAACTACAAACAGAAAAGCCGAGTTATGAAATCCCATTGCCAAATATATCATAAACAAAAAAAATAGAAGTTTTCTCTTTCTTATATAAGAAAATGATAAAAAAACTATTCCCATAGCTACGCCTTGCCGCATATGCCCTCCATCACTGGTAAAATAACTAGGAAATATATACAACAGCATGCTCAAGGCAGGATACACAACTGAACTCTGAAATGCAAAATACTTTAAGCTTATGGATATAATTGCTATGATGAATGTAAATATAAAAAATGGGGCATCTAATACATACACTATTTTACCAAGAAATGCATAAAGCCATTCAACCCCTAAAAAGTGCTCTTTTTTACTATTAAAAAACTCTGAAAAAGACACCTCCTCTCCTACATAGTCATATATTCTAGAATAAATGGGATAGTCTGCCCCTACAAATTTCCTAAAACCTATAAGAATTATCATCACCATCACTACTATCCATATAGACTTATATTTCTTATTCTCATAAACCTCCAAAAAGCTATAAGCAATAAGAACCAAAATAAGTGTCGTAAAAACAGGATGTAAGAAATGTATCATTTTCTATCTGCTATTTCAGTATTTTTCTCAAAAGCCATTCCTGCCTCAAAAAATACAATAAATAATATACTTTTTTCTTAATTGGCAAAGATACGAGATAATTTCTATCAAATCGCTTATAATTAAGAATTTCTATCAAAGATATTTTTCTTTCCTTTATGAATTTTCTCAGTTCTGCCGACATTTTTCGGTATAAATTATCATCTTTCACAAAAGCCAAATACGCCAAATAAGAATAAACCGCCTCAAATATCCAAAACCCCTTCAATGCTTCTTTTTCATTAGAATATTGAGACTTTTTGAACACTTCTTCCACATCCTTCACAGCTTTTAGTAAATCTAAACCTTTTTCTGTGTGGGTTTTCGTAATAGAATCCTGTCGTTCAAGGTATTGGTAATGATAATTCTGAGTTTGGGCTAAAGTCTTACAACTCAGCAAAAGCTGTGGTACGAGTTGTATGTCCTCAAAATGCACTCCTTTTTTAAATCGCTTATTCTCAAACAAATCCCTTTTAAAAAGTTTATTACAAGCAAAATATCCCAAATCGGAAAAAACAGAAAGATTTTTTACTAAATCTATTTTCTCTGGCATATTAGGAACCTGAGTAAGTTTTTGAAGGGTTTTTCCTTTTTCATCTACTTTTTGAAGATTACAGATTACCATTTCAGCATCGTATTTTTCAGCAAGAGAATACATCTCCTCAAACATCTCTGCTGTAACATAATCATCACTATCCACAAAGCCTATATAGTCTCCACTTGCCCTATCCAGACCGAAATTCCTCGCATCGCTCAGCCCTCCATTTTCCTTTATAAAAGATTTTATTTTATCAGGATATTTGGTCTGAAATTCATCTATAATCTGCTTAGAATTATCCCTGCTTCCATCATCTACAACAATGATTTCCACTTCCTCCAAAGTCTGATTTGCCAATGAATCAAGGCATTTTGCAAGATACTTTTCTACATTATAAACAGGAACGATGATGGAAACTTTCTTCATGCTATCTGAGTTTTTTTTGCTTAAAAATATATTTCAAATATTGAAAAATCGTTGGATGGGTATAGTTGGATTCTTCGGTCACATTCTCCACTTTTCTAGCATTCAGTTCCTCTCCATTTTCTATTTTTTTTATAATTTCTGCTTGTTTTTCTGCTATTCCGACCATTCCTTTCCAGCTCATTGTAAAAAAACTATCTCCTTCTTCTATTTCAAGTTTCCCTTGCGCCAAAATATCTCCTGTATCCACTCCTCCATCTACCCAAAATACGCTATAGCCTATGTTTTCCCAATCATCCTGATACGCCGCCCAGAAAGGAGAATGAACCCCTCTATATTTAGGTGTAATACCTGGGTGCCCTCCCAAACATCTCCCATCCACTATATTGCGGACTTTCTTCCCTACCCAATATCCTGTATGGATAACAAAAATATCCGCTTTTTTTTCTTTTAGCCACTTTATAGTTTCTGGATTAGAATAATCCGTAGTAGAATGATAATCAATATCTTTACTTTTAATTATTTTATTGATTTCCTCTACATTATATATTTTGTTAAATACCTCTCTATCTTTTTTAGCATTCAGAATTTTATATAAAAATCTCCCTATGATTTGTAGAAAAACACTCCAATAACCATATTTTTTTACCGCTATTTTGAGATAAGAAAAATCTATTTTATTCTTATGTTTGTTGGCATTACATACCCCCACCACATTAATGTCATTTTGGAGAAGGATGCTCAATGTTTTATCAAAAATAACCCCCGTCCCGAAGAGACAGACTACTCTTAGTTTAGTATCTTGTTTCATTTTTTTTGTTTTGTAAATACTGATGCAAAGGAAAAATCAATGTTTTTATTATTTTTTTTAGCTTTCTAATTCTCTGCAATTTAGATAAATTTTCTAAGCTTAATATTTTTTGTAAATCCTCTCCTGTCACATCATTTTTAATACTCAACCTTCCTAATATTTCCGAATTATTCATTTTACGGAGAGTAACTATCGGCTCTGAATCAAAAATCTGCACAAATCCCGCTTCACAAGCACTTTCGTATGTTTTCTTATCACTGTCTCCCCCTGGAATACTGCAAGAAGTGATTTCTCTGCTTAATATTTGCTCTAAAATCTCTTTGGAGGTTTTCCATTCACTAAGCATTTGTTTATAAGACAAACTCTTGAAAATCATAGGATGTGTATGAGAATGCGAACCTATATTATGCCCATAATCTGCAACTTTACAAATATCATCTGAAGTTAAAAACCCTTTCTGTCCTATTTTTGAAGTTGTAATGAAAAAATAGCCTTTCATCTGCTCTCTACTGAGCATTTCCGCCGAACGAAGATTGCTGATTCCTCCATCATCAAAGGTAAAAATTACTTCTTCATCTGTTTTTTGTATGTGATTTTTCACTATTTCCAAATCTCTTTCAAAATCCTTAACCTTATGAATATAAGGAAGATTATCCCGATTCTGGAAACCTGATTCGGTAGTATCATCACTCACTTCATGATATAGTAAAACAATCTTTTTTTGTGCTTTGTCCCTTATTTCCATAAATATTTACAGAGTTTAAATTAAAAACCTTTTATTCAATTCGCCTCTTTTGGCATTTTCATAGTCTTCTCGGGAACAAGGAATCCATTTTTTCACCTCATTTCCCTTCACAAAATACCACAACCCGCTGAAAGTATCCCTTTTAAAACTAAATTCCCTATTGTCTATCAAAACCACAAAAGTGTCATAACTACGCTCCTTTGGATGTGTCCTCTGGATATTTATTCCTTCTATCAAATACCAAAGCATCTGCGCCATAAGCTGATGATTTAGAGCGCTTCTCGAATGAACATTAAAATTAAACACCCCGAAAGTTTTCAGATTTTCGCTCAGTCCTATTTCTTTCATATAAGCACAGATTTCGCGGCGGTTCAGCCCATTTACCTGTGGATTTGTAGAAAAAGCCTCCGAAAAACTCTCCACCGCATCACAGTTGAGCGTAACCATATCCGCCCTGCGGAAAAAAGGCTCTGCCCTCTCCGTCGTATTCATCATATCAGCAAGGCGAAGGACATCAAAATCCACTTCTTTCATCAGCTTTAATAAAGCGATTTCATTCAAATGCCTTTGATAACCCAAAAGATGAAAATTTCGCAAAGAGGCATCTTTTTTCGTTAAAATCTTGTGTAAATAGTTCGCCTCCGAAATCTCTTCTCCTTCGTTAGAAAGAGAGGCAATATTAGAAATATGAGCATAGTTAATGCCTTTTTGATGGAAATTTAACGCCGAAAATAAAGCGTAAGACAAATCCACGCTTCCTCCGATGACAACTGGAACTGCATTTTTATTATAACAAAATGTCAGGATTTCCTCCAAAACATATCGCGTATCTGCCTGGTTTTTACCTGAAATAAGCTCTCCCAAATCACAAATAGGAACTTCAAAATCAGACTTTGAAAGACTATAAAGGTATTTTCGGAGTTTACCAAAAGCATTCGGAAGGGCAGCCTGCCCTCCGCCCCCTCGATAATCCGAAACAAAAAGCAAAACAATAATGCCCTCCTCTATTTCATTGCTAATCAAGCTGCCAAGCTGCCAATTTTCAGTCCTGATTTCACTTGGCGGGACAATAAAATCCTGAAATATCATAAAACTAACGAATATCGAGCAAAGATAAACAAAATATAAACATTTCTAAAAGCAGCTTTTTAAATTATATTTAATATCTTTGCGCCAGCAAAAAGGGGTGCTGTAAAAGGCTGAGATCATACCCAATGAACCTGAACAGGTAATGCTGTTTAGGGAAGTGTTTAGGCACGATTGTGTTCTCTTATTTTTTCGCATCCTTTTATTCTCAAAATTGTTTAACTAAAAAATTATTGAAAGAATGAAAGGAATTATTTATTTAGGGCTATGCGCTAGCTCTATGTCCTACGCACAGGCAGATTCTGCCAAAGTCAAAGAAATCGAAGCGGTTAATTTCACCAAACGGCTTCCCGTCACCAAAGAAATCATCCGTATGGAAAATTTAGCCCAGAAAAACCTCGGGCAAGACCTCCCGATGCTCCTCAAAAACCAGACTTCTGTCCTCTCCTCATCGGACACTGGGAACGGAGTGGGCTATTCGGATTTTAGAATTCGGGGTGTGGCAGGGACTTCTATCAATGTGATGATGAACGGCGTTCCGTACAACGACAGCGAATCGCAGGGGACTTTCTTCGTGAATGTCAGCGATTTAGCAAGTTCAGCCTCTCAAATTTTGATTCAAAGAGGCGTGGGAAGCACATCCAACGGGGCGGCGGCTTTCGGGGCGAGCGTGAATATCATCACCAAAAATCCAGAGGAAACGCCATACTTCCGAACCGACCAGTCCTATGGTTCTTTTGACACCAGAAAACACTCTTTCGAGGCTGGAACAGGGAATTTTCTTCAAAACAAATTCTCCATCATGGCGAGATATTCCATCATAAAATCAGATGGATACATAGACAGGGCGACCTCCGACCTGCAGTCCTACAACATCACCGCTTTATTCAAAACTGAAAAAACAAAACTAAAATTTTTGGCTTTCGGTGGCAAGGAAAAAACTTACCAATCATGGAACGGAATAGATGAAAACACTTATAAAATCAACCGAAAATTCAATTCCTCTGGAGCAATCTACCAAGGTGGAAATATCGCAAAATTCTACGATAACGAAACGGACAATTACCAGCAAAACCATTATCATCTTATTCTAAATCAAAGCATCAGCAATCACTGGGATTTGGAAACTACCCTTCATTACACCAAAGGAAAAGGTTTCTACGAAAACTACAAACAAGACCAAAGACCCGATAAATACAACATTCTCAATTCTGGAATTGTAAAAACAGACCTCATCAGAAAAAAATGGCTGGACAATGATTTTTATGGAATGGTTGCGCATATTTATGGGAAATATAACAACCTGAAAATCAACCTCGGCGGAGCAGGAAACCAATATCGCGGAAAGCATTTCGGGAATATGAGCTCAGCGTTTGGGCTGCCACAGATTCCTTTCGAGCATGAATATTACCGAAATCATTCGGTGAAAAACGACCTTTCTTTCTTCGGAAAATTCATTTATTCTTTGAATAAATTTGAGCTTTTTGGAGATTTACAATTTAGACATATCTATCACAATGCCAGAGTTTTAGAACACTTCAAAGGAGAAGGAGGCGATTTCAGCCGAGTATTCAATTTCCTAAACCCAAAAACGGGAATTAACTTTAATTTTAACCACGGAAAAATCTATTTCTCCTACGCACTGGCTCACCGAGAGCCAAGCCGAAAGGACATTATTTCTAAAAACGACATCCAGCACGAAACGCTTCACGACTTTGAGCTGGGACTGGAAAAAAGCGGAAAATTCTTTTCTGCTTTTGCAAACCTCTACTATATGCACTACAATAACCAACTGGTTTTCAGCGGCAAAATCGACAACACAGGCGCTTTCATCAGAGAAAATTCAGGAAAATCTTTCAGAAGAGGCGTGGAATTTGGCTTTAATCTAAAACCCATCAAAAACATCCAAATTTTGGCTAATGCAACTTGGAGCGAAAACAAAAACCTTAATTTTCATGTGAAAAATGGCGGAGTGCTGGAAAACCTAGGAACTACGGAAATTGCTCTTTCTCCGAAATTCATCAGTAATATTGGCGTTTCTTATCAGCTGAAAAACTTTAATTTCGGTATTCAAAACCAATTTGTCAGCGGGCAGTATCTGGATAATACCCAGACACTTGCGATTCCTGATTATAATCTTTTGGATTTCTTGGCTGGGTATAAATTGAACTTAAAACATCACGAACTGAATCTTTATTTCAATCTCAATAACCTTCTCAATAGAATGTACATGGCCAAAGGGCATGTCTATGATGGAGCCGCCTATTATTTCCCACAGGCAGGGCGAAATTTCATGCTGGGAATGACTTGGGTCGTGAAGTAATATTTATTTTGTCTATTTCTGAATTAGATGCTTTCTACTGAAACTTGATGTTTATTTTCATAAATTTGAAAAGTAAATTTTAATCATTTTTAATATGAAAAATTCAAATCTTATCGGGCTGAAAGAAGCCGACTGCAAAAAAATAGCTGAAAAACTGAATGTTCTTTTAGCAAATTATTCTGTTTTCTACCAAAATACGCGCGGCGCGCATTGGAATGTGAGAGGCGAGCATTTTTTTACTCTTCACTCTAAATTTGAAGAACTATACAATGAGTTGATAGATAAAATCGATGAAATTGCAGAAAGAATTCTCACATTAGGCCATGTGCCGACTCACAATTTCTCTGATTATTTGGAAGTTTCAACGATTAAAGAAAGTAAGGAAGTACATGATGGCAAAAAATGTGTAGAGAACATTCTGCTTTCGCTTAAAACCGTTATAGAACTTCAGCGGGAGCTTTTAGATATTACTGAAAAAGCGAATGATGAAGGAACTAACACATTAATAAGTGATTACATCATAAAACAGGAAAAAGAAATCTGGATGTATAATGCTTATTTAGGGCAATAAATTTTATCAATAATGGCGGTTTTTCTGCCATTATTTTTTTTATTTTTGCAAAAAGTTATATTTTGAAATACAAACATCTGGATGCCTCACAGCCTATCGGTATTTTTGATAGTGGAGTCGGTGGACTTACAAACGCCAAAGAAATAAAACGGCTTATGCCTCAGGAAGATTTTATATACTTTGGTGATACTAAACATCTTCCTTACGGAGACAAATCAAAAGAGGCAATCATCAACTATTCAGTAGAAATCGCCGAATTCCTCTTGAAACAAAACTGCAAAGCTATTGTAGTAGCCTGTAATACAGCCGCTTCTAATGCATTAAAGGAAGTAAAGGAAGTGGTAGGAGACAGGGCTATTGTTTTTGATGTGATTAGTCCCGTTGCAGAAAAAGTCGCCTATGAAATACACCAGAATGTAGGTGTAATTGCTACAAAAGCAACTATCAACTCTAAACTATACAAAAAAAGTATTAAGAAATATAATAAATTTATCAATGTGCAGGAACTCGCGACACCTCTTCTCGTGCCCGCCATAGAGGAGGGATTTATCAATCATCCTATTTCCCGCAGTATAATATACAATTACCTGTCTAACAATAAGTTAAAAGACATAGAAACCCTCATTTTAGGATGCACACACTATCCTTTGCTCATGGAAGAAATCAAGCAATACTACGGCACAAGGGTAAGAGTAATAGATTCTCCTAATATCGTTGCTAATTTTATACAGCATACCCTTGAGAAATATGATTTGCTCCACAAAAACAACCTTCATCCAAAGTATGAATTTTATGTTTCGGATATAACCAAAAATTTTCAGAAAATATCTAAAAAATTCTTTGGAAACAAAATAGATTTGGAACTAAAAACCTTATAAACAAATGATTACCATAATTGCCGCTATCGGAAAAAACAACGAACTAGGAAAAGACAATCAGCTTCTGTGGCATCTTCCAGAAGATTTAAAATATTTCAAAAAAATGACTCTGGAGCATCCTATAATTATGGGCAGAAAAACCTACGAAAGCATTGGAAAGCCCCTCCCCAACCGCACCAATATTGTGGTAAGCAGGAAAGAAGACTGGTTTGAGGAAGGAATTCTCATCGTTCCTTCCATAAAAGATGCTATCAAACATGCTAAGAAAATTAACGAACAGATTTTCATCATCGGAGGCGGAAACATCTATGAACAAACCATAGACTTGGCCGATTGTCTGAAAATTACACAAGTAGACTTTCAGACAAAAGCCGATGCATTTTTCCCAAAAATAGATGAAAATATCTGGCAGAAAACCGATGAAATCCATCACCCAAAAGATGAAAAACACGCATACGATTTTTCTTTTCAAACTTGGGAAAGAAGAAAATAATTTCTTCCTGAACTAATAAATTTCATCTAAAATTCTATTCATTTTTATCAAATCGCGATTAGAAAGGATGAATTGGCTCTGTTGTGATTTCTTGATAAAATCAACCGCTTCCGTAATTTTTTCTATACTTTTCCCTGTTTTCAGGTGAAGTTTATTTATGAATTCTTCATCTAAATTTTGTGTGTCTATCAGCAGTTCCATCCTTACACGATGCAGAAAATATTGCGCCTTTTTGACCATCATATCTCGGGAATCTCCTTCATTAAGATACAGATTACCAATACTTTTAACAAATTCCACGGATTTATTTTTCTTCGGCGGTATAATAGGAATAATTCTCTGACGGCGTTTTGCATTAAAAAATATAAACAAAACTATTCCTGCTAAAAACAGCCACCAAGCATACTTAAGAGGAGGATTGCTGAGGATAAACCTCATTTCCGACTGGGAAACTCCCGCTGTATCTTTCTTCACAAACCACACTGTAGGCACATTATCAGGAAGATAAGAAAGCAAATCGGTAATGTATGAAACATTGTCTTTTTGAAGCAGATAATAATTGGTAAGAACCAATGGCTCGGTATGAAAGTAAAAATTTCCTTTTCCGTGTTTTACTTTTATGAAATTTGCCCCTGCCATCACTCCATTAGAAGCTGTATATCCTAAAACCTGACTGCCATTTCGGACGCTGTCAATAGCAAGGTCATTAGGCAGTTTGTCTACAACTATGCTGTCAGACTCCAATTTTGTGTCAGTAAAATAAAGTGTAACTTTTTCATCAGTTTCTTCAAAATCTTCAAAATCTATCCTATAAGTAGAAATATCCAAAGAATCCGATATTGGAAGGTAATCCAGTGTTTCTGAAAACACCAAAACATTTGCCCCTTCTTCGGCTTGGTTCAGGATTTTTTTCCAAGATTCCTTGTCTAATTCGGGCTGTATCAGCAGTATATTATGCTTTTCTCTTTTCTGCTGGTAGTATTCGTACGGAGAAATATTCACTTTCTCTATTTTATTCTGAAACAAAGCTGGAGCTTCCTTAGAAAAAACATAAAGCCCAAATGGTGATTTTTGCTTTATATCATAATTTTTGTTCCAACTGACCACCTCTGTTTTACCCAATTCTAAAAAAGTAAACAAAACCAAAACAGCAGCTAAGATAATTCCGTATATTTTAATAGTCTTACTCATAATTATGGTAATTATCTCAGTTCCTTATATTTATATTCTAATTCTCTGTATTTCGGCTCATCTATTTTGAATTCTCCATACCAGACATAGTCAAAAATCAGAGCTATTTCTTTGAAACCCTGCTTTATATCTGCTTTTTGTATTTCGGCAATATAGTCTTTATTGGTTTTTTCAGGGTTCCATTCTATGATTTTTTTGTCGGTCAGCTGTTTCAAAATCCAAAGGAAATGGTAGCGCACCGCCGAGCGATAGTCTCTCTGGCGTTCAAATTTAGCGATAGTTTCGGGAAAATCAACTTCATGAATATTCTCCACAACATCTTCTACAGGGATTTCCAATTTTGTATTTTTCTTTGCAAAGAATAAGTTTCCTTTTCTTTCAACCAAAAATTTTATGATAAAATACAATACCACACCGACCACAATTACCGCCAGAATTCTAAACACTATTTTCCAAGGTTTAATAGTGTTCATGTCTTCTAAATCACCGAAGAGATATTCTAGAATCTTTCCAAGCCTGCGTTTTATTTTTTCCCAAAAGCTAATTTTTGGCTGGTTTTCAGAATAATCAAACTCTTTTCCTTTGTATTTTGATTGAAAATCGGGAGTGATTTTTTTAGGATAAAGCTCGTTATCGGTTTGAATACCCAAGCTCAGCAGCGAATCCGCGGAAACCATATTCTTTTCGGAGCGATTTTTGACCTCAACTTTTGGTGTGCTTTCCACCTGCGCTGAGAGCCCCGCCCCGAAGAACAGCAAGAATATGAAAACCTTATACTTCATCCCGCCCGATGCTGTCTATCTCCGTTAAATCCATTTCTCTATGCAGGTCTGTACGGCTGTCATAATACATAAACCCTGAACACAAAGAAATAAAATTACTCATGATAAGCGAAATAATTATTATTAAAGGATAAGCCATTGCACCAAACACCAGAGTAATATAAAAAGTTTCTGCACTTGACATATTAAGACTTAATCCTAAACTAAGTATTATGATGAACACTAATATAAAAACAAAGGCATAAACTACAACTTGCTGTAATATATATAGTATCACTGTTGTTCCCCAATATTTCCAAAAAGGAGACTTTTGGTTATATTGTTGATAAGAAAACTGAGAACGAATAGCATAACTCAGCGAACTGAAAAAGCCTTTTCCTCTATTGAAATAATCATAAATTAGGAAATTAACAACATTCGTCATCACAGGGGTCAAGAATATAAGTAAAAGAAAGGAAAGCCCTTGGATACGATATGTCACAGTATAACTAAGCCCATAAACTGCCAAGTATAATGGAAATACTATAAATACAAATCCTAAAAATAATTTAAATATTTTCCCAATATTTTTTTTCACATCAGACATTATTTCATCTACTGCTATATTCTTATTTCCCGTTTCGGTAAGTCTTTTCAGGTATAGGACAGGATAAGAATAATTAACAACGGATATTAGAATGAAAACTAAAAAAATAAACAGGGAAGTAAATATAATTTGCACTATATTTTCAAGAAAATAACGCCCTATAGATGCACTATTTCCTCCTATGCCCTCAAAAATAAGACTAAAAAAGTTCCTAAAACCAAAAAAGACAAGCACCGCCATCAATATAAGCAATAAGCCATTGATTATGAAATAGTTTTTAAAATAATTCTTCCCGTAGAGCTTCACAAAATTAAATGTATCTGAGATTAAAGCTCCAAAATCTCTTTTCTTATAAAACTGCATCATTTTTATTTATTTTTCTATTTACAATATATGGATAAACACAATAATAATAAGTAATAAACGCCAATGTACCAAAAATAATAAACATATTAAGCACAAAAGGCATGGTAAGGGCATGCCGTGTAACAAAACCCTCTAATATACCTGCAAAAATAGTAAAAGGCACCGTACTTACAAATATTTTGAAAGCATTTTTTGCCCCATATTTGAAAGAATTAAACCTTGAATAAGTCTTTGGGAATAAAAGAGATGCCCCCATCATCATTCCTGCCGCCGCCTCTATGACCATTGCAAAAATTTCAAAAACACCATGTATCCAAATCCCTCTTGCACTGCTCTGTAACGATTGGAAATCACCATATTGAAAAAAAAGATACTGAAACGAACCAAGCATAATACAATTCTTAAACAGCACAAATACAGAGCCTGCACCTCCCAAAACTCCCATTACAAAAAGATACGCCCCGACTCTCAGGTTATTTACAATAATCATCAAACTCATCGACAGCATTCCCTCATCCTGATATACACCTACTTCATTTTTATTTTTAATATTTTCTATGGTCATATTTACATAGCCATCACCCAAGATAAGATTAACAAAATCTTTGTCATAATGCGCCGAAACAGCTCCAATAAGAGTAAAAATACTAAAAAAACCAAACGCATACAGCAGGTATTTCCTATACTGATACATCAGCAGCGGAACCTCTGTTTTGTAAAAATACAGCAGCCTGTTTCTTTCTTCTCTCTTTGTTTTATAAATCTGCTGGAAAATCCTTGAAGAAAGATAATTGATATAAACCGTAGTCTTGCTCTTTGGATAATAAGTCTGAGCAAAGGACAAGTCGTTAATCAGGTTAATATACAGAGAGGAAAGGTCATCGGGATTTTTCTTTTCCCTGCCTTCTATCACTCTTTCTATCTCCTGCCACTTTTCTTTGTTTTGTTTAATAAAAGCTACCTCTCTCATAAGATTGCTAAGGTATGAAAAAATCTATAAACAACAACGAAAGTTTTCTATATTTGTAAATTCTTATCCAAAATACGATGAATCAGATATCAATCAATACTTCTCAGAATGTAAATATCATTTTCAATACGGCCAATTTAGGCAGCCGGATATTTGCCACTATTATTGATATGCTCATCAAAATGGCTTACAGCACATTATTTTTCCTTGTATTCAGAGGCTTATCTCCTAAAACAATTGTTTCATATAGTGAATGGGATATTTTTATCATATTTCTTATAGGGCTGGCTCCGGTATGGCTGTACACCCTTGTTTTAGAATACTTTATGGGAGGGCAGACTTTCGGTAAAAAGATAATGAAGATAAAAGTGGTAAAGATTGACGGCTATCAGGCAAGTTTCGGAGATTACCTCATCCGCTGGATTTTCTGCATCATTGATGTCTATACCAGCTCTGCAATCGCAGGGATTTTATCAATCATTATCTCTAAAAACAGCCAGAGAATAGGAGATATGGTCTCTGGGACAGCTGTAATTTCCCTAAAAAATGATGTGACTATCAACCACACCATCCTTGAAAACATCGGACAGGACTATATCCCTGTTTTTCCGCAAGTTATTGCTTTTTCGGACAATGATATTAGAATTATCAAAGAGAATTTCAGAAAAGCAGATTTCAATAACGACCGGCAGGTACTATACAAATTAGTAGAAAAAATACAAGAAATCCTAAAAATAGAATACAATTCCAGCCAGTTCACACCAAGGCAGTTCATCAGCACTATTATTAAGGATTATAATTTTTATACAGGAAAAGATAGTTAATATTTGCCAATTATATTATAAAAAACTCTACTTTTGCAAAAATTTATACAATATGTCTAAGAATTTAGTGATTGTAGAGTCTCCTGCAAAGGCGAAAACCATTCAGAAATATTTAGGTAAAGATTTCGAGGTAAAATCCAGCTTTGGACACATCCGCGATTTACCAAAAAAAGGAATGGGCATTGATTTACAAACCTTTACACCTGATTACGAAGTTTCATCAGACAAGAAAAAAATAGTGTCTGAACTAAAAGAAGCTGCAAAAAAGGCTGAAACAATCTGGCTCGCTTCCGATGAAGACCGAGAAGGAGAGGCTATCGCTTGGCATCTTGCACAAGAGCTAAAACTAAATGACAAAAACACGAAGCGTATTGTTTTTCATGAAATTACAAAAAACGCCATTTTAAAAGCGGTTGAAAATCCACGAAAAATTGATGAAAATCTCGTGAATGCGCAGCAGGCACGCCGTGTTTTAGACAGAATTGTAGGTTTTGAAATGTCTCCCGTGCTTTGGAAGAAAGTAAAAACAGGGCTTTCCGCAGGGCGTGTGCAATCGGTTGCTGTGAGACTCATTGTAGAAAGAGAACACGAAATCAGGGATTTTGTGCCAACTTCTTCATATAAAATAGAAGGAATTTTTCAAAATAAAGCTAAACAAAATATTCCTGCAAAACTGAAAAAAGATTTTGCATCAGAAAACGAAGCAGAGAAATTTTTAGAACTTTCAAAAAATACTGAGTTTAAAGTTCTTAGCATAGAAGTAAAACCAGGCTCCCGCTCGGCTTCGGCGCCATTTACCACATCTACGCTCCAGCAGGAGGCTTCCAACAAGCTGGGATACGGCGTTACGACCACCATGCGTGTTGCCCAGAGACTCTACGAAGAGGGATACATCACCTACATGAGAACCGATTCGGTAAATCTTTCCCAAGAGGCAATTAATGCGGCAAAACAGCACATCATAAAGGAATTTGGGGAAAACTATTCTAAACCAAGAAATTACACAACAAAATCTTCATCCGCACAGGAAGCCCATGAGGCAATCCGCCCAACTGATTTTTCAGTAAAAACAATTGGCGATTCGCAGCTTAACAAGTTGTACCAGCTTATTTACAAAAGAACGCTGGCTTCCCAGATGGAGAATGCTAAAATAGAGAAAACCGTTATTGAAATCGGTAATCAAGCGCTGCCAAGTAATTTTGAAGTTCAGGGCGAGGTTATTATTTTTGATGGTTTTCTAAAAGTATATGACATTGCTAAAAATGAAGAGGAAGAAAACAATGAAAAAACCTTACCAAAAGTAGAAATCGGGGAAGTTCTTTCATACAAAGAAATAACTGCAAACCAAAGATTTACAAAACCTTCTCCACGCTACACCGAGGCAGGATTGGTAAAAAAATTAGAGGAACTGGGCATTGGGCGGCCATCAACCTATGCGCCAACCATACAGACTATCCAAAACCGAGAGTATGTGGACAAAAGAGAAATTCTCCCGCAGGAAAGAGAAGTTGTGAAAATAACACTTAACAAAACTTCCATTAAAAAAGAAATTTTAACTGAAAATTTCGGAGGAGACAAAAATAAATTTGTCCCAACAGATATTGGTGAAGTGGTTAATGAATTCTTAATCAATAATTTTGATGAAATTCTGGACTACGGCTTCACTGCAAAAGTAGAAGCAGACTTTGATAAAATAGCGGAGGGAAATGAGGAATGGAAAGCAATGATAACGGATTTCTATACCAAATTCCACCCTAAAATAGAGGAAGTAGAAGAAAATGCCGACCGTGCCACTGGCGAAAGGCTTTTGGGCAAAGACCCTAAATCAGGGAAGAATGTATATGCCAGAATTGGGCGTTTTGGCCCTATGATCCAGATTGGAGAAAGCGATGATAAGGAAAAACCAACATTTGCTTCCCTTATGAAAAATCAAAACATCGCCACCATCAGTTTGGATGAGGCATTGGAATTGTTCAAAATCCCGTTTGATTTACAAGACTATGAAGGAAAGCCTGTATCCATAGGGGCTGGAAGATTT
>ERZ772921.652-NODE-652-length-21114-cov-6.081533_pt1 | contig 21114 bp, 14 predicted proteins | sample MGYA00512117_ERZ772921 | MGnify/ENA primary metagenome ERZ772921 (study PRJEB29015, sample SAMEA2737944) | human oral metagenome | biome: human oral; feature: human-associated habitat; material: dental | place: China | collected 2150 ...
CCATATGCTCAAATATTTTATTCAAATCCACCCTAAATTTCTCAATTTCACTTTCCGAAAATTCCAATTTAGAAAGTGCTGCTATTTTTAGTACATCTTCTTTGCTTAACATTTAATTTTTTCCTCCTTACGCTTTTTATTCATTCTCAATTATTTTTTTTAAAGTCGGCTCCAATCGTGAAATTATACCTGTCACTAAAGCATTTCCCATCATAAAGTATCTATTTCTCTTTGGCATTGTATCTGTCCAGTTTGGTGGAAACATTTGTATTATTTCACATTCTATTTCAGTTAAAGTACGGTATTTTTTTTGCTTATTATCATAAATAATATGTGAAGATCTATTTGTTGTTCCTTCACTTGTAAGCAGTGTCCTAGCCGATTCTTCCATATTTTCTGGAAAAGCCATATTCCCTTCACTATAAATATACGAATGTCCTGCCTTTGTTTTCCTTTCTATTCTTTTTCCACCCTTTAAATATTTCCATTTTTCCAGTTTTTCATCTGTTACTAAATATTCCTTCAAATCAAAGTCATTGTAACTTTTTGCCTTTTCTATAACTTCCTTTAAAGAAAAAATATCTTCTTTAATTGAATCTACATTATAATGAAAAACGGTTCCTTCTATCATTATTCCACTTTCAAAAAATTTACCTTCTGAATACTCATCACTTATTTTTAAGACATTTTCATATTTATTCAGGTCTATTTCTTTTTCAGAATCTATCATTACTGGAAATACTTTATTAAAAATATTTTCCTTGTTTTTTCTAAATTCCTTACTATACTTCAAATTTTTCTTGAAAGCAAATATGAAGATTCTTCTTCTTTTTTGCGGCATTGAGTAATCTCCGGCATTTATAACTCTCCATTGCACATAATATCCTAATTCATCAAATGTCTTGAGCATTATTGCAAAATCTCTTCCTCTACTGCTTGCTGGCGATTTTAAAAGTCTATCCACATTTTCCAGAAGTACAAAAGGAGATTTTTTTTCAATTAAAACATCTTTTATATCCCAGAACAAAACTCCCTTTTTACCCTCAATACCCTTTTCTCCGCTAAGACTTCTCGCTACAGAATAATCCTGACAGGGAAATCCACCGACTAAAAGGCTATGATCCGGTATCAGTTTTTTATCAACCTTATTTATATCTTCATTTGAGTTATTCTCTATCCCAAATCTTTTTGTATAGCAGTTATATGCATGCTGTGCTTTTGTTGAAGGTTCAAACTGATTTCCCCAGACAAAATTCCAAGTCTTATTTTCTTTCGCTAATCCTGTTTCCTCATCAAATCCCTTTATTTTATTCAAACCAACTCTGAAACCTCCAACACCTGCAAATAATTCTGCAACTGTTAACTCCATTATTTTTCCTCCACTTTTTTTATTGTATTTTCAATAATTTTAATAATGTAACTATTATTTAGCCAAAAACTCTGTTTTGTCATTTTATCTCCATTTGGCAATTCATCAGCATCTTTGCAATTTCCATTTCCATATTCTCTGCCATTAATAACATATTTTGACTTTCTTGCATGTGGTCTTAAATGAAAAATTTTAGTTTCACTTTTTTTGGGTAAGTCGTTCCTTACTATTATTTTCCCATTTTTTTGTTTTTCTATTTTAAAATTTATGCCTTTTTTAAATTTATTCTTGTATAAATTCCACTCCATCATTCCAATAGTTTCCAGTTCATCTATTGGCATATTCCAAAACTTAGCTCCTGTAAGTTGATATTCATCTGCCTCATTTTTTTAAACACAACAAATAAAAATTTTTTTTCTGAAAAAAAATTATAAATTTCTGAATTTTCAAAATTCTCATTTACAAATTTTTTTATTTTTATTGCTGGAAATGACATGCTTTCTTTCGTGCGGTTATTTTTTTCAACTCTTATTGTTTTTATTTCTATATTTGCCTTTGCAAATTCCTCAGTATTTTCACTTTTTACTCCTAACATTCTATAAATCAAGATACTATTTACATGTTTCGGTTTATTTTCTATATTATATTTTTTACATAATTCTTCTATTGTTAAGCCTGTATTTTCATATATCTTTTTCAAAACTACATCTTCAAAATATGCAGGTTCGTCTTCTTTAACAATAGAGTCATAAGTTGATACATTTCCAACAATATAAGTGTTTAAAACATAAGACATATATGACTGTTTCAAAGAGAAAGCTCTTCTTTTTGCAGGAATCTCTCCATAATATTGCTTTTGCAAACTTTTTTCTGCTGTACTTCCTTTAGTGCAGGCACCCAAATAATTAGTATCTCCTTCAGACAATTTATGAGCATTTCCAGAAATTATTTTATCAACTATTATTTGATAGTCTTTTTTTATTATTTCTAAATCTTTCTTACAATTTTCTCCCAGAATTGAAAATAATTTAACAAAATCAATGCTGTAATCCAATTTATTTTTATTCTTATCATAAAAATACAATATCAATAAAATTAATTGTAATTTTTCTAAGACATGAGATTTTTCAAAATCCGTTTCTATCGGCTCATTATTTGGAATCATACCTATTACAAGTCTTTCTTTTGCCTTCAATTCTCCATTTTTATTTTTTATATATGGGGTCACTTTCAATTCTGTATTAGCCTTTAGAAAATCTGGATTAGGATTGCTGTTAGGTTTATAATAAAAATAATACTCCTCTATTAAGTTTCCCAGTTTACCTTTATTTTTATTCAACGTTTTTTCTAATTCCAATTCATTGTCTTTAAAATATTCTCTTAATATATCATAAAAGGTTTTCCCTATCAATCTTTTTGCATAATTTTCAATATCTTGCGGGTCTGTTTCATCGTATGGCAACATCTTTTCTCCTATCAAAATTAAAATCATTCTGCATCTTTTTCGCATCAATTATTCTTTCAGATATTAAATTTATAACTGCTTTATTTTTTTATATTCCAAAATCTCGTCAAAATCCTCAAACTCAAAAAACTCAATTCCATTTTCTTCACAAAACTTAACCGCCCTAGTTCCTTTTCTCACAAAAGCAAAATCAGCCACTTCCAATGCTTTGTAATCAGACGGGCCATCGCCTACAAAATAAGTTTTGTAGCCCTTTTTTTTATAATTTTCTACAGCTTCTTTCTTGTCAACGCCGTAATAGCCTTCCTTGTCCAAAAATGGATTTTCCACAGTAATTTGGTTTTTATCAGTTCCACTAAATTTTAAATCATTTGATATAACTTCGCTATCTGGCAAGTTTATTCCGTATTTTGAAAGTGTTCCCTGAACGTTTAGCCTTGCACCTGCACTAACAATTTTAAATTCTGCTCCGCTTTTTACAAAATCTATAAAAGTTTCATCAATTGTCACATTTTCCTGTAAAGTCTGAATATACTGCTCTTTTGTGATATTTAGAGAGCCTAGTCCATATTTTATAAACTCTCTTATAGAATATTCTCCAGCTCTGTATCTTTTTCGCAGTTCCTGTTTAAATTCAGGCTGATGTGTTTCAAGCAAAACATCTGTCGAATCTTTTTTACTGATTGTTATATCAAAATCTATTAAAAAGATTGATTTTTTATTATTTCCCAATTTTTTCCTCCTGCCAGAAAATTTATAAACTTTTCAGATATTTAATTTCATCTTCATTCAAAGTACGATATTCTCCCACTTGTAAATTACCAAGCGTAAGTTCTCCCACTTTAATACGTTTTAATGAATTAACATTATATCCCAATGTTTCCAGCATTTTTCTTATCTGTCTGTTTCTTCCTTCAAAAATTGCAATTCTAAGTTCCTTTTTGTCAATTTTCTTAACTTTTGCTGGTGCGGTTCTTTTTCCGTCAATTACAACTCCATGCTGCAGTGCCTCAATATCCTTATCTTCAATTTCACGGCTAACTTTTGCAATGTAACTCTTATACAATTTTTTTCGTGGATGCATTACATGATTGTAAACTTCCCCATCGTTACTGATTATAATTAATCCTTCTGTCATAAAGTCTAATCTTCCATAAGTAAAAAGTCTGGCACGTGATTTTATAAAGTCTACTGCAAGTCTACGCCCAAACTTGTCTTCATTTGAGCAAAGCACTCTTTTTGGCTTGTTTAAAATATAATATTCGTATCTTGTATTAAGTTTTACTCTTTCTCCATCAATTTTAACCACATCTTCAGGCTTCACGTCCATTCCGATAATCGCCTCGTGCTTATTTACTGTAACCCTTCCTTCATTTATCAGTTCATCAGCCTTCCTACGTGAACAAAATCCTGTTTCAGCTATAAATTTATTTAATCTCATTTTATTTACCTCTTTATTTTCTACTCTTTTATTTTTTCAATTTCTTCTTTTGCTTTTAGTTCCAAATCTTCTTCTGAATTTAATTTTTCTTTCTCACTTACATCTACATTTTCTGCCTTCTCATCTTCTTTGTAAAGCAGCTCAATTTTTTGAAACTGCTCACTTCCTGGTAATTCTTGTTTCCCACGAATATTCAGATAATTATAAAAATCATCTGTTACTTCGTACAAATTCGGTGTCCCAGCCGTTTTTTTCCGTCCAGAAATATAAATTAGTTTTCTTTCCAATAGATTTGACATAGTCTTATCCACACCAACACTTCTGATTTGCTCTATTTCTGCTTTAGTTATAGGCCCTTTATATGCGATGATTGCCAATGTTTCCATTGCTGAACGAGATAATTTCTTTAATTTCATTTCTGGATTAAAAAATCGTTTTACATCAGAGCCAAAAAGTGGATTTGATACAAGGCATACGATTCCATTTTCAATTTTTACATTTATTCCTGTATCTTTCCGTTTTTCCTTTAAATTACGCAATATTTCCTCTATTTCAAAATATTCCATTCCATAAAACTGTGCTAACTCTTTTATAGTAATCATTTCTTTTGACAAAAAAATAATTGCTTCAATTTTTTCTTCAATATCATTAATTTTATTTTTTATAGTTTCTTCTCTATCTTTATTTTCTTTTATTTCAATTTTTTTGCTTTCAAAATTTTCCATATTCTACCATTTATCTTCTATTATTTTATTTCTGCGAAATAAACTTGTTATTTTGCGTTAATAGGGGAATTCTCCTTTAACTGCAAGTTCAGAAAATTCCCCTAAATTTCTATATTATTCAATTAATATTCGTATGTTGGTGAAATAATGACATTCTTGTATTTATTAAAGTCTGTGAGCACTTCTGCAATCCCCAGCACAACAGCGTGAATCGCTTCTTCTCCAACCGTTACTTCTAATGACAGTTCCTCTTCTATTCTCTTTTTCAGAATTCTTATTCCTGCTCCTCCACCAGACAGATAGATTCCTGTTTCATAAATGTCTGCCGCTATTTCAGGCTCTATTTCCTCTATCGTAAGCCTTACTTCATCAATAATTGCATCAATATGTTTTCTAATCGCCTTGTCAATATCCGAAGCTTTTATTTTCATGCTTTTTGGCAATCCAACTCCTAATTCACGTCCTTTTATTTCATATTCAGTTTCCGGATCGGCATGGCTTATTGTGTTTACTTTCAGTTCCTCAGCTGTTTTTTCACCAATCAGCAGATTGTATTCATCTTTTACAAATTCCATAATATCCTCATTCAAGTGATCTCCAGCAATTTTTACTGATTTTGATAATGCCGCCCCGCCAGATACAATAAATGCAATTTCGGTAGTTCCTCCACCTATATCAACTATCAAATGTCCTTTTGGCTCAAACAGGTCAATTCCAACACCAATTGCAGCCGCTATCGGCTCTTCAATCAAGTAAACCTCTTTCGCTCCTGCATCTTTTACAACTTCAATTACAGCTCTTCTTTCTACTTGCGTGACTCCGCTTGGAACACATATTATAACTCTTGAACTTTGAAATCTGTCTTTTTTTATTCTATGCAAAAATTCTTCAAGCATTCTTTCTGTAACTTCGTAGTTTGAAATTACTCCGTTTTTTAATGGACGTATGATTTTTGTATGTTTAGCAGTTCTTCCGATTATTTCCTTAGCTTTTTCACCGATATGCTCCAGCTCCTCAGTCTTCTTGTTGATTGCAACATAAGTCGGCTCATCTACCAGAATACCTTCCCCCTTCACATACACGACAGTATTCGCCGTTCCTAGATCAATAGCTATATCACGTGTACCTCTTGGTGTTATATTTGTTTTAAAAATATCCAAAAATTTCATTTATTCTATCTCCTTTATTTTATTTTTTACTTTTTATTACAGCATCCTCTCAAACTTCCCTAAAGTCAGACAAATACTACAGTTTTAAGGAGTTTGCTGTATAATAATTTAAACTTAGTTATTATGAAATAATTATTATATTTTTCATTCTTATATGTATTTTACCATTTTTTTTAAATATACTCAAGTCACTTTGACTGTGAATTTAAATAATATATAAATTATTATTACAAATTTTATTTATTATTAATTTATTTCATCAATATTATCAACTAATATCTGATCGTCAAAACTTATGACACCATGTTCCTTAAGCTGTTCATAAATTCTTGAAGCCCTGTTAAATCCTACCTTCAATTTACGTTGCAGCAATGAAATTGATACCTTGTTCTCCTGTCTTATAATATTTATTGCATTTTCAAAGAAAGGATCGACATCTATCATTTCTTCCTGCGTCTCTTCCAGAATTTCATTTCTATATTTTACTTTTCTGGCAGATTTTAGCGTATCTGTCAAGTTTTTAACCTCATCATCTGAAATATACGCCCCTTGAATCCTTTCCAGCTTTGAAGACCCGTTGGCAAGAAGAAGCATATCTCCCTGTCCCAGCAGCTTTTCAGCGCCAGCTGTATCCAATATAGTTCTTGAATCGATTTGGGATCTTAATGCAAAGGAAATTCTGCTTGGAAGATTTGCCTTTATCATTCCAGTTATGACATCTGTAGACGGACGCTGTGTCGCTACAACCAAATGAATTCCTACCGCCCTTGCCTTCTGAGCAATTCTCGCAATCGACTCCTCAACGCTTCCAGCCGCAACCATCATAAGATCAGCCAGCTCATCAATAATTATGACAATATATGGCATTTTTTCCACATAGCTAAGATTATTGTATTTTTTTATGTTTCTTACACCATTTTCCATAAGCTTCCTGTATCTGTTCTCCATTTCATTTACAGCCCATTTTAAGGCAATTGCCGCCTGCTGCGGATCTATGATTACTGGAACTAGCAAATGTGGAATATCATTATATGGCATAAGCTCTACCATCTTGGGATCTATCATTATAAATTTTACTTCATTTTCAGACTTCTTGGAAATTAATGTGGAAATCAATGTATTTACCGCTACAGATTTCCCAGAACCCGTCTGTCCAGCTATCAGCAAATGCGGCATCTTTACAATGTCTATCAGCTTATCTCTTCCAACTATATCTTTTCCCAGTATTACCCTTAATTCTCCGTTGTCAAGCTCTTTATTCTTTATAATATTAGAAAAATGCACTGGCTCCTTAATCTTATTTGGAGTTTCAATTCCAATAGTATTTTTTCCAGGAATTGGAGCTTCTATACGGATACTTTCCGCCGCAAGGTTCATTGCTATATCATCCGAAAGTCCTGTAACCTTGCTCACTTTTATACCTTTCGGAATAATAATTTCGTATCTCGTAATTGTAGGCCCATATTCATAGTTCACAACTTTTGCTTCTACCCCAAATTCCTTTAAAACGTTTTCCAGATGCCTCACATTTTCCCTTATGCTCTTTTCAATTTTTTCCTTTTTCTTATAATCCATCGGCTTAGACTTGAATATTTCAGCAATAGACTTTTTCACTACATCATCATATCCCTGACTGCTGTCAAGCATTGCATTGGCTTCCTTTAGCTCCTCTTCCAGCCCCTTTTCCACAGCCACGCTATTTTCAAATGCTTCAAGTTTTGGAAACTGCTGAAAATTGGGATCCATCTGTGCTGAATTAACAGCTGTTTCCCTTCTTAAAGGCGTTACAATTTCAAGTTTTGGCTCTTTTTCATACTGTTCCTCATTTTTTTCTGTTTTATCTTCCTCTTTTATTTCTTCAGGCTTTTTAGGCTCAGGCGCTTCCTGCTCCTCATTATTTATAGTATTTTTAGTTTCAGTTTCCTGTTCTTCCTTGTCATTTTTTTCTTTATTCTCAGTTTTCTTAGCATTTTCCAGAATCTTCTGCTTTTCATTTTCTTCAAAAATTTCAATCCATTCCTTCTCTTTTTCAGCCAGCTCTTCCTTAGAATAGACTTCCGTTTTCTGCAAAAAGTTATCCTTTGGCTTTTTAGCAATTTCAAAACTCAGCTTTTCACTTCTTGACTGAATAATTTTTGCCTTGAGCATTTCCCTCTGATAACGTTTGTAATCTGTCTTTTTCAAGTTTTCCGCATATTTTTTTGCTTTCAGCTTTCTCTTTTTTTCCTTATAGTCGTCACTCTTGTAATATCTTGCAACTTCTCTTAGCAGTTCATAACCAAGCTCTATATAGTCCTTTAGCAAAAGGCAGACAAATAATGCCAGCACGGTAACCAGCCCGATAGTCATCCATTTCAGATGCAAAATCTTATAAAACGGCATCGACAGCAGGGCTCCCGGAACTCCTCCGCTTTCACGGTTAAACCCTATTTCCAGAAGTTTTCTTCCCGCTTCAGTAAATACATTCGGCAAAGGATTCTTCCCAACCGAACCTTTTACCAGAAACATGGATAGGCTCAGAAATACTCCGATAAGTGCAACAACTTTCCCCTGCGTTATATCAACCCTTATTTTCTCGTAAAAAAACAGAACTATTCCGTATAGCATGGCGGCAATCGCTATAAACCATGTCATTTTTCCAAAAAAGAGCATAATTCCACCCAGTATAAGCGAAAAAATATTTTCCCCAACATTATCACTCAGCATGCTTGATTTGTTTGCCAGAAGCATTATTAATACAAGTCCGGCAAAAAACCATATTGCACCTTCGATTTTTCTTTTATTCATTTCGTCTTCCTTTCTAAAAAATTCCTATCTGCTAAATTGCTATAATATTTCCCATTTAAAGAGCATAAATCAAAAAATTCATGTAATGAAAGTCATGTTTTTTAAGATTCTTCTATTATACAACCTATGTAACTATTAGAATACCCTTTAATTAAATTTTATCATTAAGCATCTGTCTTAAGAGTTAAATTTGATTTTTTTAACAAGGCTGGCAAATTAATTGTTATAGAATTTTACTTCTATTTTTTAAATGGGTTTAGTATTAATTTTAAAATGCAGTCAAATTTAACCAAAAATTAAATTAGCTGTGTAAAACGCCATCTGTTTTAAAATGACTTTATTATAATATCATACATTATACTATATTTTTTCAAATTTGTCATTTTTTTTATAGCAATATCTCTTAAAATAAAACTTATAAATTCTAACTTTTTTACCCAATTTTTAAATTTGTTTTGTTTTTATTCCCCTATTTTCAAGCATTTCAAACATCTTATCCAATTCTTCTAATTCACTTAGAATTTTACTTGCTTTTACCTAAAATTTCTATTTTCAGAAAAAATAAAAAGAGCTATCCTGAACTGAAATAGCTCTTTCTTTATAATTTCTAACTTTTAATTAAATTTTTTTAATTCTGCCATAAATTTAGAATACGGACAATATCCTCCTCTGTCAATTTTACAATTTTTCATTTCTAAAACTGTATGTTTTGGCGGATTTTCCCTTGTCAATTTTTGCGTTTCCCTTATTTGGCTCAATGTCTGATATATGTACTCAACTTTTACTTTTCTTTCTCCTGTTTTTTTATCTTTCCAAATTTCAAAGAATACTTTTCCGCCAATTGGAGTTTTTTCAACTTGCTCTTCCAGCTTATAATCTTTAAAACCTAACGCGGCAAACATGGCAACTAGATTAGAATCATGCCCCACTAATACTGTTACTTTGTGATTTGAAGAGCTTATATCGTTATAAATGTATTTTATCAGCGGCGCAGCCACATTTTTAGCTACTTTTTCCGTTGCAAACAGCAAATCTTCATATCCGTTTTTTATATCTGTTATTTTTTGCCATTTTTCTCTTGTATTTATGTTATTTCCAGCAATTTTATCCAGCGGATACCCTTCATAATATTGCAATAACAAGGCATCTCCAATCTGTGTCCCCAATTTTATCGGTCCGTCTACTCCTGGCTCCTTATCCTTTTCAATTTTCAACGTTCCTTCCTCATTAAAAAATTTACATTTTCCTTCCTTCAGGCATTCTTCAGATTTTGTATAGTTAATCACATCGCTTAACAAAGAGTACGAACCTTTTAATTCCTGATTCTGTTTCTTTAAATTCATCCCTTTTAACGCTTCTTCCTTAAATTTTGCATTATCAGTTGTAATTACTGGATTAAATACAGGATCCATTTTCCCTATTTCCATTTTATGCTCTGTTTTAATATCACATCCCGGAAATATCCCAGTTGTAAGTGATTGCCCAGTTGCAATTGTTCTTTGCAGGCTATTTGTATAAATTTGGGCATTATCAGGACTTAAGCACTCTCCTTTTTTTATAACTTCATTTTGTATTAACCAGTCATTTATATACTGTCCAAAATAAGTTTCCAGAATAGCGCCTTTTTTTGTCAAATGGCTTGCGGGAACATCCCAGTTCTCCCATTCATACGGAGTTACCTTCGACAATCTGCTCCCCGGCGATGTTAATGGTGAACGCAGCCCATGCCTGCTGAAAATCACAACCTTTTCCAGCTGTAAATTTTCATTGGAAAACATCATCAAATTACAAAAAACAAACATCAAAAATATCACAATTTTTCTATCTCTTATTTTTGACATAATACCATCTCCCTATAAAAAATTTTCTTAATTAATTATAAATATTTACAACATTTTTTATTATCTTTAATTTTAATATTTGCTTAATTTCATTATTTATTATACCTTGAAATAGTATTTTGTCAATTTTATACTAAACCTCATTTAAAAACATGTATCACTGGCTACTGCTTAGAGATAATGGCGAAACTGCACCGCTTTACGCAAATCTTTCCTATAAGGAAAAAATAAAACTCTCTTTCCCCCAAATACTTTTTCTCTTTAACTTAGCCAGCTCCATGTCTCATCAAATTTTTTATCAGCTTCTTTTTTAGCAGGTTTCTCCTGTGTTAATTATGATTTTTCATCTTCAGTCAGCACAAATTTTTCTACTTCTTCTCTCTCCAGTGCTTTTTCTTCATGATATCCAATAATTTTTATTTCTTCCAATTCTTCAGAAACCTCATCATCATCAATCTTAATATCAATCATTTCCCCAATCTTTTCTTCCCCAACTTCAAGATTAGGATTAGTCTTATGCACCAAATCAACCATAAATTCATTGAATGTTTTTCCTGTATGTGTTAATTCCTGTGTTTCCATATTATAAGAATACACATATAATTTTTCCACATCTTTTTCAATTGAAACTAAATAATAAAGACTCTTATTTATCAAAAATACTAAAAAATACTCCTTTATTTCTTCATACAATTCATTATCAATAATACATTTCTCGTCAAAATTCCATTGAAAAATTACATGCTCTCTCACTGTTAAATTTTTATAGAAAATTAAATCATTTTTATTTAATAATCCACCGTCACTTCTTCCTGCCATCCTAAAAAAGTCTTTTAAATCATCTTTTATAGTTATTTCATAAAATTTCTCAATTTCTTCGATTTCTTCATCATTATAGCCCATTGCCTGCCTATTATTTTTTTCCAAATATTTTTTCAATAAATATATAAAACTATTATTTTTTTTCTTATCTTCTGATAAATAATTGTCTATTTTTTGTGGTGTAATATTTTTATTCAAATTTTTTATTTCTTTAGGTAGTAAATCTCCTATAAAATTATCATTATTTGGCTCTTTTATATATATAAGCAATTTCATATATTCATCAAAGTTCATGCTTACTTCTTCTATTTTATCATAATTTTCATAGTATTTATAAACCTTAAAATCATCATCTGATGTTTTGATAAAGTATTCTATTGTTTCATCTTCTACTGAAAATACAAAAATTTTGCTTTTCAAAATATTTTTCATTCCTATTTTATAAAACATATTTCTATCAAATTCCTGAAATATTAAATTTTTTCTTGGCGTAAAAAAAGGATTATAAAAAACTAAGTACCCATATCCTAAAATTCCACCACTATTCCTCCCTGCAATTCTCAAAAACTCCCTAAAATCCCCTTTCACTTCAATATCATACAATTTTTCTATTTTCTTAATTTCCTCTTCACTATATCCTATTGCTTTTCTGTTGTGAAATACTAAATAATTTTTTAATAAATTTATAAAACTTTTTTCCTGCATTATTTTTCCCTTTCTTTCTTTAATTATTGCTAATATCAATCATAAAATATCAATTATTTATTATTACGGTGACAAATTACTACATCATAATTGGGGTGAGTTATCATAAACAAAAGAAAAAAGTGCAAGCCAGCGTAAATGCCGATTTGCACTATATATTTTAAATTTAATTGTTTTAATGGTGCCCAGACGCGGAATCGAACCACGGACACAGGGATTTTCAGTCCCTTGCTCTACCGACTGAGCTATCTGGGCAAATGGCGGAAGTGACGAGACTCGAACTCGCGACATCTTGCGTGACAGGCAAGCACTCTAACCAACTGAGCTACACCTCCAAATAAATGGTGGTCACAACTGGGCTCGAACCAGTGACCCCCTGCTTGTAAGGCAGGTGCTCTCCCAACTGAGCTATGCGACCACATTTTTTAACTACTCAATTAGTATAACATACATTTTTTAATATTTCAACTATTTTTTTAAAATTTTTCTTGATTTTTTATGTAAATACTCAAAATATTTTTCTATCAAACTATTGTTTACTAAACTTTTTCAAAATAAAATAATCAAAAGTTTTAGGTAAAATAGGCATCAATTTTTTATTTTCAGATAATATATTATTTTATTTTGATATTCAGTATTCTAATTTTTACCAGTAAATTTCCCTTCCATATTTTCCAAAAGCGGATAAAATTCTTCCTTCATCATTTGTTTTTATTTGATAAAATTCTACTCTTTTTTTGAATGTTCTGTTTACTTCCTTTACAAGTTCCCTAAAATCTAGTCTGCTATTGGCTGTAAAATAAAATATTAACTTGCTTTCGTCAAATGTATATTCTCCAATAACGAGATTCATTTCAGGAAGAAGTCTTTTTACAATTTTTTTACATTTAAAATAGGCATCATCAGCTTTTTTGTCCAATTCTATTAATTTTTCGATTTCTTTAGTTGATAATTTTCGTTTTACTTCCCTAATTTTTAAATCATTTTGTTCGTCTTTTTCTTTATTTAAGGAAAGTCCTAAAACTATTCCAATCTGTTCGCCACGAATTGTATCTACAAGTACATGATCTCCTTTTTTATAATCTTCTGTATCGTTTATCATAAATGGATAAACTTTTTTTGTTTTTCTAAATTTTATATTTATTATTTTCATAATATTCCACCTTCTAAAAAACTGAAATACCCCTGTTCACTTATTATTAAATGGTCTAACAAACGTATTTCCATACTTTCAAATACTTCTTTAACTTTTTTTGTCAGCAAAATGTCAGAATCTGAAGGTTTGAGTGAGCCTGCGGGATGATTATGTACTAAAATGACTGATTTTGCGTTATATTCTAATATTTTTTTTATTAGTTCTCTAATATAAATAGTACTTCTGTCAATTGTACCATAAAATAATTCTTCTTCTTTCATTAATTCATTTTGTGTATTTAAAAATAATACTTTAAAAACTTCGATATCCCTTTTTAAAAGAGAGCATTTTAAATAATTTAGTAATTTAATGTTGCTTGTTATTGAAATTTTTTTATTATGTATTTTTTTATACAGCCCGTTTTCTATAATCTCAGATAAAAGTTTTAAAAAAACAACAGTTCTTTCAGTCATATATTTATTTTTTTGCAATTCTTCTTCTGATTGCTGTAAAATTGTATACAAATCCCCATATTTTTTTAATAGATTTTTTGCAATTCCTCTGCAATTTTTTCTAATAACTGTATATGTAAGCAGCAGTTCCAAAAGCTCGTAGTCTAGAAATCCCTTTGTTCCTGTCGAAAGAAATCTTTGCCTTAATCTTTCCCGATGTCCTTTTTCCTGTTCTTCACTCAATTTTTCCTTTAATATTGCTAACTTTTTATTTTCCCCCATCATTTTTCCCCCAAAAAATGTTTATGTGAATAGTTTATCATAAAACTAAAAAAATAACAATATTTAAAAATTTTTAAACTTAAATAAGGGGAGTTCAATTGAGTCCCCTTACTTAAAATATCCTATTCGTAATCTCTGTCAATTCTTACTTTTCGTAAAATCATACCTTCCTTAGCTTTTATGTTTAGCTTAATTTTTCCATTGGAACTTGTTCTGAATGTTCTGCCTTCTGTTACCAGATCTATAAATCTTTCATCTTGATAATGCGTTTCAAATTCCACATTTTCCCAATCATTAAAAGAATTATTTATTACAACTATTATAGAATAATCTTCAATTACTCTTTCATAAACAATTACATCTTTTTCATTGTCTGCCATAATTTCTCTGAATTTACCATAGACAAGAGTTTTATTTTGAAGTCTTATACGAATTAATTTTTTGTACCATTCAAATAAGTCACTGTCAACTTTTTGTTCGTAACTTTCATTTTGGTTAATATGTGACGGATTTTTTTCATTATCGTATAAAAATTCCTTCCATAACATTGGTTTTCGGCAATATGGGTCAGTTGCTCCCCACATTCCGACTTCATCGCCGTAAAATAGCATTGGTGCTCCAATATATGTCATTTGGAATATTGAGATTAATTTAAGTATGTCTTTTGGCTTAATTGGGCTGTTTCGCCAGTCTATTGTTGTGTTTGGATGATAATTTGAAGCTAGGTCTGGACGTATTCCATTATATCCTTTTTCTAGCTGTTTTCCTTCTTCCAGATTTCTTCCAACTACATCATTTACGATTCTTGAATAAAGTCTGTCGGTATCGTGTGAACCATTTAAATTTTGACTTGCTTGTAATGCTTGATATGGATACCAAGTTCTTTTTTCCCGCAGCTCATTGAAAAAGTCTTGTGCCTTCAGTTTATATCTTACTCCGCCTTCACGGCTTTGATTGATAAAGAATCCAATAACTGTTTTTAGCCATTCATAGTTCATTACTGTATCAAATTTATTTCCACCGTTAATATCGCCCGAAGCATTTCCCCAAAGTTCCGCAGTTATGTAGGAATCTTTCTTACTGCCTTTTACAACTTCACGCCATTCATTCCAGAAGTTCTGATTTTCCAGACAATTTGGAACATCTAGACGCCAACCATCTATTCCGTCATCTTCCATCCAGTTTTCACTTTCTTTTCCGTCAGGTCCATACATCCATTTTCTTGTTATATTGAAAATATATTCCTTGTATTCCTGATTAAATGTGTTAAATTCCGGAAGTGAATCAAAACCTCCCCAAGCATTGTAAATAGTTCTTTTTCTATTTGCAATCAAAGTTTCAAATGCTTGTTCATCGCTCATTTCATCTGTAATTGGAACATGCTGCCCAAAATCTGTGAATTTGTACCAGTCCTTGTATTTAGAGCTTTCTCCGTCAGCAAGCACCATATTAAATGTCCAGTGATCACTGCTGCTATGATTGAAAACCCCGTCAAATATTACACGAATACCATTTCTGTGAAGTTCCTTTATCAAATCTACCATTATTAAATCTGATTCTGTCCATACCCAAGTTGATGGCTCCTCTGTTTCTCCGTATCCATTTTTTCCACGATTTTCACCTTTCAAGTTTACTTCCAGAAGTTTTAGCTCACTACTTGTTGAAGCTTTATTTCCAAGGACATCTATGTACGATTTGTTCCCATATTTATTATTTTTATTAATTTCTACACCGTGAGTTTTTCCACTTGTCTTTATCGTTCCAAAGTCAGGAGAAATATGTCTAAAGTCATTTGCTCCGTATTTATGGTTTTGATGCGAGAAAAATACTGGATTTAGCCAGATAGCGTTAATTCCCAGCTCTTTCATATATGGTATTTTTTCTTTTATTCCCTGTAAGTCTCCACCGTACATTCTGGCATATTTCAAGCTGTAGTCAATTTCACGCTCTCCCAGTTTTTCCCAAATTACTTGTTCCTTAAAATCAGCAGTCCAACGGTTTCTATCAAAATGGCTAATTACATTATTACTTTTTTCCCATTTGTAATCTTCTATAAAGTTTTGCTCATGAAGTCTATTTTGTTTAAATGCTTCTGGACCAAATTCATTGAAAATAGGGTCATTGTAGTGATTTCCGTTGTAAAATCTGTCTGGGAAGATATTATACCAGATTGCTTCTTTTGCCCAATTTGGTACATGAAATAGCTGTATGTCCTTGGATGTTGTATTTACAATAAGTCTTTTTGGCTTGCTGTAGCTCAATGTTTTTCCATTAAAATAAGCTCTTGAACCATTATCTTCAAGAATAAAATAATACAAAAGTTTCTTGGCTTCTTTTCCGAAATTTATTATTCTTTCAAAATAATCAAATCCATTCGTTTTATCCTGATATCTTTCCAGTTCATAAATCATTTCATAGTTATCTTCTTCGTGTAAAACAACGCTAATATACGCACGTTCCACATCATTCATCTGAGTTCTTATTTTAAATTCATATTCACTATCTGACAATTTGTTAAAATACTGTAAACTTTCATAATCGTGAACTATTGCCTTTAAATGGCTATTTTTATCAATCGCTTCATAAACAAATTTTCCAGTTCCTAAATCTCCCTGTGCAAATAATGCTCCATTTTCTCCAATAACCAATTTTTTATTTTCATTTTCAGGATGCCATTTTCCGTCAATTAAATATTTGTATTCGTAAACACCTTCAGGTGCAGCCAATACGACTTCATAATTTGTTCCTTCAAAATGACGAACTGGTTCCGGATCGGTTTTCCAGCTATTAAAATTACCTGCAATTTCTACATTAGTTGCTTCTGTCAGTCCAAAATCGGAAATATCCAGATTCATTCTGTAAAATTTCATTTTTGTCAATGAAAATGTCTTTTTTACAGGAGAATATTCTACATAAATATCTATTCCCTTTTGAAATCCTGTTATAGATTTTGGAGGCAAATTTTCATCTACTACTGCTTCAAATCTTTTTGCAAATGGTGCTGTATGACTGTAAGTTACACCGCTTATGGCATTATTTTCTTCATTTTTTATTTCAAAAAAATAGCTTCCAGACTCTACACTTCCCCATTTATAGATATAATTTTCGCCTTTTTGCTTTAAATCTTCTTCTTTATAGAATTTATTATCTTTATAAATTATAATTTTATACTGCATATCTTCTCTCCTAATTTCTCTACTCTTTTCCTATTTCAATTCAAAAAACACTTTGTATGCTCTATATGTTTCATACAAGTCCGCTTTTGATGAAATCTCAAACAAAGAGTGCATTGATAAAAGTGCAGGCCCTGCATCTATCGTTCTGATTCCGTAATAAGCCAAGAACTTAGCAACAGTTCCTCCTCCACCTTCATCTACCTTTCCAAATCCTCCAGATTGGTATTTAATATCATTCTTGTCAAATATTTGTCTTATTTCCTGAATAAACTCTGCATCGGCATCATTTGCCATAACTTTTCCACGGCTTCCCGTATATTTTGCGAATGCCAGCCCATAAGATAGTCTTGCCGCATTTTCCACATCGTGAACTGATTTAAACACTGGATTTAATGCAGCCGTAACATCTGATGACAAGGCTTTTGAGTTCCACAAAGTTTCTCTTAATATCTGATCATTGTAATTTTTTTCTGTAAGTGAAAGTATTTTTCCAACAACATATTCAGGCAATGTTGATTTCAAACTTGTCGAGCCTTCACTTCCAATTTCTTCTTTATCCGTCAAATACACCATAACAGTTTTTTCAGTTTCCTTAACATCAAACAAGGCTCTAAGCGAAGTATATGCACAAATTCTGTCATCTTGCCCATATCCTCCTATCATGCTCTTATCAAGCCCCACATCCCGCAATTTTCCAGCAGGCACAACTTCCAGCTCTGCTGTAAAGAAATCATCTTCTTCTATTCCGTAATCTTTTTTCAATTTATCAAGTACAAACTGCTTTATTTTTTTATTTACATTTTCATCATTTAAAGGCATATTCCCAAATAATAATTTTAGTTCCTCACCTTTAATAACATCTCTTGCCTTTCTTTCATCCTGCACATTGTAAGACAGATGAGGTAATATATCAGGCATACTGAATACAGGTTCATCATAATTTTCCCCAATTGAAAGTGTCACTTTTTCTCCATTTTTCAAGAAAACAACACCATGCAATGCAAGTGGAGCCGCGGCCCATTGATACTTTTTAATTCCACCATAATAATGCGTGTTTAATAGTGCAAATTCCTCTTCTTCCATTATCGGATTTGGCTTTAAATCCAGTCTTGGAGAATCTACGTGAGAAACAATCATATTAATTCCGCTTTTTATATCATTTCCGACAATTACTGCAATAATATTTTTATTTCTGTTGTTAAAATAAATTTTATCCCCTTTTTTCAATTCACTTTTTTCATTAATATTGACAAAGCCATTTTTTTCAACTTCCTTTTCTGTCAAATCCACAAATTCTCTCTCTGTTTTGGCAGAATCCAAATATTTTTTATAATCTTCAGCAAAGTCAAAAATCACTTTTTTTTGTTCATCTGTATAATTTTTCCACAAATTTTCCTTTGTCATTTTACATCCTTTCCAGAACTGCTGCTCTAAAAGTAGAATAATTTTTTTTACAAAAAAAACAATAAAAGATGGCGACTTGAAAAAATATCCCAAATCAGCCACCTTCTTTCATAATCAATTCTTCAATTTATACAAATTATTTAACTTCATTTAATTTTTTTTCCAATTCTTTTCCAGCTTCTTCATATCCAGGTTTTCCTAACAATGCAAACATATTTTTCTTATATGCTTCTACTCCAGGCTGATCAAATGGATTTACACCTAAAAGATATCCGCTTACTCCACATGCTTTTTCAAAGAAATAGAATGTATATCCTAAATGATAAGGAGTAGCTTCAGGAATGTTTACGCCTAAATTAGGTACATTTCCGTCAATATGTGCCAAAATTACTCCATCAGCTGCTTTTTTATTTACATAATCCAATGTTTTTCCGGCAATAAAGTTTAATCCGTCAAGGTTATCCTTGTCACTTTCAATGACAAATTCCACTTCTGGTTTTCCAATAGAAACTACTGTTTCAAAGAATAATCTTTGTCCTTCCTGAATATATTGACCCAATGAATGCAAGTCTGCTGAAAAATCTGCCGAAGCCGGATACAATCCTTTTCCATCTTTCCCTTCAGATTCTCCAAACAACTGTTTCCACCATTCTGCCAAATAATGAACTCTTGGCTCATAATTTACCATTAATTCCAAGTGTTTTCCTTTTCTGTGTAAAATATTTCTAACAGCCGCATATTGTAAAGCCTGATTTTCATCCATATTTTTGTTTGCAAAGTCATTCATCGCATCTTTTGCTCCAGCCATTAAGTCATCAATGTCAATTCCAGCCGCAGCGATTGGTAAAAGTCCTACTGCAGTTAATACAGAAAATCTTCCTCCAACATTGTCAGGTACAACAAAAGTTTCATATCCTTCAGCTGTAGCAAGTGTTTTTAATGCTCCCTTTGCTTTATCTGTTGTAGCATAAATTCTTTTTGCAGCTTCTTCTTTTCCATATTTTTCTTCCAGCATTTTTTTGAATACTCTGAATGCAATCGCAGGTTCAGTTGTAGTTCCAGATTTTGAAATTACGTTTACTGAAAAATCTCTATCTCCAACAACTTCAATTAAGTGCTGCAAATAAACACCGCTCATATTTGTTCCTGCAAAATAAATTTCAGGAGTTTTTCTTTTATCTTTTGGCAAGTTATTGTAAAAGCTGTGTGATAAAAACTCTATTGCAGCTTTTGCCCCTAAATAAGATCCTCCAATTCCGATTACTATTAAAACCTCTGAATCATTTTTAATTTTTTCAGCAGCTTTTTTTATTCTGTCAAATTCATCTTTGTCATAATTTTCAGGCAAGTCAACCCATCCTAAGAAGTCATTTCCTGCTCCTGTTTTTGAAGTCAGCACTTCATTTGCCAATTCTACATACGGTTTAATTTGTTTTAGTTCATTTTCGTTAAAAAAATTTTTTGCAAATTGATAATTAAAATTCAATTTTTCCATATTTTTTCTCCTTTAATATAAATATTTTATTTTTCAGATTTTCTTAAAATCAAAAAATCCCTGTTATTTCACACATAGTAATCCAACTTTAAAATTAAATAATAATATAACTACTCTAAAAGACAAACTTCTAAAAATTATAGTCAATAATTATATCCCATTTTAAAGTAATTTTTTATTAAACTATTTTTTCAACTAAAGTATAACAAAAAAAGCACTTTTTTTCAAATTTTTCTAACATATTTTTAGATTTTTAAAAATTTTTTCTAAAAATTTTAAATTTTATCACATATTGTCCAAGTTTCTCAAAATAAAATTAATTTTAATTAGATACATTCAGCCTTTTAACTTGAGTTTTAAAACAGTTTTACTGTTATTCCCTTATACTGAATTAATCAAGATTAAACAAATTTAACATTCTAACAAAATATCATAATTTCAAATTTAACTTATTCGTATTTTGTTAAATTTCCCTTACTTACAGTCCCCTTAATATTAAACTTTTCATCAAAATATGTTAAATCAGCAAAATATCCTTCCTTTATAAATCCATATTTTTCACCTACAGCCACGGCTTTAGCAGGATAAGAAGTTGCCATTCTAAGTGCTTCCTCAAGTGAAACATGCACCTTTTCCACAAGATTTTTCACTCCATCAATCATAACTAGGGCAGAACCTCCCAAAGTCCCTTCTGGCGAAACACATTTACCATCCTTATACAAAACTCTATTCCCTTCAAACATAAATTCCGTCATATTATCAGTTCCAGCTGGACTAACCGCATCCGTCACAAGATAAAGTCTGTCCTTAAATATTTTCTTAGCAATTTCCACAGAAGCAAAATCC
>ERZ772921.653-NODE-653-length-21093-cov-4.220838_pt1 | contig 21093 bp, 20 predicted proteins | sample MGYA00512117_ERZ772921 | MGnify/ENA primary metagenome ERZ772921 (study PRJEB29015, sample SAMEA2737944) | human oral metagenome | biome: human oral; feature: human-associated habitat; material: dental | place: China | collected 2150 ...
CTTAAGCGCAAGCGGTTTCCGAAAGAAGCTATTTTCAGACAAACTATTATCAACAAATTACTATTATATAAGTTATTCCCGACAAATCATATTTTCCTTGACATTTATATACTTTATTGATATCATATAGGGCGGTAGATACAGAAAGCAGGTTCGCCTCACCTTGGCACAGGAGTGTCCCGGGTTTATAATTTGGTACATATGACATATGGATGAGTATATGTATTATCTTGTGGCGGATAGTTTTCTATTGGCTTTTTTTGTTGTGTGGGTAAATACTTGTGTCCCACATAATAGATACTGTAAGGATTTAATAAAAACTTTGCTGTTAATTTCTATGGCGATAAAGTTTGAGTTTGAGATTAAATCGTTACGAAATAAAGCATTGATTAACATACGGAGGTGTAAAATTATTAGCGAGCAATTGATTAACGAACAAATAAGGGCAAAGGAAGTCCGTTTGGTAGCGGAAGATGGTACTCAATTAGGTGTGGTTCCTCTGTCTGTTGCTTTACAAAAGGCTGAAGAATCAGGAGAAGATTTAGTTTTAATCGCTCCCACTGCGAATCCACCGGTTTGTAAAATTATAGACTACGGTAAATATAGATATGAGATAGCCAGAAAAGATAAAGAGGCGAAGAAGAAGCAGAAGGTTATAGAGGTTAAAGAAGTTCGTTTGTCACCGAATATTGATACTAATGATCTTAATACCAAAGTAGGAGCTGCCAGAAAGTTCTTGGAAAAAGGAAATAAAGTTAAGGTTACACTTAGGTTCAGGGGGCGTGAGATGACCCGTATGAATCTGTCTAAGTATATACTTGATGATTTTGCAAAGGAACTTTCGGATATAGCCGTTGTAGACAGACCGTCAAAGGCGGAAGGAAGAAGTTTGATCATGTTTTTATCAGCCAAGAAAGCTTAAGTAAAAATAACAGATAATCAAGGAGGAAGTTATGCCAAAGATAAAGACAAGTAGAGCAGCAGCAAAGCGTTTTAAGAAGACAGGTTCAGGAAAATTAGTTAGAAATAAAGCATATAAGTCTCACATCTTAACTAAGAAGTCAACTAAGAGAAAAAGAAATCTTAGAAAAGATATAGTTACCGATGCAAGCAATGCAAAGGTTATGAAGAAGATTTTACCATATCTGTAGGACTAAAAAGTTAAGAAGGAGGAATAGAACAAATGGCAAGAGTTAAGGGCGGAGTAAACGCTAAGAAAAAGCATAATAAGATATTAAAATTAGCAAAAGGTTACAGAGGAGCACGCTCCAAGCAATATAGAATAGCAAAGCAGTCAGTTATGAGAGCACTTGCAAGTGCTTATGCCGGAAGAAAAGAAAGAAAGAGACAGTTCAGAAGACTTTGGATCGCTCGTATTAATGCAGGAACCAGAGCTGAAGGTTTGTCATATTCTAAGTTTATGAATGGATTAAAACTTGCAGGTGTAGAGCTTAACAGAAAGGTTTTAGCAGAACTTGCATTAAATGATAATGCAGCTTTTGTAAAATTAGTAGAGCTTGCAAAGTCAAAATTAAATTAAACATATTACAAAGAGCCGAGGGTGAATATTATATAAAGCAGCCTTGGTTTTTTATTTTAAAGTTTATATTTAAAAGGAAAAAAGTAGTGTTAATAAAAATCATTGAAATAAAAATTTGAGAATGATAGAATAGGGGCGACAGATTAAAGGGGGATTATAATTAAAATGGACAACATCTCTAATCTTTTTGGATTTTTGGGCGGAATAGGTATGTTCCTATATGGTATGCATATAATGGCAGACGGTATGCAAAAGACCGCAGGCGGAAAGATGCAGAAATTCTTAAATATGCTTACAAATAATCCGTTTATGGGAGTGCTTATGGGCACCGTCATAACTGCTATTATACAAAGCTCGGCGGCAACTACCGTTATGGTTGTCGGTTTTGTAAGTGCCGGAATACTTACGCTTAATCAAGCAGTAGGAGTTATTATGGGTGCCAATATAGGTACCACGGTAACCGCATGGATCGTATCTATTAATCAGCTTGGAGATGCGGTTGCACTTTTAAGTCCGGATTTCTATGCGCCCCTTATCATAGGTATAGGTGCATTAATTATTCTTTTCTCACAATCTTCTAAAAAGAAGACTGCCGGTGAGATAATAATGGGACTTGGACTTTTGTTCTTCGGACTGAAATTAATGTCAAGTACATTAAAACCCTATACTGATATGCCTATATTCTCACAAGCCTTTATTGTACTTGGTAAAAACCCTATACTTGCAATAATAGTCGGCTGTGTAGTGACTGCACTTATACAAAGTTCATCAGCTTCGGTAGGTATATTGCAGACTCTGGCTATCAACGGAGTCGTTACGACAAGCTCCGCTATATATATAACTTTGGGTCAAAATATAGGAACCTGTATTACTGCACTTATATCAAGTATGGGAAGTAAAAGAATCGCTAAAAGAGCTGCGGTTATACACCTTTTATTTAACTCTTTGGGAGCGATGATATTTGCGGTAGGAGGCTTTATTTTTTTCAGTATATATAAAGATATTGCTCTAGGTACTATGAATGCGGTTGAGATATCTATATTCCATACATTTTTTAATATAACCAATACATTGATTCTTTTTCCTTTTTCTAAGCAACTTGTAAAGCTTTCAGGAATTATAGTTAAAGAAGATGCCGAGGAAAAGAGAGACAGGGAAGAGAATGCGGACCTTGAGCTTACAATGCAGCATCTGGACAGCCGTATACTTGAATCACCTGCATTTGCTGTGGAGACGGCTATACAGGAAGTTGTGCATATGGGAGAGTTTACCTTGGCGAATGTAAAACTTGCAATGGACGCACTTATTAGCAAGGATAAAGAAAGTGTGGAAAGAGTCTTTGCAAGTGAAAAAATTATCAATAAAATGCAAAATACCTTGATAGATTATCTTATAAAAGTTGATAATCTATCATTAAATGAAGAGCAGAAACTCCTTATAAGCAATCTTTTTTACACAGTATCGGATATAGAAAGAGCCGGAGACCATGCAGAAAACTTGGCAGAAAATGTTACAGTTCTTATAGAAGGAGATCTTAAGTTTTCAGATATGGCTATAGAAGAGTTAAGGCAAATAAATGATGAGGTATACAAGGCATTATATAGTGCTATTGAAGCCAGAAGAACCGGAGATCTGGAGCTGGTAAGAAAGGTCAGTAATTACGAGGACAATGTAGATAATCTGGAGGCGGAACTTAGAGAAAAGCACATAACAAGACTGTCTAAAGGCGAGTGTGTTCCGGAGTCAGGCATATATTTCCTTGAAATTATAAGTAATCTTGAAAGAATTGCAGACCATGCTACTAATATAGCAGGATACATAAAAAAGGAAATATAGAATATTTAAGTTACAATAAAAGCAGATTATTTATTTTTATCCAAATACTGAAAATGATAAAGTTCAGCCGGTTCATTCATCTTCGTCAAAACAACCTAAAATGTTTAATCTTATTTATAAATCGGACGAAGATGAATGTTGGCAGTAACCTGTTGGATATATGTATAATATGTACCTGAAAGCAGGCTTTCATTTGGCATAGTATATATATAGACTACCTGAAAATATATAATGTAGACAGATTGCATTTTGTGAAGACGAGTGCCGAGTAATGTATACAAGTATTTTTGAAAAATACACTTGTATATATTGTGCTTATGAGATATACTGACTTTGTTTGTTATTTATAATTTAATATAAACTTTAGGGTTCAATATCGGATAAATCACTAAAAATATTCGATTAGATTAAAAGGGGAAATAGGTGTAAATCCTGTACGGTCCCGCCACCGTAATGAGAAAAGTAAGATTCTCAAAGTCGGAATGCCTGCCTTATTGTATTTACTTGATTTCTACGAGCGATGGAAGTAAGTTTTTATGTACTTAAAAGCTCTCTATTCAAGTAATAGGGAGCTTTTTTAATATAGCAGGGTTGTTGTAAGTAAGTTTAGGCTTATTGTAAACACCGCCCTGCGAAAGAGTAGGCAGGTTAAATCTTTCTACTTGCTTAACATTAATATAAGGGGGGATAGGTATAGTTAATTACTATCAAAAAATTTCAAGTAAGAGAAGAAATATATTAATTATAGCAGTTTTTATTAATTTACTGTTTATATGCTTTGATCTTACTATAGGTAATTATGAGCTTAATATAATAGAGTTCTTAAAAGGTTTTTTTACACATGATGCCGATATGATAGAAAAAATCGTAATGGTTAGACTCCGTATACCAAAAAGTCTTACCTGTGTAGTGGTGGGGGCTTGTCTTGGTGTAAGCGGTTATTATATGCAGTCCATATTAAAAAATCCTATAGCCAGCCCTTTTACTTTGGGGATATCGGCGGCGGCAAGCTGTGGAGCGTCTTTTAGTATACTTACAGGCTTTCCGTTTGTATTTATGTCGCTTAATATCCCCTTGAGTGCGGCTATATTTTCAATAATCTGCTGTGTTATCATGCTTGTGGCAATAGTTGGAAAAAAACTCAACTCTACTTTAATGGCACTTTTCGGTGTGGCTCTTAACTTCTTCTTCCTTGCCATACAGTCATTGCTTCAATATATGGCAGATGAGAGAGAAGTACAAAAAATGGTAAATTGGGTATTTGGAACAGTTGCGAAGGCGGATATGTACGGTGTTACGGTAACGGCAATAAATTTCTTAATATTTTTCATCATTACATATCGCTATGCCTGGGATCTTAATGTGCTTAACTTATCTGATGACAGAGCCAAAAGTATGGGACTTGATATCAATAAGATAAGGATAATCATATTTATAGGAAGCTCCGTAATGACTGCGGTTGCGGTATCCTATGTAGGAACAATAGGTTTTATAGGTCTTCTTGCTCCGCACCTTGCAAAGTATCTTGTGGGAAGTGATGCAAGATATCTGGCACCGCTTTCATCACTTTTAGGAGCTGCTCTTATGCTGATGGCGTCAATAATATCCAAGACTATCATCCCCGGAGGGTTGTTACCGATAGGAATTATTACCAATATTATAGGTGTTCCGTTTTTAGCAACTATTGTTTTTAAAAGGAAAAAGATATGAGCTTAATTGTAGAAGGTATAAAATTAAAAAAGAATAATACACAAATATTAAAAGGAATCTCCTGTGAGTTTAAGCCGGGTATTATAAACGGAGTTATAGGAGTCAACGGTTCCGGAAAAAGTATGTTCATAAAAAGTATAATTAAGCTTGAACATGCTGAGGGTAATATATCTTTTAACGGCAGTAAATTAAAAAATGAAGATTTTTCATATATAGCACAGGGCTCAGAGGCTATATGTGATCTTAGTGTATATGAGGTCGTGCTTTTGGGGCTTTATCAAAGTCTTGGCTGGTCGGTATCAAAGGAGCAGATGGAAAAAGTTGACAATGTATTAAACAGACTTAACTTAAAGTCTATGGAAGCAAGAAATTTCCAAACACTTTCGGGAGGTCAAAGGCAGATGGTTTTACTTGCGCAGGCACTTGTTAAAGAGCCTAAAATAATTTTTGCAGATGAGCCGACTTCCGCACTTGATCTTAGAAATCAACTGGAATATTTGAGTTTATTACTGGAATACACACAAAAACATAATGTAATAACCATACTTATATTGCATGATTTATCATTAATATCCAGATATGTTGAAAAAATTCATATTATAGAAAACGGTGCTATGAATTATAAGGGTGATAACAAGGATATACTTAAAAAAGATATATTGGAGTCGGTTTATGGTGTTGACCTTGAAATTACCGAGACAAAACAGGGGTTTAAGTCAATATTTCCGATATCAATAAAAAAGTAAAAAAGAAAGGAAGAGTATTATGAGAAATATGAAAAAAGCGGCGTTAATTTTAGGCTGTATGTTATTGGTAGGAGGATGTGCAAAGGCACAGAGCACTTCTGTGGAAAGCAGTGCGGCAGCTACAGCACAAAGTGAGGTAAGTACTGAGGCTAAAAGTTCAAAAAGCTCTGAGGCAGCACAGGGAGAAAAGACCATAAAGGATGTAAGAGGAAGAGAGGTAACAATTAAGCTTCCTGTAAAAACTGCATATTATCCGTATTACTATGAGAATTTACTTACAATATGCGGTGAGGATATATTTGAAAAGATTACCTGTACATCATTCTATGATACAGAGCATTATTCCAAGACCATGTGGGATATAATGATGGAAAAAACTCCCGGATTTAAGGATATGCAGGACGTGGGATCAACAATTAAAGATAATTTTGATACTGAAAAATTGATATCACTAAAGCCTGATGTTGCAATTTTTGCCAATTATCAATATGATAATATAGGAGAAAATAATATCAAGGCTATTGAGGCGGCAGGTATACCTGTTATATTTATTGACTATACGGATCTTTCTGAAGAGGCACACTATGAGTCTACAAGGGTGCTTGGAGAGATATTCGGCAAAGAAGAAAGAGCACAGGAGTTGATCGATAATTATAAAACCAAGATGGAAGAAATAAGAAAGGTTGCCGCAACCATTCCCGAGGAAGATAAGAAGACTGTATATATAGAGATTCGCTTTAATAGCGATAATTTTAAAGAATACGGTAAAACCTACGGAAATCATATGATGGGAATGCTTGCAAAAGAGGCGGGAGCTATAAATATATATGAGGGTGTTTATGAAAAGGACGGAGATGCGGAGCCGGAGTATCTATTTTCTAAAAATCCTTATGCAATATTCTTGGAGGGAGGAAACTTTACCGGAGAGAATATGGTAAGCATAAAGACCGGATATACCATAGACGAAGCAACTACTCAGAAGACTCTGAATCAGTTAATTTCCGCAAGAGACGGTTGGGATCAGCTTGATGCGGTAAAAGAGAAAAGAGTATATGCACTTGATAATGACATCATGAGAACATTGCATGACTATGTTTTAATAGAGTACATAGGAAAAGCTTTGTATCCTGAAACTTTTAAGGACTTTGACCCTGTAAAGGAACAAAAAGAATTTGTGGAAAAATATGTACCGCAATTCCCTGCTGACAGTACTTTCATGACACAGTGGGAGGGTAAGTAGATGAACCATATCCAAGAGTACTGGACGGAAAGCTCCGAAAATTACAGTAACGCCATAGACAGAGAGTATTTGGGAGATGAGCATGAAGCTTGGAAGAAATTTATATTAAGTGAAATAGGTGAAGGAGAGCTTAATATACTTGATATAGGTACGGGACCCGGATTTTTCCCTCTTATTTTATCAAGTGATAAACGAAAGGTTACCGGAATTGATCTTACACAGGCTATGGTCGACCGTGCAAGAGAAAAACTCAAAAAGAACAATGTAAATGCTCAGATTCTTGCTATGGATTGTCAGAATACTACCTTTGAAGATGAAACATTTGATGTAATTATATGCAGAAACCTTGTATGGACTTTATCAGATCCGGAGAAAGCCTACAAAGAGTGGTATCGTCTACTTAAAAAAGGTGGAAAGCTTCTGGTATTTGACGGTTTATGGTACGGATATATTTTCTTTGCGGATCTGAAAGAGCAGCATGCAAAAAGAAAAGCTTATGTTGAGGAAAAGTATAATGCAAAGGTTACACCTTATGGCGACCCTATAGAGTTCAAAAGAGACTATGACTTGATGAAAACTCTGTTTTTAAGTGATAAGAGGAGACCCGATTGGGATAGGCAGTATCTTACAGAGCTTGGATATACTGTAGAAAAGATAAAAGATGAATATCTTGATGAGATTATAGGAAGAGAAGAAAGAGATAAAAGAGGCAATATAAGTCCGTTGTTTTTTATCAAGGCTAAAAAGTAAGTGAAATCGCTTAAAGTACACTGTTTAATTTAACTTAAAATAGTTTAAATGAGTTGATATATTTATGTATTATTACCCAGTTGAAAAAGTGCCGTAATGTTGTATAATTATTGGTATATTGATTAAAACTTAACCATAATTATAGGGTTTTCTTTTGACTGTATAGTTTCGGTTGATTTTAATTAATTCAGGATATATAAGTTTCTTATATAATAGGAGGACAAACAATGTCAGTAAAAGTTGCAATTAATGGTTTTGGACGTATTGGGCGTTTAGCATTTAGGCAGATGTTTGAGGCAGACGGATATGAGGTAGTGGCAATCAACGATCTTACAGATCCTAAGATGTTGGCACACTTACTTAAATATGATACAGCTCAAAAGGGCTTTGCCGGATACTTTGGTGAGAACAAGCATACAGTAGAATCAGGAGAGGATTATATTGTAGTAGACGGTAAGAAAATCAAGATTTACAAGGAAGCTGATGCTTCAAACTTACCATGGAAGGAGCTTGGAATCGATGTAGTACTTGAGTGTACAGGATTCTATACTTCTAAGGATAAGTCACAGGCACATATCAATGCAGGTGCTAAGAAGGTAGTTATATCAGCTCCGTCAGGAAATGACCTTCCGACTATAGTATTTGGAGTTAATGAAAAGACACTTAAGAAGGAAGATACAATTATATGTGCAGCTTCTTGTACTACAAACTGTTTGGCACCTATGGCAGCAACCTTGCATAAGTTAGCTCCTATACAATCAGGTATTATGAGTACTATTCACGCTTACACAGGTGATCAGATGATACTTGACGGTCCGCACAGAAAGGGCGACTTAAGAAGAGCAAGAGCAGGTGCGGCTAATATAGTACCTAACTCTACAGGTGCAGCTAAGGCTATAGGTTTGGTTATACCTGAGCTTAACGGAAAACTTATCGGATCTGCACAAAGAGTTCCTGTACCGACAGGTTCAACTACTATACTTATAGCAGTAGTTAAGAAAGCCGGTCTTACAAAGGAAGAAATCAACTCAGCTATGAAGGCGGCTACTTCAGATTCTTACGGATATACAGAAGATGAAATAGTGTCATCAGATGTTATAGGAATGAAGTACGGTTCATTGTTTGATGCTACACAGACTATGGTTAGTCCGCTTGGTGATGATTTATATCAGGTACAGGTAGTTTCATGGTATGATAATGAGAATTCATACACTTCACAGATGGTAAGAACTATTAAGTACTTTGCTGAACTTAACTAAATTAAAAATGTATATACTTAAGTTTTTAAGTTGATCAGTGCTACTTGGGGGCTGTTGCAGAGTATAAAAAAATCTTGCAATGGTCCCTATTTGTTATATAATTGATTGGTGTAGCGCACTACACTTGTAACTATTAACACCTTAGATGGAGGTAAATTTATGCTAAATAAAAGAACAGTGGATGATCTTAAAGATATAAAGGGCAAAAAAGTTTTAGTACGCTGTGATTTTAATGTACCTATAAAAGATGGAGTAATACAAAACTATAATCGTATAGACGGAGCCTTACCTACGATTAAAAAACTTATAGGAGAGGGTGCGAAAGTAGTGCTTTGCTCGCATATGGGAAAACCTAAGGGTGAGCCTGTAAAAGAGCTCAGTCTTGAGCCTGTGGCAAAGGCACTTACAGAAAGACTGGGAGTAGAGGTTAAGTTTGTATCGGATCCTAAGGTAACCGGTCCTGAAACCGTAAAACTTGCAAAGGACTTAAAAGACGGGGAAGTACTCCTTTTGGAAAATACCAGATACAGAGAAGAGGAAACAAAACTTGAAAAGGATGAGAGTGCCATCGGATTTGCTAAGGAATTGGCAGATCTTGTTGACGATGAAATCTTTGTAAATGATGCTTTCGGTACTGCACACAGAGCACATTGCTCCAATGTTGGAGTAAGTAAGTTCTGCAAGGACAGTGTAGTAGGCTATCTTATGGAAAAGGAGATCAAGTTCCTCGGTGAGGCGGTAGAAAATCCTGTAAGACCTTTTGTGGCAATACTTGGAGGAGCTAAGGTTTCAGATAAGATAAATGTAATTGATAACCTGCTTGATAAGGTAGATGTACTTATTATAGGCGGAGGTATGGCATATACATTTGCCAAGGCACTCGGACAGGAGGTAGGTAATTCTCTTTGCGAAGAGGATAAGCTTGACTATGCACTTAAGATGATAGAAAAGGCAAAGGCTAAAGGAGTTAAGTTATTACTTCCTATAGATCATGTTGAAGGTAAAGAGTTTGATAACGATACCGAAAGAAGGGTAGTTGATACTATAGATCCCGGATTTTCGGGCTTTGACATAGGACCTAAGACTATAGAACTCTATAAGAAGGCATTGGAAGGTGCTAAAACTGTAGTATGGAACGGACCTATGGGAGTGTTTGAGTTTGAAAACTTCGCTGAAGGCACTTTGGAGATTTGTAAGGCAGTGGCAAATCTTGAGGGAGCGACTACGGTTATCGGTGGCGGAGACTCTGTTAATGCAGTAAAGAGACTCGGATTTGCGGATAAGATGACTCATATATCTACCGGAGGCGGAGCAAGCCTTGAGTTCCTTGAGGGTAAGGAGCTTCCGGGAGTGGCAGCCGCACAAAGCAAATAAATATAAGTTGGGAGTATTGATTATGTCAAGAAAAAAGATTATAGCAGGAAACTGGAAGATGAATATGACACCGGATGAGGCGGTAAAGCTTATAGAAGAATTAAAACCTTTGGTAAAAGGTGCTGATACCGATGTGGTATTCTGTGTTCCGGCTATAGATATAATACCTGCACTTGAGGCGGTCAAGGGAACTGATATTAAAATAGGTGCTGAAAATATGTACTTTGAAGATAAGGGTGCCTACACCGGAGAAATATCAGCACCGATGCTTAAGAGCGTTGGCGTAGAGTATGTTATTATCGGACATTCCGAAAGAAGAGAGTATTTTGCGGAGACTGATGAAACAGTTAATAAGAAGGTGCATAAGGCATTTGAATATGGAATTACACCTATTGTATGCTGTGGTGAAAGCTTAAAGCAAAGAGAGCAGGGTATTACCATAGACTTTATACGCCAGCAAATAAAGATAGCGTTCCAAGGAGTAAGCGAGGAGAATGCTAAAAAGACGGTAATAGCTTATGAGCCTATATGGGCTATAGGTACCGGTAAGACTGCAACTACCGAGCAGGCACAGGAAGTATGCAAGGCTATAAGAGCTTGTATTAAAGAGCTTTACGACAGTGCGGTAAGTGAGGTTATTCGTATACAATACGGCGGTTCGGTAGGTACGGCTAATGCAGCCGAGCTTTTTGCACAAGCCGATATAGACGGAGGTCTTGTAGGTGGTGCAAGCTTAAAACCGGATTTCGGAAAGATAGTTAATTATAAGTAAGATCGGTTAAATAAGACTGTTGCATTGAGGGTTTGGATGAATAGATCCAAGCTTTCCTTGCAGCAGTTTTTTTGTATTACAGGGGTGAGTAGGTGTTAATACTTGATTAATGCGGTTTAATTAGTAACTTAAACATCCAAAACTTTAATGATTTATCTATCACATAAACCGTTACAAACATATCTTGCCTTGGACACGCTCTCGTAACGAAAGTCTCGCAGCGGTACTAAGCTTTATCTTCGCCTGAGGGCTTGATAAAGCAAGTACCGGCGGTCTCAGATTGTCCTTTGGCAAGATAGTTTAACGGTTTATGTGCCTAAGGTACCGGCGGAGAAGGAGAGGTGTAGGCACACTTTTATCTAACGCAACATCCCCTATTTTGAATTTGGTTAATTTTTCATAGATCGGTTATGTTAAAAAAATCAGGAAACAAGATATATTTTGACCTGTTTCCTGAAAATAGCATTCACAAATAGTAGAATTTGTGTGTATAGCCACACCACGATAATCACCTTGTCTATTATACACATGAATATCACTCTATCTGTCAGTAGTATTGTAAAGCTCATCTGCCTTTAACTATATCTAACAAAAGCATAATATATAAGCACTTCGTTTATTATTATACTCTACTAAATAATTACGATTACATTAAAAATCATACATCATAAGCTAAGAGTATAGCCCTATATTGGTATTTATTTCCGAAGATTTTTATATGCATATAGAAGAACATCATTCTCAATACTGTTAAATTCAATGAGCCAAATATTATCTTTTAAAATTTTCACCTCATTATAGATGGTGGCATCTTCTATGTTTACACATCTCAATAAAACAGTTTTATTATCAAGTTTTGAAATAAAGCCGGTTTCTATATTATCAGAATCCAAACTTCTAATAGTTACTATAGAATCATTATTAATGACAAATTCCAAAATCTGACTTAAAATAAATGTTTCATTAATTATTGGCATTTTCATATTTGACATTAGGGAATAATGCTTTTTATTCCAATAATCCATATAGACTTCTATTTTTTGTAGATAATCTGTATTCACAGCTAAAGCCGTAATTCTCTCTTTTTTTATTAAGTATAAAGCACACTCTCTACCTAATTCATCCAAAATCTTGAAAAGAATTTCCGTTTCATTTTCACAAATCACATAGCCGACTGAAAAACTTTCTTTACTAGTAGTATATATTTCCTGTAATACATTCTTATTATTAGGCTTTATCATTTTTATATTCCAATCACAATATTATATACTTTAAAAGCAAGTAATACTAAGGTTTTTTTCTAGGATTACGAGGAGTCCAGTTAGGATCTTGCTTTTTCTTCTCATTATATATATCCGTTTTTGTATCGTTGAGGATTTTGTTTTTTCATAGCATTCTCCTTCTTTCATATATTCTACTAAACTCCATATAGAGTTTAGTAATTTTTGAATTTAGTTTTATAATCAAGGACAGTTACAATTCTAAAGTTTTTCTATCAATACATCCCCTTGTTATGCCTATAGAATAGCAAAATATTCTATATTTATCCATTAATTTTATCATGCTTTATATTTACATCTCCTTAAATTTATTTATAATGATACGAAAAAAGAGAAGTCTGTAATAACATCTCTTTTGACAATACATATTTAATTGTTTATTATATCTGTAAAAGTTTTTATATCTGCATATCAAGGCTCTTGCTAAAGTAGTAAAAAAGTAGTATTTTCACAGTTCTACTTTGCTAAAACTCTTTTTGTATCAAGGGTTTGTATGAATGTGAATACTATTTGATATAAATAAAATTAAATACATAACATATGCTCTTGACCTTTCAAGATATTATCAATTTCCTGTTGAATGGGACTTATATAGTGAAAAAAAGTAGTTCCTATTGATTGCATTTACAGAGAATAATATCCTGAGATTTTTTGTAAAGATGAGCATATTTTCATATATGAATATAGTGATGATTATGAAAAAAACTGTATTATAAGGATCAACCGAGATGGCAGTAACCCTGTTTTGGTAATAGATGAGAATGGGGATATAGTGATGAAACCTTTAAAAAAACAATAAAAATTAAAGGTAAATGATTATGGTAAAGAAAAATATATACAAAGGTAGGATAGTATATGTATTAGATGACAAAACAGAGAAAGTTATATATGAGAAAGATACTTTAAATCTTCCTATGCTTTTTAGGTATAATAGTAGGTGATATTTAAATATGACTTATCAATAACACAATCTAAAATACAATATCTTAAGCGAGGTAAGATGGTGATACTGAAAATATAAAAAGCAGTTACATAGCAAGTTACAGAAGCTAACTGAAGTATATAGCAGATGATGGCAGTATTTTTTACTTTGATAAAGAGGCTATGTTGGTGAATAAATGTAATGAGGTATCCGATAAATATATAAGAGAAAAACTCAAAACATTGGTACAATTCAGATTGATAGATGGGGAACATACAGCTAGGAGGATAGAAAAGTGAAAGTAGTAAGAAGGTTTGTGTATATAATTCTAGCAGGTTTAACATTAATGTCTTGTAGTATAAGTAATCAATTTGCCGCAAATACAATAGTAGAGGATAAAAAGACGATTAACAGCAGTATAGATAAGTCATTATCTGATATAGATACCCAAAAAATAAAATTATTAATACAGACATTGGCGAATGTAGAAATGTTTAATATACAAAATAGAATGGGAGAAGGAAAAGTACTTAGTACTGTTGAAGAACAGGCTCACTTTTTACATATTTTAAATGAGGAAGAGTATACTGACTTACTAAAAAATACACTTGAAGGCTATGCTGTTTTTGAAGATGATGAAGTGATTGTAAGCAAGGAAGAGGCAGAAGCAATTATCAAAATGGCAGGAGCTGAGGAAGATAAAGGAGTTTGGCAGTATTTACAAAATGATTTTAAACATTATAACTGGGATTATTATAAAAGGGGTGATAAATTTTCTTTACCGTTTTACAGTAGAGAAAGTCAGGATCCATATAGGGAATTTAATGATTGGAATATAGTGTTTAATAATGATGGAACACTTAGTGTTAAATGCAAGGTAAGTATAAAACCTAATTATGATCGTATTTACAGTGTAGAAAGTATAATTTGTAAGAATGAGAAAAGTGTATTTGCAGGATATACAGCTGACTATATGATGGTAAGTCTGGATAAAACTAATGAAACAGCAGATAGTTTTATAATTGATTATGGACAGGAAGAATATAAAACACCTTCAGATTTCGGTCAATCCTTTTATGAATATAGTTTTAGTTTAGACAGTACTATGTATAAGATGCCCATACCCTTAGATGAAATACTTAAAAATGGCTGGGTGGCAAGTGAAAAAATGCCTGACAATGAAAATAGAAAAGAAATTATACTTGAAAAAGAAGGAGAAAAAATCTTTTGCGTATTATGGAAACATAAGGGGGGAGATTGGTATGTTGTAGGTTTGAAAACACAGGTGGATGGAAAATTTGCAAATGTGGATTTTCAGCTATTTAATGATATAAAAAAAGACGATAAGAAGGAAGGAAACAAGAACTATAACTTTTCGGATGCTTTATATTTTTATTATTACGGTATTAGAACTTTTTTTGATGAAAATAATGTAGTAGAAGGTTTTGAAATTCGATATGCTCCGGAATATATTGACAGAGATAAGAGGATACTTGATTTGTGTGAAGATGTGACAAAAGAGTTTGTAGAAGTTATAAATGAAAATACAGAACTTAAAACAGGAGTTACATATAAATTAAACAAAGATGGAAAAGAAATAAAAATACAACTCAGAAGACTTAATAAAGTAGAATGGGGCAAATTTATGACTGCCATATTTATTGTTGGGAAAGATAAAACGACAATACACTCATTGATAGAGGATACGGCTCAATTTACTTTATATACAGAAAATTCTGAAGATATGTATATTGAAGTGGAAGAAGATGATGTATCAGTATATGCCGAACCTAAGATTATTTATTTGAAAGAATATTTTCAATAAAAGGGACTATGTATCTAAAAATATTTAAACTAATTGCTTACTTGTATATGTTGTAAAGTGGTAATACATCTACAGTCGTAAAAATATAGATACTTATAAAGAAAAATGTACCGGCGGAAACCCAAAAGCTTGATAGTTATAGCGATTATATTATTTGAAGTTGTCGAGCAAATTTTATTTAGGAGCAATTATGTTGAATAAATAAAAAGGAGGTATCATATCCATGGAAGAAAATTTATTAAGAAAAAGAATAACTGGATTGCTTAAAACTGTTATTACACTGCTGTCAGTACTAATTATAATTATAATAATTTACCTTATTCCGGCTTGGATACCTGTTAAATATACAAAAACAGAGGAAGATTTTTATAAATATAAGAATGCTATATTAATTAAAGAAACATTTTATGCAACAGGTGCAAGCTGGAAAATAGTAGGAGATAGTAATGGTTTTTATGACAAAGAACATATTCATGATATTTGGCTTGAAATTGATGATAATCCGATAAGAGAAATGCCGCTTTCGGAATATGGTAATACCTATTTGTGTATTGTGGAAAAGATAGAGGAAGGTAAATATTGGGAAGTGGGTGGTGAATATTTTGAAGCATATAAGTTAGTAGACTGGTACCCCGTATATCCCATAAAGCGAGAAACTGTTCTTTTACCGGAATGGCTCTACCCCAAGAGATTTCTTAGTAAATATGATTTTGAAGCAGGTATGCCTTGGTAAATGTATGCTGTTAAAAAATGTTAAAATCGGAAGTATTTAATACAGATTTTCCAAATTAAGCAGCTGTTATATGACAGGAATAAAACTGTATTGTGCTTGTGGGTGAAGATATATTAATCTCTAACTACGAAGAAAGTACTAAAAACTGTTTGGAAGAAAATCAGGATATGGGAGAATAGGAAAATGAGAAAGATATACATAGGAATAATTAGTTTACTGACAATATTTATCTTATATTCTTGCAAGGTAAAATCAGATAATAATATTGGTACTATAAAACAAACTGTATCAAAAAGCCAAGACTATATAGTAGAAGCCACAACAGGCAGCAGTTCTAATACCTGTCTGGAAGCTGAAATAGAGCAGATAAAACTGTTGGCAAAGATGCTCTACTATTCCGCAGGCAGCTCTAACCATATAGGAGAGGGTAAGATATTAAGTACGGGAGAAGAACAGTTTAGATTTTTGATAGCTATTAATGAAATCGACTATAATGAGTCCGCCGAATCTACTCTTAAAGACTATATGCATATGAAAGAAGACAGCATGAAAATAGATAAAGTAAATGCTGTAAATATTTTGAAGATGGCAGGTGCTAAAGAGGATATGGGTGTATGGGAGTACATCTTAGATTATAAAGAAAGGTATGAAGTTGAAGGGGATAGTTTTATATTCTCAGATCAAAACAGATGGGGTGGGGAATCATATAAGGAGTATAAGGACTGGCAGTTTACATTTAATGATGATGTATTGCAGGTTAAGTGCAGGATCAATGATGAACCGGTGTACGGTGATATTTATGATATGGAAGTCAGATTTCATAAAAATGATAAAAGTGCCTTTGGAGGATATACGGCAGATTATATGATGTTAAGTCCTGTAGAACCTGTGGAGGGCGATGAGAGTTTCTTGGCAGATTTTGAAAAAAATGAATATAAAACCCCAATGAATTTCGGTTCATCCTTTGATGAATACCGTTTTAGTTTAGAAGGTGCCATGTATAAGATACCCATTCCATTAGATGAAGTGCTTAAAAATGGTTGGGTGACAAATGAAAAACTGCCGGATAATAAAGATAGGAAAGAAATCATACTTGAAAAAGAAGGAAAAAAGATTTTTTGTATATTATGGAAACATAAAAATAAAGACTGGTATGTTGTAGATTTAAAAACACAGGTTGGAAGGGAATTGGCAAATGTAGATTTTGAATTATTCAATGATATAAAAAAGGGGGAACAATTGGTAAGAGGTAAATATTACGATAATCATGATGTATTGTACTACTATTATTATGGTACAAATACTTTTTTTGATGAAAATAATATAGTACAAGGTTTTGAAATTCGCTATGCTCCCAAATATATTGACAGAGATAAAAGAATACTGGATTTATGTGAAGATATGACTAAAGAGGTTGTAGAGGTTACAAAAGGAGATACGGAACTTAAAACAGGAGTTACATACAAACTAAGTAATGGGGAAAAAGAAATAAACATACAGCTTAGGCGACTTAGTAAGGTAGACTGGAGCAAGTCCGGCACTGCTATATTTATCGTTGAAAAAGATAAAACCGTAATATTACCCTTGATAGAATACAGTGCCGGGTTCACTTTATGTATGAGAAATGCTGATGATATTTATATTAAAGTAGAAGGCTATGATACGGCAGTGCATCCTGAAGCGGAAATTATTTACTTGAAAGAATATTTTCAATAAAAGAGACTCGGTATCTAAAAACATTTAAACCAATTGCTTGTTTGTATGTGCTCTAAAGTGGTAAAAATACTTACAGTATTAAAAAATAGATACTTATGAAGTAAAATATACCGGCGGAAAGTAAAAAAATTAGAGGCTATAGCTTTATATATTATTTGAAGGCATTAAGCAAATTTTGTTTGTTATAAATTGTGCTGAATAAATAAAGAGGAAGTAATATATTCATGGAAGAAAATTTATTAAAAAAAAGATTAATTGGAGTGCTTAAAACTGTTATTACACTGCTGTCAGTACTAACTGTAATTATAATAATTTACCTTATTCCGGCTTGGATACCTGTTAAATATGCTGTGAAAGAAGATAGTTTTGATGAATATAAAGATTATGTTTTAGTTAAGGATTCAAACTTCCCATGCCCCAAATTGAAGCAGTACATTGAAACTTCGACATTTTAGCTGATAAAATAATGATTTTTAATATACTGACCCAATTTTGAGTGTAGGAAGTTTGAGTTAAAATTTAATGAAAGTTTAACTTTATAAGATTGTCATAAATACCTATATAAATTAAATTAGTAAAAATAAAATCTCTTAAAATTACTAAAAATTAAAAAAACCAACAAAAAGAATAGAATTAAGGAAAATAATATTGTATAATTTCAGAAGATGTAAAAGAATAATAAAAACATTAAGGGAGGATAAATGTTTAAGTTTAGTTATTTTTTGGAAATGATACCAAAAATTTTTTTGAAATTAGATGTTACTTTGACTTTAACCTTGATATCTATATTTTTTGCTTTGATTATCGGAACTTTGCTTGCTGTAGTGATTTACTATAAGGTAAAAGTTTTGGATAAGTTAGCCTATGTCTATATATCGATTATGAGAGGTACTCCCATAGTTGCACAGCTTTACTTCTTTTACTTCGGTGTTGCAATATATTCGAGCATAGTAAGGGATATGTCTCCTATGACGGCTGTAGCCATAGTTATAAGTCTTAATGTAGGTGCTTTTATGGCAGAAAGTATCAGAGCAGCACTTCTTTCAGTGGATGAAGGTCAAAAGGAGGCGGCGTACTCGCTTGGGATGAGCAATATGCAGTTAGTTACAAGGATAATAATTCCTCAGGCAATGAGGGTTGCTATTCCACCACTTTTTAATGATGTAATCAATATTATCAAACTTTCATCACTTTCTTTTATGGTAGGTGTTATTGATATAATGGGTGCTGCAAAGATGGAGGGAGCAAAAAGTTTCAGATATTTTGAAATCTATGCAGCCGTAATGATAGTATACTGGGTGGTAATATTTGTATTTGATTTGTTGCGAAAATACTTGGAAAAAAAGTGTGCGGCGGCGTTTTAATAAGTCGGTATAATAATCCGGATTTTAAAATATGAGAAGTTAAAAAATATACAAAGGGGATAATGTTATGTTTAAGAAATTTATCAAAGTTATTTCTGTAGCTATGTTAGGATTTTCAGTACTGGCTCTTGCAGCCTGCTCAAGCTCTGTAGCACCGACCGAGTCGGATACAGGTGCGGCAGCAGAAAGCAGTATTTCAGAGGGGGCAAGCAGTGCAGGAGAAAGCGGTGTGACAGAAAGTGCAGCAGTCGGTAAAAAAATTATTATAGTTACCGGAGGAGATGCAGAACCTTATAGCTTAGTACATGAAGACGGCTCATGGACAGGTATAGACTCCGAGATATGGGCAGAGATAGAAAAAAGAACCGGTTGGGAAGTAGAGTTAAAAAAGACCTCATTTGACTCAATATTCGGAGAACTTGATGCAGGAAGAGCCGATATGGCTGCGAACTGTTTTGCAACCAAGGCTGAAAGACTTGAAAAATATTATGCCTCAATACCGTATTACGGAGATGCACAGGCAATAGCGGTATCGGCTGATAATGAAGATATTAAAACCTTTGCCGATCTTAAGGGAAAGAAGGTTGGATTTACTTCAGGACAGGCAAGTCAGACTATTATAGAACAAATGGCTAAAGATATAGGTTTTGAAACTGTAATATATGAGCAGTCCAACATAGGTTGTCAGGAGCTTAGTCTTGGCAGGATAGATGCTATGGCAAGTGCCGTAACCGTATTTAATAATTATATGAATGCCAGCGGTAATAAGGTTCGTATTCTGGATGAAAAATTACTTGCCAACAATGTAGCATACTTCTTCCCGAAAACTGATGCCGGTGCGGCTTTAAGAGACGAGGTCAATGTAGTGCTTAAGGAGTTGCTTGCAGATGGAACTATTGCTAAAATCACCGAGAAGTGGCTTTTTGAGGATATGACCAAGCTCATAAATGAAAATCAATAACTGTATTGAAAGTAGGAATTATGCAAAAACCTTTGCTTAAAATAGAGCATTTATATAAAGAATTTGAAAAGAACGAAGCTATACTTAAGGATATAAATCTGGATGTGTATAAATCGGATGTAGTGTCAATTATAGGACCTTCAGGTACGGGAAAGTCAACACTTCTAAGATGTATCAACTATCTGACAGTGCCTACAAAGGGAATTATAAGTATAGACGATGTTAAGGTAGATGCATCCTCTTATACCAAGGAAGATGTACTGAAATTAAGAAAGCACAGTTCTATGGTCTTTCAGTCATATAATTTATTTAAGAATAAAACCGCTCTTGAAAATGTGATGGAAGCCCTGATCACCGTACATAAAATACCCAAGAAAGAGGCTATGAATATAGCACTTGAGAATATAGAACTTGTAGGAATGATGGAAAGAAAGGATTATTATCCTTCAAAGCTTTCAGGCGGTCAGCAGCAAAGAGTGGGTATAGCAAGAGCATTGGCGGTAAATCCCAATATAATACTTTTTGACGAGCCGACTTCCGCTCTGGACAGAGAACTTGTAGGAGAAGTGCTTAATACTATTAAGTTGCTTGCAAACAAAGGAACGACCATGATTTTGGTAACACATGAGATAAACTTTGCAAAAGAAGTCTCAGACAGGGTTATATTTATGGATGAGGGCAGCATAAAAGCAGAGGGAAGTGTAGAAGAAATACTGGAAAATCCGACTGATGAAAGACTGGTAAGGTTTTTAAAGTAAGCACTTTTATTTTGCTTTAGATTATTGGTTAGGAGCCAAGATAAAAACTACTTACAAATACTGCCATATACAGGAATAAATAATTAAATTTTGGGAAATTACTAAAGGCACTTTTCAGGTATCAATACCAAGGGCTTATCAAATATAGTATAACACTTAGAAAACGGTACATAGGGGAGTGCTTTTTTTAATAAAAATTCATAAAATTTAATCAGAGAGGCGCAGCAAAATCCGATAGAATTCCGTGGAATTTTTCGGATTTTACGGAATTTTAGCAGGCGCTCGTATGCGTTTTGCGGCGTATGGG
>ERZ772921.654-NODE-654-length-21090-cov-4.089422_pt1 | contig 21090 bp, 19 predicted proteins | sample MGYA00512117_ERZ772921 | MGnify/ENA primary metagenome ERZ772921 (study PRJEB29015, sample SAMEA2737944) | human oral metagenome | biome: human oral; feature: human-associated habitat; material: dental | place: China | collected 2150 ...
AGGTGGTCGCATACACGGGCTGAGACAGGACACATGAAATGAGTGAGTAGCGGCCTTGGGAGCGAGGTGACTCCCAAGGCCTTTTTCTGACAAGTGGCGTGATGGCGCCCTGTGTGGGATGTCAAGACCGTTCCATGGTAAGATATGATAGATACGTATTTGTTACAAGGAGTAATGATGAACACACGCAAGACAATTCTCAAAGTCTGTCGACTGGCGCTTGCCGTTGCGCTTGTAATAGGGGTGACTGCGGGCCTCTCTGCATGCAAGAGTGACGAGCAGGAGATCCGTGCCAGTGTTGAGACGATGCTCAACGCCTTCAAGAATCCCACCCAGGAGAGTCTGAGCCCCTACATGTCGGAGGCAGACAAAAACTCTGAAGCGCAGGAGCAGCTCAAGAAGTCTGGCATCGACTTCTACGAGTTTCTTGGGCATGCTCTCAAGCACTTTGACTATAGGATTAACGAGGTAAAGGTGGAGGGCAACACAGCGACCGTTAAGCTCGACATCACCAATGCCAACATCAAAAACGCCATGGCGGCCGCTCGCTCGGAGGTTGGCAGTATGAGTAGAGAGGAGTCCATGCAGCTCTATCAGGATGGAGGGATGGATGCACTCATAAAGAAGCTCATGGAGTCCCTCTACAAGCATCTCGATGAGTCCACTGACCTCGTCACGACGAGTGTGGAGTTGAAGATGAACAAGGAGAACGGAACCTGGCAGGTAGATGAGGGTTCTCTCAACGAGTTTGTGGGGGCAGTATACGGGGTAGGAGCGCTTTTCGGGTCTGATACCTCAGCCTCTATGTAGAAGGTTCACGCATCGTATTCGCGCGACTTCCTTTGACATGGTGACGAGCCGGTGGCGCGAGGGACGATTGACTTGTTGGTGGCCCTGGAAGCAGCATGGCTTCCGGGGCCGTTTCTTTCTTGGTCTCTTGCTTGGCTACCTGCATGTGGCGGTGAGTGCCTGTCTCAATCTGCTACTATATGCTCATTATAGCCTTGTACATGTAGTCAACCTGAGGCACGCAAGGTCATAAGGTCGAAAGGAGTCCCGCATGCAACCGGGTGAGGAAATCGAAAGTCTGTTGGATGAGCTCGAGCAGGTCGTGAGCGAGGCCAAGGCACCCTTCACTGGTGGCATGCAGAAGAAGATAGTCGATTCTCGGGAGATCTACGAGATAATCGACGAGATTCGAAGCATGTTTCCCCAGGAGTTCGCCGATGCACGCCGCATCCTCAAGGAGGAAGACGAGATTCTCGGACGCGCTCAGCAGCAGGCCGACTCCATCATCGCTGACGCCCAGCAGCAGGCCATGATACTCTCGGGGGATCAGGAGGTGGTGCGGCTCGCCCAGCAGCAGGCCGAGGAGATTCGTGGTCAAGCCTCCCAATATGAGAGGGACACTCGCTACAACGCCGAGGAGTATGCAGATACGGTGCTCCAGCACCTGGAGGATAACCTCAAGTCACTCACAAACTCCGTGACGCGCGTACGCGAGACGCTCGACGAGAACTCAGGTCCGCGCAACCAGTCTAATAACGTCACGTGGTAGGGGGTGGAGTGCGATGCGACGGGTGACGACCATCCTCGATGACAGGCTTGCCGATGTGGGAAGTACCCTCGTCGTTCAAGGTCATATTGACGAGAGCGGCTACCTCTTGGGTGGCCATGACTTCAGGCTGCCCAACGGCCTTGACTATGACCTCGTACTCACCAACGCGGGGAAGGGAATCCTCGTGACCGGCCTTGTGAGCGGCCGCGTGCTCGGCATCTGCGATCGCTGCCTGGAGGAGGCCGTCCTAGACCTGACAGGTGAAGTAGAAGAGTACTATCTCTTCAAAGCTCAGGAGGCGACCGCTGATGGTAGCGATACCCTTGGGGACGACGATGAGATGGACTTCTCTTGGGTGGGCGAAGACCACACAATCGACTTGACGGATGCCATCTCGTCTGCTCTTCTTATGGAGACTCCCTATGTGGTCCTCTGTCGCGAGGACTGCAAGGGCCTCTGTCCGGTATGTGGCGAAAATCTCAATCAGGTGGACTGCGGGCATGGCGCCCAGATAGAGCGTCGGCGTGAGGAGGAGCGGATGGCATCGGGTCCGTTTTCGGCCCTGAAGAAGCTCAGGCTCGAGGACGCCGACTGCGAGGCCGAGTAAGGGCGTACGGCATACGGTGAGCGAGGGAGCTCGCTTAAAAATATGTGAAACGTGAGAGGCCCTAAACTGCGCTTTTTGGTAACTCTGGAAGCGCAGAGTCACTGTAGAATGTGTCTTTCCATGAGGGATCGCCCGCAGACGGTTGGGCAAATGCCAGGCTGCTTCACGAAAAAGTACATTCTGCACCGACGCGCCTACGAAAAGACGCACTCTGCGATCCCCGGGTCGCGTAGACTGCGCTTTTCCGTCACGTTGCGGTGTCCGGGAAGTGTGGGCCAACCGCCCGCCAGGCTGCGGGGTACCTTGGAAAATAGCTCAACTGGGCAAATGCGTTCGAGCAACCGCCCGCCAGGCTGCGGGGCGGGTTGCGCAAGGGTCCGTAAACCTCTCTCTGGGGTTTGACCTCACGGAAAAGCGCACTCTGGCCCCGACCCCTCACGGAAAGGTGCTTTTTGGTGAGACACATAAGCAGAATGCGCTTTTCCCGTCACGATACGGTCATAGAATGCGTCTTTGCGTGAGCCTCGAACTCCAAAGTGCGCCTTTCCGTAAAATGTGCTTTTCTTCACCTGGGTAAATGCCAGACCATCTCACGGAAAGGCGCACTCCGTGTTGACATCCTCACGAAAAAGCGCACTTTGAACCCCGGTCGTCTCGATCCAGAGACACTTGCCGCCGCATGAGGGTTCATCTGGACTCATTTGTGCAGTGCTCCTAGAAGAGCAGCGGTGCCCCTGGGATGTAGCTGTATATAAGTCCTACCAAGAGGGCGATCATGAGAAATGAGCACATGGGAAACCACACAAAGAAGCCAAAGGATCTTCTTGCAATCATGTAGGCAAAGTACACAAGCATGGTGATGCAGAGTGCTATATAAAAGTACGCAATTCCGGGAAAGCCCACGATAAAGGATGCGATCATTGCGAGCTTGAAGTCGCCCGCACCCACGCCACGACCATTCCACCGCTTTCTTCCGATGAACATAGCCAAAGAAAACATGCCGAGAGTGAGGGCGAACGACGCGAATCCACCAAGCAAGCTCCATGGATCTACTATGGCGCACACAATGCGGAAGACGATCCCTAGCGCGGCCACGATCAGAACGATCTCGTTTGGGATGATGCGGATGAGGATATCGACCCACGAGGAGATCAACGCTATGCTCGCGAATAGGCAGAACACGATAGCGAGTGTTATGCGCACGGCTAGGGGAATCGTCTCGTTAAGGGCGAGAATACCTCCTCCGATGCCGCACAGGAGCAAGTGCAGGATAGGCAACAGTATCCGGGCGAGCTTGCGCGAGCGATCGTCCGCGCAATGTAGGGTCAGTTCCTTGGCGCGTTTACCCTCCTTCTGCTTGGCGCCGTCCTTGCCCTCATCCTTCTGCTTGGCGCCGTCCTTGCCCTCATCCGCTTGGCGCCTTTGCTCGCGCTTGTAGTCAACGACCTTCCATGAAATCTTATCTAGAAAGATACCAAGGATAATGCCATATATGCAGGCGAGAGAGAAGATGCTAAGCATTACTGTGGACATCTTGAGAAAAACCTTCCGCTAGAAATTTTCGAGGCTCGTTCACAGATGAACTGTGTGCTGAGCGTATTACTTAGTACTAACGGTATCTTATTCCCTTTTCGGACCAGAGAATCTGATCAACCAATAAAAAATTAAGCCTAAATCAAGATGTCAGAATCTGAAGCATTCACAGTTGGCCTGAGAGTGGCTCCAATAAGGGGATACGGCCTCGATCGAGTACATATATAGATAGAGAAAAAGTTGGAACTCTAGCTCTATATCACCGTAAGGGAGCATGTCACTGGTAAACGTGGCTGAGGTCAGTAGGGTGGACATGCGATAGGCTGCGAGCGGACTCGACTCAACGCGTTTGACAGGAGTTTGACAGGATTGGGTGGTACCCACCCTTTTGAGGTGCCCCGGGTCGAGCTGGAGGCGTGAGTCTAACAGTGATGTCTGGTGGAGCATATCTCTGCGCTGACGGGGCCTGATCCCTTGCGATAATGGCGATCGTCTTCTTGCGCTTCGAGTTTCTGCTGGGGCATAGCGATTTCGGCACCGCGTACAGTTCTGCCACAAAGTGACGATGGGTGTCGACTTCTTTTGACCCCTCGCTGGTTGTAGTGGCTGGCACAGTGAGACAGTTTGGGGAGGTACAGAAATCCAAGTGGTATAGAGGAAGTGTGAAACATTGGTAGCTAGAATTAAGGCAAAGTATCGGATCCTTTTAGATAATGCGAGGTAGATAGATAGGTCTGACGATAATTTAAGTTGCTTAAATAAAAAAAGTAGATTCTGAATACGACTGTAGATAGGTTTGGATACAATACAAGTAACGCGAAAGTGGACTAAAAATTATTCGTGTAACTTCAAAGCGTAAGAGTATGGAGGGGAAAATGATTAAAGAGCTGTCCAGAGAGGAGAGCGGACAGGGCTTGGTCGAATACGCTCTTATCCTTGTCTTTGTCTCTGTCGTAGCAATCGCGAGTCTGACTACCTTAGCAGATAACCTATTCCAGAGCTATAACCGTTCAATTAACAAATTACCTTAAAGTGGTGCCTACACCAGTAAAAATATGGCTGGTGTCGCATAGTTCTACCTGATGTAGGGAATGTCTTGAGAGGAGGAAGCATGAAGGACATGGTATCTTGGCTCGCCGACGAGGAGAGCGGACAGGGCCTGGTTGAGTACGCGCTGATCCTCGCGCTCATCGCGATCATCGTCATCGTCGTCCTGTCGCTGCTCGGCAACAACGTCAACAACAAGCTCGGCTACGTCTCCAACGCCCTCAAGTAGGTTTGTAGTATAATAGACTGGCAATGATTAATTCGGCCGGACAGTCTATAACGGCTGTTCGGCCATGTTTCTGTAGGAGATAGGATTCTCGCATGAACTTACCATTTACATCGTCTGGGTCGTATGAAGACCGAACATCGAGGACGCGCCTGTTCGCTGTAGTGGTAGGTGTGCTTCTTGTGGCCGTATTGGGTTATGTTCTGGTATCGGGCAATCTGTTTGGTGGAGGTGGAGCGCCCGCAAAACAGAAGATCGTTGTCGCAAAGCAGGCGATTCCAGCCTATACCGCCATTACGACTGATATGGTTGAAACGACCGAGGTGACCTCAGCACCTCATCTGGCCGGCGCTGCAGACAATCCACAGGCGATCTTGGGTTCAATTTCTCAGACGCCTATCGGAGCGGGGCAGATAGTATACAAGAATCAGGTCTCACGAATAGATCTCATTGCCGGTGGCAACCCGCTATTTATGACCTTACAGAATGGTCAACGCGCAATGAGCCTTAGGGTCGATGACGTTACGGGCGTCGCTAACCTCCTGAGAGTAGGTAACAGGGTAGATATCATTGCGGTCTACAATGGCAATGAGGGCACTGCTGACACGCACGGGATTGCTACGACGGTCCTGCAGAATGTGCCGATTTTGGCAATAGGGAAGCAATATGAGAGTACCCCAGGCACTCCTGCTCCTACTGCGAGTACGTCTGATGGGTCAAGCAATTCGACTAACAAAGACAAGGGAAGTTCTGGCGATCAGAGCTCCTCTAGCAGCTCCTCCTCTAGTTCTGATCAAAAGACTGAGTATAATGTCGTTACGTTCCAGCTTACATCTTTGAAGGAAGCTGAGAAGTTCGCACTGGCTATGAACCTCAAGGACGTAAAGCTTTATCTGACGCTTCGCTCGCAAGATGATAACGAGATTGGTCAAGCGCAGACCATCAACTCGACCGAGATCCTTGGCTAAGGAGAAGGGTAGGTAAGACCAATGGCAATCAATGTCTTTCTCTTTGGACAGAGCTCAGAGCGTGAGGGAATCCTCATGTCCTCCTTTAGACCAGAGGACGGGTTCAAGATCGTTGGAGGTACAGAAAAGGAAGGCGATGTCATAGGCGCCATTGATACCTTGCGAGTGAGGATCCTTGCGCTCTACGTCGATGGATCGGACGCGGTGTTTCGTGTCGCGCAGCAAGTGTATGCGCTGCGCCCGAAGGTCATTGTTATTGCCATAGTGAAGCAAGGTCTTACTGAAGATCAGATACGAGGTTTACTATCCTGTGGAATCAGCGGGTCCTTCCTAGAGGACAGCCCGCATGCTGCGATAGTGGATGGCATACGTCGTTCCGTTTCCATTGAGACGGGACGCATCGATGCGATCACTGGGTCAAGCGCAATCGCAGATACGAAGTACATTTCGTTCGTGTCTGCAAAGGGTGGTATTGGATGCACTACCTTCATGTCGAGCTTGGCGGTTGATCTCGCGCGTCAAGGGAACAAGGTGCTCGTAATAGACCTCGATTTGCAGTATGGCGATGCGGGTATCTTCTTTGGAATTGACTCACGGATGAACTTGGGCGAGTTACTTCAGGAGCGTGTCAGCCCGACCATTGATGATATCCGCCAATATGTTGCCATTCACGATTCGGGCGTGAATATCCTCTGTAGCCCGTGTAGTCCAGAGATCGCGGAAAAGATCGGAAGCTCGCAGATCGATAGGCTTTTGTCAGCTGTACGCAGCTACTATGACTTTGTCCTCATCGATACGGGCACAATTTTTGATGACATCATGATTACGGTTTGCGAGCAGTCCACCTATGTCGTGGTTTGTGCAAGGCCCGATATCTCAGTCCTCAGGCATACGAAGAGACTTTTCTCCCTACTGCATTCGCTTAATCAGTCTGATAAGATCCGTCTTTTGGTTACCTTCTATGATCCAAGGGGCAGAATCAAGATTCCTGACGTTGAAAAGGTCTTTGGGACGCGGGTATGGGCTAGCATGCCATATGACTACCAACTTGCCTCGGCGGCAGTCAATAGGGGTATACCTGTTTCTCTTGCCGCACCAAGATCTGGAATCGCACAGGCGAGCGGCATGTTGGCGAGCCAGCTTTCTGGCTCACAGCAAAGGCCGATGGGGGGAGCAGGTGCTGGTGCAATGCCCATGAATGGCATGCCTGCGGGTATGCCCATGCCAGGGCAGCAGAAGCAACCAAAAGAGCGTAAGCCGTTGTTTAACATATCCTTTGGTAAGAAGAAGGGACAGTAAATGAGTCTTGAGGAGCGTCTAAATCGCGCACGTGGTGCACGAGGCACCTCTTCTGTGGTTGTGCAGGCCCCTACTTCGTCACAGCAGTCGCAGGGAGTGGGCGAGGGGGCATCTCGCACCGTCGCACGCCCTCAGGCTGCGGCACGGCGTGTGGCTGCCAGTTCGGCAGGCATGGTAGCCCCAGCTGCCTCAACAAGTCGCTATGCTGACCTGAGAAGAAACCTCCAGGCAAAAGTCATCGAGGAGATCAATGCCACCATTGGGGACGCGGCTGATCATGAGGCGGAGCTTGATGACCTTATTCGTCAGGTCGTTTTTGAGGAGGCTGCTGAGGTCCCACGCTCCGATAGAGAGGTCCTCATACAGGAGATCCATAATGAAGTTATTGGTCTTGGTCCACTAGAGGGACTTATGGCAGACCCTAAGATTACCGAAATTATGGTCAACGGGGCGAAGGACGTCTATATCGAGCGTGATGGACGCATCGCAAAGACTAATGTAACCTTTGAGAACGATGACCATGTGCTGAGGATCCTTGACCGCATCGTCTCTCGTATAGGCAGGCATGTGGATGAGGCGAGTCCTTTGGTTGACGCGCGTTTGGAGGACGGTTCGCGTGTCAACGCCGTCATCCGTCCTGTTGCCATCAAGGGTCCGTCCATCACGATTCGACGCTTTAGTTCCGCGCCTCTTCAAATCGCCGATCTTATGGAGCATGGATCTCTCTCATACTCAATGTCTTCGTTTCTTGAGGCGTGTATTTTGGGCAAGGCTAATGTCATCGTGTCCGGAGGTACTGGTTCCGGTAAGACCACGCTCCTTAACATCTTGTCTGCGTTTATCCCTGACGAGGAACGTATTGTGACCATTGAGGATGCTGCTGAGCTTCAACTTGAGCAAAATGATGTGGTCACGCTTGAGGCCCGTCCCGCAAACTCGGAGGGAAGGGGTCGTATCTCTATTCGTGACCTCGTGAGGAACTCTCTGCGTATGCGTCCTGACCGCATTATCGTAGGCGAGGTTCGTTCTGCCGAGACGCTCGACATGCTTCAGGCTATGAATACTGGTCATGAGGGTTCGCTTACTACCGTTCATGCTAACTCTCCGCGAGATGCCATGTCACGTCTTGAGACCATGGTTCTCATGGGTGGTATCGAACTTCCCGTTAAGGCAATTCGCGACCAGATCAGTTCCGCCCTTGACATTGTTGTGCAACAGGCAAGGTTTAGGGACGGTTCTCGTAAGATCGTAAGCATTAGTGAAGTTGTTGGTATGGAGGGTAGTACCATTACTTTGCAGGATATTTTTATCTATCAGCAAGAAGGTCTTGATGCCAAGGGGCGGGTAAAGGGTGCTTTTAAGGCCACGGGGATTCGTCCACATATTCTCAAAAAATTTAACGAGATGGGTGTCTTCGTGCGTGATGAGTGGTTCTCGTAGGAAGAAGAGCGGGTATACGTCATGGGTATCATCTTAGTGCTTTTGATTTTAGGAGTTCTTCTTGCCGTTATTCTTGCCTCGCAGTCTAACAATGGGGGTGAGCTGAGTAAGCGCCTGCAGGAGATCGAGTATCTTGAGACTGCTGAGAGGCAATCTGGTCGCGACCAAGCTCGTAGAGGTCGGCGGGGCGCAGCTGGGTCAGATAACGATGCCATGCGTCAGTTCCTCGCAAAGATATATGTTCCTTCTCGACTTCGAACTGGGATACAGCGAGCAGGAGTTGATTTGCGGCCGGAGGAGTTCTCCCTTATGTGGGTTAGCGCCGTGATGGTACCTTCTTTTCTTGTGTACCTCTTTACGAGCAATATTATCTTTTCTCTTGCGCTTGCTATGCTCGGTGCGATTGCACCGCCCTTTTACCTTCACTTTATGACGAATAGAAGGTTGGAGACTTTCTCATCTCAGCTGGGTGATGCACTCCAGCTCATCTCTAATGGCTTGAAGGCAGGTTTTTCTTTTGAGCAGGCACTTGTTTCTGTCCGTACGGATATGGTTCCTCCGATTTCGATAGAGTTTGGTCGAGCTATAAACGAGATGAACTATGGTATGTCCTTGGAGGATGCACTTACTGGCGTGACGGTGCGTATGGATAGTAGCGATATGAAGCTTCTGACCTCTGCTGTCATGATCCAGCGAAAGACAGGTGGCAACCTCGCCACTATCTTGGATAATCTTGCGTTGACCATTCGTGAGCGTATTAAGCTTAAAAATAAAATTAAAACGCTTACAGCCCAAGGCAGGGCTTCTGGATTTGTTCTTGGTTCTATACCTATATTTCTTTTCTTTGCTGTATCTTGGATTAATCCTGGTTATATGTCAGTTTTTTATACAACAACTTTAGGTGTGATCATAATTGTCGTTGCGCTATTGCTTGAGGTCCTAGCTTTTGTGATCATTAACAACATGACAAAACTTGTCTAGGCCTGAGGGGCTCTTTCTATGAATGCCAGAATATTTATTCTACTTGCTGTTCCTGTAATCTATCTTTTCTTTTTTATTACCCTCATGCAGAAGCTCGGGTCGGGGGATAGAGTTGCAGTGCGACTGAAGTCCATTGAGGAGCTGGATATTCTGGGAATTGCCATTCCAGAGGAGGAGCTCAACCCGCCCTCGTTCCTCGATCGTGTCATCAAGCCCCACTTGGAGGGCGTTTCGAAGGCCATTAGTTCGAATATCCCGATTGATGAGGAAACTCAGGGTGCGCTTGCCATGAGTTTGAAGCTCGCTGGCATGAACATGAGTCCTCAGACCTATATTGGTATGGTTATACTATGCGCACTGGTTTTGATGGTCCCGCTTGGAATACTTTTCCAGCTTTTAGGAATCCTTATTGCCGCACTTGGTACCTATGCCGTTTCTCGCTATATGCTGCAGTACAAAATCAGTCAAAGACGAAAGAATATAGAGAATGCCCTGCCAGATACACTCGATCTTCTCAGCTCCTGCGTGTCCGCAGGCTTGGGTTTTGATCAGGGCCTGCTGCATGTTATCAAACGTACTGATGGACCTTTGACAGACGAGCTTTCTCAGGCGCAGCGAGAGATTACCATGGGTGTCCCACGTGCCGAGGCGCTTGGTCGTTTTTCAAAGCGCTGTGATTCTCAGCCTATCACTTCCTTTGTTGGTGCGGTTCTTCAGGCCGAAAGACTCGGTGTGCCTATCGCCAACATTCTCGAGACTCAGGCAGAGTCAGTCCGTGACTACCATAGGCAGAAGATTGAAGAAGAGAGTGCCAAACTTCCCATTAAGATGCTCTTTCCCCTCGTCTTCCTTGTTTTCCCCATCATTCTCATGGTGCTGCTCGGTCCGGCCATCCTCAAGATTATGAATAGTGGCGCGCTTTAGGTGATGTGTATGAGACAGGCAACGCTCGGTACAAAAAGGTTTGCTGTGGAGACAGCTGATACGTTTCTAGCGCGCTTTAGGGGATTGATGGGCAGGCGTGAACTGGCGCCCGCCCATGCCCTTTTGCTTGAGGGCTGCTCTAGCGTTCATATGTTCTTCATGAAGTTTTCTTTGGACATCGTCTATTTGAACAGGGACTTTCGCGTACTGTACATAGAGACGCTCAGGCCCTGGCAGGTTGGAAGTCTTGTGAAGGGCTGCGCTCATGTGCTTGAGCTAAACGCGGGAGAGCTGTCTCAAAGTTGGCGTCCTGGCGAGTTGTTGAGTTTGGGAGATTCAATGCGCGAGGAGTGCTAAGTCCAAATATAGAGGCCATAGACAGAGACCATAGACGCAAGTATTGCGAACATTCTGAGGATTGACTGAATACAAGCTGTTTTTAAGAAAACAAACAGGTATGATTCTCTTAATCGCTTGGTAGGGTAATTTGATTGGTGCCGCCTATTGCCCTATACTGTGAGATATGCAGTTAATACGAATGGAGCGTTGTTATGGCTAATTCTGCTTTCAGGCTTGTTGATGATGACTTCGACTTCGAAGATCTTGATGAGATCGACGATATTGATCTCAATGGCTTGGCTAACCCCGAGGACGGAAATGCTACCGCTGGTGCCCCGGAGGCTGGCACGGGTGAGGTTGGTTATGCTGGTGACGTCGACTATGCGAACAATACAGGCTACGTGAATGCAGGCTATGCTGGTGACGCTAGCATGGGGGGCGAGGGCGATGCGAACGTCCCCATGCCCACCATGAGTGACAACATGGATGGCACCCATAGCTTCTTCTTGGAGCCCAACCCCGGTTTCGATACGAGCATGTTCGCGGACCCTGCCGCACCGGATGCTCCAGTACCTACCCAGGCCGACGAGAATCTTCAGGCCGAGGTCCTCGGGGATGGGGCTCTCGAGAACCTTGACGGTGTCCTCGAGAAGAGCCTCTTCAATGGCTATAGTCGCAAGAGCGTAAAGGAGTATGTTGATTCCCTCAACAACAATTCGAAGATGATACGTACTAGCTTTGAGAAGCAAATCAGTGACCTGTCCAAGGAGCGCGCAGACCTCTCAAACGAGTGCAACGTCCTCAGGGCCCAGATTGAGGAGATCGAGGGCAAGAAGCGTGAGCTTGAGGATCATATTGCGACGACCGAGCGCGAGGACAGGGAACAGGACGACCGCATCAATGACCTGATGTCCACAGTGGACGAGTCGAGGCGGCAGGCCGAGGAGGCCCTTGCCCGCGTCGAGCAAATGAAGGGCGAGCGTGCGGCGCGCGAGAAGGCGCTCAGCGAGAACGAGGCAGAGCTTGATAAGCTGCGCAAGGACGTGCAGTCAAAGACCGAGGAGATCAATTCTCTTGACCGTGAGCTCGGCTCGTTCAAGGACAGGGTCAAGTATTACTCAGGTCAGCTCGACTCCTACCGCAACGAGGTGAATGAGTACAAGCAGAAGCTCCTGGACTTCACCCAGAAGCTCTCCGAGCACGAGAAGGTTGTCAGCGACGCGAACGCGCTGCGCTCGCAGGTTGTCGAGCTCCAGGAGAGCGTCAAGAGCTATGAGGAAAGCACGGCCGAGCTTAATGCCCGACTCAAGGAACTCTACCAGAGCAACGAGGCCTACCAGCAGAAGAACGAGGTGCTTGAGGGACAGGTGCAGACCCTCTCAAGGAAGAACGATACGCTCCAGGGCCGTGTCTCCGATCTGCAGCAGCGCAACTCGAGCCTCAGCAGTCTTGTTAAGAAGCTTTCTGATGACAACTCGCTTTCCTTAAAGCGTATCTCCAACCTTGAGCAGCGCAACAACGGCTTTGTCTCCCAAATTGACAAGCTCAGGGCCGACAGCGAGGCCACCGTCTCGCGCTTGAGTGAGCTCGAGGAGCAAAATGATAGCTATGTGGCCCAGCTTGACAAGCTCAGGAGCGTGCAGCGTGAGTCCGAGGCAATTATCAACAAGCTCAGGTATCAGAACGAGGAGTATGTCACGCAGATAGGAACTCTAAAGGACAGGACTGCCGAGTTCGAGTCCCGTACTTCCGAGCTCCAGGAGCGCAATGATGGCTATGCTACCCAGATAAGCAAGCTTCAGGATGCTCGTGACTCATCCGAGGCTCGCATTCGTGAACTCCAGGAGCAGAACAAGAGCTTTGCTTCTCAGATTGGATCCCTCAAGAGCAAGAATGCCGCCTCAGAGGCCCGCATGATCGACCTCCAGGAGCAGAACGAGGCCTCAGAGGCACGCCTGAGCAGGCTCCAGGAGCAGAACGAGGCCTCGGCAGCGCGCCTGAGCAGGCTCCAGGAGCAGAACGAGGCCTCGACGGCTCGCGTCACGAGGCTCAAGCAGAAGAACGATGACTACGTCTCGCAGATTGGCTCTTTGGAGGATAAAAACGCCGCCTCAGAGGCCCGTGTCTTCGAGCTAGAGCAGAAGACCGATGACTACGAGTCTCAGATCGACGAGCTCAAGGATCAGAATGAGGCCTCCAATTTGCAGGTGGCAGAGCTACAGCAGACCAACAAAGGCCTGCGTGAGCGCATTGCGGCCGTTATCGAGCAGGTAGGGGATGCAAAGAAGAAGCTCGAGGTGAGCGAGTCCGAGCTTGGCAAGACACTGAGTTACGCTGCCTCACTTGAGCAGCAGTGCAGTGAGCTTATCGAGCACCTCAACAAGATGAAGGAGAAGTGTGATCTTCTGACCTCCAAAAACAAGGCCCTGCTTGATCTTGCGGACAAATATCGCAGTCAGGTTGAGCAGCACAGGAACGCTCTTCAGCGCATTGAGCAGTACGGTTACGAGGTCAACAAGTTCCAGCACTCCACGAGGGTTCTGTTTGACGCCGTGGGAGTCCAATTTGATGATGGCACGGATGAGCTTGGATCTACCTCGTATGATGTTCAGGATGATGTGGACGAGGATTTTGGTGAATTTTAAGGAGGTGAACTAGGGAGGGTATTATATAGCTAAGCCCACTCGGCATACGTAGCATACTCAAGTCAAAAGAGGGTCGCGTCTTCAGAAGGAAGGAAGCGCGGCCCTCTTTACGAGTTGCAGCGATCCTCGCTTGAATGACGAGTTCTGGATGGTCTGTAACGGTCTATGATGGTGCGGAAGTATTTCTGCAACGCAGAACTATGGAGTGTTACTGAAGTGTGGTGAATTTATCTGAATACAAGCATAGCACTTAGGCTATACTACATACAAAGGCGTTCTTTGGTGGTTTGGAGAGAGGTGGTTCTGATGAGGCGTCTGAGATTTCTCAGGAGTGTGATCGCAGAAGAGGATGGCCAAGAGATCGTTGAGTTCGCGCTCATCGTTACGCTGCTTATCGTGCTCTTAATGGTGCCAGTTGATGTGTTTCGCTATGCTAACACGCGCATGATCCTAAACGATGCCGCAACCGATGCCGTCTCGTCCGTGGACTATGACTCAATCGAGCACAATACCTATGAGAGCAAGATCCGTAAGAGCGTGAACGATTCGTACGGCTCAAGGCTCGATAACGTGCAGATCGTCTCTTTCGATGTGCAGAATGAGTCAAAGGATGATTATACCTACCAAGTCTTTAACAGCGACAAGCAGAAAGATCCTCAGTACTCCAAACAATTTGATGGGAGGAAGTCAAACTACCACTATAGAAACGTCTCGTTGACGCTCAGCTGTACCGAGAAGGCTATCACGCCGTTTGGAGTTATGTTCTTTGGTAGTATGAGTTGGACGATCAAGAGTGATCCCAAGACATGCAGCGTCTACACAAAGGGATATGTGCAAGGGCACTAGTGCTATGAATGGTTATTTCTCAGCTTTTAATGGGAGTTTGGTCGAGATGGATGGGTGCATACAATGTTTAAAATACTGAAAAGACGGTGGGCTAGCACAAGCAAAAGGCGCACGTCAGGTCAGGCATTGGTGGAGTTTGCGCTTGTGTTTCCGCTCTTCATTGCGATCCTGTTTGCGATCATTGACTTTGGGTGGATGGCGTATCAAAAGGCTGCCTTCGACTACAGTCGTATACACACAAGCTGGGATTACGCTGGCCTCGATGTAAATAACCCATCGTCAACTATCTTTAAGTTGAGGTATACCGATGATCCGACTACAACGAGGACATACGACTCTGATGATGTGCGTAAGGCCGTAAAGGACTCTATAGCGAAGGCGCCCTCCATAGGCTTCGACGCGGACGAGTTGAAAGTGGATAGCGCCAGTGTGACGATGTCAAATGTTCCAAGCAAGTCTACCGTTCCCGACAGGGAAGGTAAAGCCACGAAAGCAACAAAGATCACACGTCAGGCACAGCTCAAGGCCAGGGTCACATACAAGATCAAGCCCATCATCGGTCTGCTCATTCAGCCGGTGGATGTGACTGAGGATATCAACGTAACGCATGTGGTGGGCGATCAGACAAGGACGTACTGATGTTTATTTCAAGGCGGGGTGATGGTATGTTCAAGCAAGTCCAAGCGCTGCGCTCGGCTGCAATGCGGGCTGACGGTGCGTCTGAAGACGGCGAGAGTGGCAACATACTTGTTATGTTCGCGTGTTCCCTCATTGTCCTTGTCTTCTTCATTGGCTTGACTATTGATGTGAGTATGGTTCTGTGGCAAAGGGGACAGCTGGTCAATGATGCCCAGCTAATTAAGAACAACAGGTTTGTGTACCAAGAGTCGGTGCGATATGCAGACAAGCCTGGTGAGGAGTTTGAAAAAAGGGCCCTTCAGACCCTTAAACTCAATAATTATGAGGGTAGTGGCAAGATTTACTTCAATGAGTATTCTCGTAAAGAAGAAGAACGTAAGGTCAAAGTTCGTGTCGAGTTAAATAAGGACGCTAATACGTACTTTTTCCAGGTCTTTGGTGTAAAGACCATACCAATCTCTACCTCAATCGACTTTGAGGATACCTATGGTGAGTATGATAAGGATCCATCGGGGGATTCAAGCAAAAACAGGGTGTGGCATCCAGATGATCCTGCGGCGAGCTATAACGGTACCTATGCATTTGCTTCGGCATCTGCGACCCCCCATCGTACCTCAAGCGAGCTGCCAAGTGACTTTTGATAGACAGGAACTAGCTTTACTATGGTCAATATCGATATCAACATACCTATGGACAGGCGGACGGCCATCGCCGCAGGCGCTGTGATTGTTGCGGCGGCAGGTGGTCTTGCCTACTGTGTCTTGCGCCCACGCGTAAAGGTCGTCTGTGCTGAGTCCATAGTTCCCGCGATGCGAGCAGTAGGCGATAAGTCTCCCTTTGCGCTTTCGGTAACGCCGGTAGCCGACGGCGACTGCACTGCGGATAAGGTCTCCTCCCTTGCCTCATCCCGTGGCGCCGATGTCATCATCTGGAAGAACAATGCCCCCTTCGAGGACCTGGATGGCTCAAGTCTGGGAAACCTGCAGTCGATTGCCTCTGAGCTGTCCTCCAAGCTGTCCTATGCCGTAAATACACAAGTAGAGATCAAGTCTCTACCGGTTTGCGGGGATGGACCAGTGATAGTCTTCAATGAAGAGCTGGTCAGCATGATGGGTGGGGGGCTTCCAGGCGACAGTATACAGATCAATGTGGCTGCCCGTGATCTGCTGGAGCGTTACCCCTCCGGTGCGATCGGAATTGAGGATAGTGCGGGCGACTCATGGGGTTTGGCAGCCTGCATGGATTACTTTTCCGCTGCCGTGTTGGGTACGGATCTCATAGATTTACAGCCCACGACAGGCAAGGGTTCGGATGAGTCGGCGAGCTCTAACGATAACGCGGGGCACGGTATGAGTCCCTTGAGCAGGCTTCCCTTGCTGTCATACTGTATTGATGTCGAAGATCAGGCTTCCCAGAGTTCCACCGCGCTCGAGACGGGTTTTCGTGAGGGCCGCTATCCCATGGCGCTCATGCGCTACTCTTCCTTTGCCTCCCTCAAGGCTGCGGGTGTTTCTTGTGATGCCGTGCGCCTACTCGGTCAGCTCGATACGGTTACACCGGTCATGTATCCAAGCTATAGCTTGTCTATCCCCAGTGGAAGCTCGACTGCCACCGATTTCATCAAATGGCTGCTGCAGGCGGATGCGCAAGGTGTCCTGTGCAGTGCCGTGAACTATATTCCCGCTGCGCGAGGTACGGAAGCTCCGGACGTACTGAAGAAGGTATACGGTGACTTGTTGGACAGTGACGATGGTTCTGTACAGGGCGAGCCATCCGCTGAGAATTCGGGGGAAGGGGCACAGTCTAGCGAAAGTGTCCCAGGGGATAGTCAAGCGAGCGGGGATAGTGCGTCGACAGAAGCCCCTCCCCTCGTCTATGCCCTTCCCTCATGGATGTCACTGATCGATGCCAAGTCACGTGATCGCTATATGGCAAATGCAAGGGAGGCCGTCAAAGCAATGCGCAGTGATTCGTGACGTGGGAGCCTATATATCAACCAGATTGATTTGATTGAAAGAGGTGGGAAGATGCTACGTGATGTGTTGGATGGCAGCTCCGGAGGAGGGCGAAGGGCAATGCGATTGCTTGCCACTATGGCCGCTCTTTTCTGTGCAGTGGTGCTGAGCGCCATGTTTATGCCCACGAGGGCCGAGGCACGATATCTTAATGTGAAGTTCGTGATCGATAACATCGATGAGCATCCTGATAAAAAGGATGAAGTATTTCACTACATCTGTAGTTTTTACAAGTGGAATGATTATGCGACAGGTGGCTGGCGAATTTCCAAGAACAGTACAGACTGGGACTGGGAAGAATTGGATAGCAAGTGGGTAGCTGGTCCAAACGATAGAAACGGCAAGTACTGGAACTATATTGACGCAAAGCACGGGCAGACCGTACGAGCGAATGCGAGTGATGGGGACTGCTTCTACTTTTATCCACAGATAGGCTTTACTCATGGCAAGACTGCTGCCGGGCTTAGTCTCAGTTACATCGAGTATACAGGCAACACTTGGACGATTAGCTATAATGATCAAGGTCATGCAGGATATTCCATCCTACCATTTAACTATGGCGGCTTTCCGGGTCCGGGGGATGGCTCCGTTACTCTTCACATGCACTATGATGAGGGTCTTCCCAAACCAAAGCCTATAACTCCTGAACTTTCGATGACTACTTCCAAGCAGATAGATTACTTGGGCGATGGCCAGCCTAATCCCGATACCCCAAACCATTACGGGGCTAATGACTACCGTCTTTACCTGACGGGCAATACCAAGGACAATACTGCCTACGCTACGTACAAGCCCAAGAACATCATCGTGGCCGTTGATATTTCCCTCTCCATGATGTACACGTTTGATGGTAATAAAAATGGAGGTGGAGAGAGGTTTACATCCCTTAAGAATGCTGCTCAAAAGTTAATGGAGGGACTGAAAAAGAGCGATGACAGAAACAAGTTCTCAGTCGTATACTTTTCAAGTGACGATAAATACCCTTGGGGTGCAGCAAAAGGAAGTGGTATCTCAGTAAACAAGGGAAGTTTTGATCAAGCAAATAATGCGTTATGGGCACTAGATTATTCCAAATATGGTGGTACAGACTATTACAGTGCCTTTAGAAGAATCGATGACTGCTGCCGAGATACTCCCTCTGGCATGGAAAATGTCGTTATCTTTCTCACTGATGGTGAGCCGACGTCCGTACCAAAGGAGGTATTACCTCGGTGGATGGGTGCTCTTAGTCAGAGCGTTGTTGCAGTTCCCTATACACAGGATGCAGCAAAAAAGCATCTTGGGAAGGTGTCGCAGTTTTATTCCGTCTTCATCGGCACGAACTCGGGCAGTGCAGCGGTGATGAACATGGTATTGCGAGCGATAACTGTACCGGAGAAGGGTTTTGTCCAGGCATCGAACAATTCCGAAATGCAGAAACTTATCGATAAGCTCACGAACAAGCTCAAGAAGCCTGAGGTCGGCGTCGCTATGTCGGACACGCTCTCAAAGTACGTTGACCCCTATACCCAGCCCGAGTACTTTAAGGTGACTGCAAAGACAACCGGCTCTTCTGAGGAGCCGCGGGTGCTTAACCCGGGGTCGGACTACGAGGTCAACTATGATGGGGCTTCGAGGACTATCAGGATGAAGATCAAGGGGCGGGCCACGAAGGATATGACATATACCTTCTCATATGATGTAAAGGTGAATTCGACTGCGCTCAAAGAGTGGAAACTTTCTGGTTATCCTCATGTGGGTGATGAGAATACTGACTATACTCTCACGGATAACGCTACGAGTTCCGGTAAGCCAGGCTTCTTTAGTAGTGAGATTGACAAAGCCGTCGGACAGATCACATATGATCTTGGGTCTGGTGATCAGTCGGCTGACTTCAAATTCCCGAAACCGGTCGTGCAGGTGGTTGATACCAATAACTCCAACGGTAAGATCATGGGGCATGTTACGCTCTATAACATGGAGCTCAAGGCAGGCAAGTTTACATTTGAGCTAGTTGATAGTAGCAACAACAAGCCCCTTGCTCCGACGACCAATGATGAGAAGGGCGACTTCAGCTTTGACGTTAACTCGATTGCATTGACCCCAGGCGTGTATACGTATACGTTGAGGCAGTCTACGCCTCCCGATATGAATGATGCCGATCAAATTGGTGGAGACCACATCAAATACGATACACATGAGGTTAAGGTTAAAGTCACGGTGACAGACGATCCAACGAATGGACTTCAGAAGCAAGTGGAATACGCTAAGGATAGCGATCAGAAGGCTCACTTCTACAACTCCTTTGGAATTCAAGGTACGTATCAGTAATGTGTCAAATGTAAGAATGTAGTACTATAAAGGCCTCTCGCCTAACTTGGGCGGGGGGCCTTTTGGGAGCTTGGTAATGAGGCCGTATCCACCACGTGGGGGTGTTTGTGTGCATGCTGCTGGTAGCTCGAAAGACGCATGACCTGGCTGTGAGGTCGCGTAGCAAGGGGGGTGACATCCGCCACCCTCGTATTGGTCGGTCGAGTCTTGTGGTGACACTCTGTCCCCTCATTTTGGTGTGTGCTTTGGGACTTTGCTTGATGCCCCGCCCGGCCTATGCCGACACACTCTCGGATCTACAGGCGAGGGTTGAGGCCAGCACGCGTGCCCTCAACGAGGCCACAGTGAAACTCGAGCAGGCACAGCGCGAGGTGGACGAAGGCCAGCATAAACTCGACGAGCTCAATGCCCGCCTCCAAGACTCGAGGGCACGCTTTTCTAAGAGCGTGAGCGTCAGCTACAAGCTGCAGCAGGACTCTATGGGCCTGCTTGACCTCTTGGTCTCGTCGGATAGCCTTGAGGATGTCATCGAGTACGTGCAGTACTCAAACGCGATCTCGTACAGGAGCGAGCGAGAGATATCGGAGTTGCTGGAGGCGTCCAAGGAGCTTGCGGCCGCACAGAGCGATCTTGAGGCGAGGCGAGATGACGCCACGAAGGCGCGACAGGACGCAGAGAACGCCCTCAACGAGGCGGAGGCCGCTCGAACGGCCGAGCAGAACGCCTACATGGCTAAGCAGGCGGCCTTGGCCGAGCAGGAGAAGGCTGCGCTCGAGGAGGCTGCGCGAGCCGGCACCGACGCCACGTTCCAGACCGAGAATGGAAATGACTCCCTCGTGAGGACTCCCACGTCCGGCGCCGTCCCGGCTATCTTTGGCGTGAACTGGAATATGGGTAGGGAGGAGTTTATATCCCACTGGGCAGCTCGCATCGATGCCTTCCTTAACGGCTTTCCGCTTGCAGGCCATGGCCGTACCTTTGCGGAGGCTGCCTATGACCATGGCGTCGATCCTCGGCTCTCGCCAGCGATATCCAATGTAGAGAGCACGCGGGGCACGTACTGCTTTCTTCCCTATAACGCCTGGGGGTGGGGACACGTGAGCTGGCCTGATTGGGATACGGCGATCCGCGCGCACATTGCGGGCCTTGCGGCGGGCTACGCACCCTATCTGACGGTCGCGACCGCAAATAAGTACTGTCCGCCCAACGCGGCCTACTGGTACGCGACCGTACTCTGGGGTATAGAGCATATTTAGCCCTGGATTCCCGCCTTCCTATGACATGGCCTAGGAAAGCGATGATAAAGTCGCCGATCCCGTCCCTTCGGGACCAGCATGGGTGATTTTTGACGTGAGGAGGGCTCCAACGCCCCCAAGCGGGCTACGCCGGTCTTCGGGGGCCATGCCGCAGCCTCCCAGACCATGGCGGGACGGCCAGCGGTAGGCTATGCCGCGGCCGGCGCCCCACCCTCCGCCCTCCGTCGCCGCTCCTCGAGCCTCTCGCGTTGCAGGGCTATCCTCTCCGCCGACAGCGCGAGGGGCGGCCCGCAGAGCCGCCGTCCCCGCCTCGCGATCATGCAGCCGGCTGCGGCGACGGCGGCGAAGGCCTGGTTGGACACCTTGGCGAGCCCCTTATAGCGCGTCTTCCGCAGCCCGAATATGTCCTTGACCCAGTGGAAGACGTGCTCGACGACGCTGCGGGCGGCCGACTTGG
>ERZ772921.656-NODE-656-length-21071-cov-3.406405_pt1 | contig 21071 bp, 23 predicted proteins | sample MGYA00512117_ERZ772921 | MGnify/ENA primary metagenome ERZ772921 (study PRJEB29015, sample SAMEA2737944) | human oral metagenome | biome: human oral; feature: human-associated habitat; material: dental | place: China | collected 2150 ...
ACGGGAATGGTCGCTTTGAAGTTGTGGCCCTTGCAAAAGTATATCGTCACTGGAGACATGCTGATCGATGATTTTTGGCTTGGCGAAGTAGATAGTTTACAGCTTCCGGCGCTCAATGGTTTCGTCGTAAAAACGTTCATACAGTATGGGATCTTCCTCTTCATTCTATTTTCTATTTACCTGTCTTTTCAGAGGGAAGACTATGAAAAACTTCTGGAGAAGTTGTCCTCTGTCTGCAGAATCATAATTGTCTATGGATGGATCGAATTTTTTGTCAAAAATCTTGCGCGATCCAATATCCTTTTCACGCTGAATAATATCATTTTCGGGAGTAATAACGCTGTATTTTCTGAGTTGGAGCGAAGAGGAATGCTCTACCGGCTCTGCGGATTGATGACGGAGCCCTCTCATTTTTCCTATGCTTTATTTTTGATCGCCATCCTCTTTCTGGCCAATTATCAGCTCGGAAAAATGTCATTTCGCTGGATCATTCAGGCCTTTCTCCTCATGATTCTCAGCATGTCCTTCTCCTCCGTGATTTTTGCTCTGGCTTTCCTCACGATCTTTTTCATAAGCCGCTACCGGAAAAATATCCGTGGGGAGAAGGTATTCCAGATTTTTCTGTGGTGCCTTCTCGCGTTTTCCATTCTTTACATTGTCTACCGAAGCGGGATCTTGGATAGCAGCTACTTCGGAAAGAGAATGAAAGCGATCTTTGATGATTGGGGTATTCTCTTTACTGATGTAGAAAGGGTTCGGGATATTCAGTTCCAGTCGAGCCGGGTGCGGCTGATCAGCAGCTTTTCCACGCTGGCGCTCCTTCGCTTCCGCCCTTTTTTCGGGATCGGGATCGGGACGACCTCCTCGCATGGCTCCTTTTCCAGCATCCTCTCCGGCATGGGAATTCTGGGGACTCTGTCCTGGCTTCTGATGCTCTTTTACGGGAGGGCGGCGAAGATTTTCCGGCATCATGGAAGCGCATATTTTCTGATGATTCTGCTCTGGTGCATCATCGGGATCTTTAACGGCCATTTCTGGGGGATGCTTTATAACGCGGAGAATTATGCGCTTATGATAAGCTTTCTCGTACTGTCCAGAAGGGAGGAGAGAGCATGAGGCTGGGGGTTGACGCGCGTCCTCTGATGGAAAAGAAGTCCGGGATCGGGACCTATCTGGACGCGATGCTCTCGGAGCTTTTAGAGCTTTCCCGGGAGCTTGAGCTCTATCTCATATCGGACGGGGAGATCTGTTTTCCGGAGCATCCGAGAGTCCGTAAGATTCGCTATAAGGGCTTTCGCTTTCTGCCGAATACCTTGTATTTTGAGTTCCTTCTCCCTCGCTTTCTCCGGAGGGAGGGAATTGTTCTGGATGCCTTCTGGGGGACGCAGCAGTTTATGCCTCTGGGGCTTCCGAAGGGATGCCGGAGGATCCTCACGGTGCATGATCTCACCTACCGGGTCTATCCGGGTCTCATGGATCGAAAGCTTCTTTTTATGCTGCGGCTTTTCGGCGGGAGCTCCCTTCGGGAGGCGGACCGGATCGTCACGGTCTCCCGTTATACGATGAAAACCTTACTCTCATACTATAAGAGGGAGTGCAGCGGGAAAGAAATTCAGGTGATCTATCCCTCCGCGACGACGCATCCTCTTTCTGAGGAGCAGCTCCCGGAAGGGCTTTCCGAAAAGAAATACATCCTTTTTATCGGGATTTTGGAGCCGAGAAAGAATCTCGATGTCCTGATCGATGCCTTTCAGGGGCTGAAGGAAGGCGGACTGAAGCTTGTCGTCTGCGGAAAATGCGGCTGGAACTATGAGGAGACTCTGCGTCGGATCGAGGCGGACCCGGATATCCTCTACCCCGGCTTCGTCTCAAATGAGAGGAAGCAGCTCCTTCTCGCGAAGAGTCTCTGCCTTGTGATGCCTTCTCTCTACGAGGGCTTCGGCACGCCCGCGGTGGAGGCCATGAAGAGCGGCGCGACAGTCGTGGCGGCGGACAATTCCTCTCTTTCGGAGGTCGTGGGAATTCCGGAGCTCCTGTTTCCGACGGGAGATGCGGGAGCCTTACGAGAGATCCTCCGAAGGCTCTCCGGGGATCCCTCCTTTCGAAAGGAGATGGAGGAGAAGAGCAGGAGGAGGGGAGAGGTTTTTTCGTGGAAGAAGGCGGCGAAGGAATTTCTGGAGCTGATCGGAGGGAAGTATGAAGAAGCGTGAGCTGATCTTTTTTCTTCCCGCTGTGCTCCTGATCCTGGCTCTCTTTTTCGGGGAGAGGCTTGACCGAATGATTCTCCCGGAGTATCGCTTGCCGCACTATGAGGAGCTCCTTTCCCAGAGAGCCCTGAGCCAGTATTTCCTCTCGGATCCGTGGGCGTCCTCAGAGAACCTCTTCATCGTCGATACGCAGTCCCGTTCTTTTGGGGATCTCCATATGCAGGTAGAGGGGGACGGGACGATCCTCCTCTTTGGAAAAAACGGGGAGCAGGATCTCACGATTCCGCTTTCCGTTCGGACAGATCTTCCGGACGGAGAGTACCGCTTCACAGACGGAGGCGCGACGGTGCCCGGCCTTGTGACGGTTTATGGTACGGCGGGGGGGACGGCCGGGACGGAGCCGGGACTTATGGCCATGCCGGACTATCCGGATTTCTCGGTGAATCGGTCGAAGTATCAGGAGTATTGGTTCGGCTTTTGGGTGAAGGCCGGGGCGGAGCTTCCGCCCACCCGCTTTCTGCCGCTTCTTAAGCGGGCCGATCAGGATATGGGGAGCTACAGTCCTGCGAGGATTTCGCAGCCCGGGAAATTCCGGGCCTATCCCTATCTGATCCGGGAAATTACGGAGGAGGAGCTTGGGAGCCTAAGCCCCGCGGACTGGGAACTTTTCTATCGGAATCTTCGCTTCCAGTATAAAAACCATTATCTCTGGGTCTCACTGAGGTTCCCTGACGGGAGAGGAGTTCAGTTTCTGAGAGGAGATCCCGAGCTTTCGAGGATCGGGGAGATGGACGACTGGGGGAGAGTCCAAGAGGCGGAGCAGAGCTTTCGTTTTACGGGGAAAGAAGCTCCACTTCAGGCGGCTCGGCGGCAGCCATGAGACCGGGTGCTGCGAGCGGGCGTCGGCATTGAAGTTTATCAGAGAAGGGGGGAGTGAGGATGGGAAGGAAGATCATGCTCTGCTGCTTTGATCGGGTGGAGATGGGAGGAGGGACGACCTATTTCTACCGGATGGCGCGCTGGCTTTCGGAGAGGGGAGGGAGGACGATTGCCCTTGTCTCCGAGGGCTCTTCGGTATCGGAAAACGCGGGGAGGATGTTCCGGGAGGCCGGGGTGGAGATCGTGCGCTTTCGCTATACCGTCTTTGGGATTCGGGCGGAGCAGAGGCTTAAGGACTATCTCACGGAGGATGCGGAGATCCTGAATTTGCAGCTTAGCTTCGAGAATCTCTATCTCAGCGCAGATCTCCTTCGCTCTCTCGGTCTTCGCTCTGTGCGCTCGGTCTTCTATGCATTGTTCTGGGGCGATGTGTCTCCGAGGCTTTCTCTCAATGTCAGGCTGACGAGAGGCTTCCTCCGGAAGCTCAGCTTAAGCGGCTCCTTCGCCGTCATGGACGAGATCATGCGGGACATCGCGGCGAATACCTATGGGCTTTCGAGGGAGAGGATTCCGATTATAGAGCTCGGTCTTAGGACGGAGGGGGCAGAGGAAGGGAGAGAGCGGAAGAGACGGGAGGGGTGCTTTGTCATCAGTAGCCTCTGCCGGATGGATTTTCCCTTCAAGGGCTATGTGCTCGGCCTTCTGTCGGACTTTTCGGAGCTCGCTCGGGAGTATCCCGATATGAAGTTAAAGATCGCGGGAGACGGACCGGGACTGCCCCGGCTCCGGGAGGAGAGGGAGAAACTCCCGCAGGACATCCGGGGAAGGGTGGAGCTTCTCGGAGAGCTCCCCTATGAGGAGCTCACGCCGCTCATCCGGGAGAGCGATGTCTATGTCGGGATGGGAGCCAGCATGCTGGACTTTGTGAGGGAAGGCGTACTCTGCATCAATGCCTCTGCCTATCAGACGGAGGACTATTCCGCGGGATTTTTCGGGGAAGTGAACTGTCTCGGGGGGCCGGTGGAGGGGCACTTTTCGGAGAAGGTGAGCGAGCCGGAGCGCTACCGGGCCTTCCGCTTTCAGGAGCTCATTCGAAGGGTCTATCGGATGCCGGAGGCGGAATACAGGGAGAAGAGTCAGAAGGCGCTGGAGCTCTATCGCACGGTCTACTCCATAGATCACGCGATGGAGAGCCTTTTCGCTATGCCGGGGGCCTACCGGGGGAGCTGCGGGGCTCTGACAAGGACAGCGATGCATGCCCTGTACCTTTGGCACAGCTTCACGATAAAGAGGAAGGAGAGAGAAGAATGCAGGTCGTAAAATACGTCTTTCAGCCGCACGGGGATGAGAGAGGGCAGCTCGTCGCGCTGGAGGAATTCAAGGATATTCCCTTTGAGATCAAGAGAGTTTATTATATGTATGATACGGCGCCCGGAGTGACGAGGGGATATCACGCGCATAAATCCCTGGAGCAGATCCTCATCTGTATCCACGGCTCCTGCAAGATCCGCCTGGACAACGGGCGGGAAAAGAAGATCGTTCCTCTGGAAAAGCCGTATGAGGGTCTCTATGTCTCCAACAATATGTGGAGGGAGATGTTTGATTTCTCCGAGGACGCGGTCCTGATGGTCCTGGCCTCCGATTATTACAGGGAAGAGGACTATATCAGAGACTATGAGGAATTTCTGCGCTTTGTGGGAGAAGATGGGGAGGAGAAGAGATGAGAGTGCCGTTTGTCAGCTTTAAACCCCTCGAGAGGGAGCTCGACCGCGAGATCCGGGCGGCCTTTGAGAGAGTTTACGAAAGATCCTGGTATATCGAGGGCGAGGAGGACAAGAAATTTGAGGAGGACTTCGCGAAGTACTGCGGGGTGGAATATTGCGTCGGAGTCGGAAACGGACTGGACGCGCTCGTTCTCATCCTGAAGGCGCTCGGGATCGGCGCGGGGGATGAGGTCATCGTGCCGTCCAATACCTATATCGCGACAGCGCTCGCTGTGACCTATACCGGGGCGCTTCCCGTATTTGTGGAGCCGGATATCCGGACCTTTAACATTGACCCGGAGAGGATCGAGGAGAAAATTACGGGAAGGACCCGCGCTTTGATCCCAGTGCATCTCTACGGACAGGCCTGCGAGATGGATGAGATCATGGAAATCGCAAAGAGGAGAGGCCTCTATGTGGTGGAGGACTGCGCGCAGGCTCACGGCGCGCTCTATAAGGGGAGGATGGTCGGCTCCTTCGGGATCGCCTCGGGCTTTAGCTTCTATCCCGGGAAGAACCTGGGCGCGCTCGGGGATGCGGGGGCGGTCGTGACAAATGATGCGGAGATCGCGAGGAAGGTGCGCGAGCTCGGAAATTACGGCTCGGATTATAAGTATCATCATATCCGTAAGGGCTGTAATTCCCGTCTGGATGAGCTGCAGGCCGCCTTTTTGGATGCGAAGCTCCCCCTCCTTCCGAAGGTCAATGAGGATCGCCGGAGGACGGCCGGGCGTTATCTTACCGAGATCAGGAATCCGGAGCTCATCCTGCCCCATGTCTCGGAAAATGCCGTTCCGGTCTGGCATATCTTCGCTGTCCGCTCGAAAAGGAGGGAGGAGCTGGAGCAAAGTCTCAATGCGGCGGGGATCGGGACCAATAAGCATTATCCGATTCCCATGCATCTTCAGCGCTGCTATGAGGGTCTCGGCATCCCGAAGGGGGCGCTTCCGACCGCGGAGGAGATCAGCGAGACAGAGCTCAGTATCCCGATGTACTACGGTATGAGCGAGGAGGAGATCGATTACGTGATTCAAAATCTCAATGCCTTCCGCTCCGCTCGGTGAGGGAGCATGAAAAAATTCAGGCTTTTCATAGAAAATTTCCTGGTATACGGACTCGGCGGGACGATCGGAAAGATAGTCCCGCTCATTATGGTCCCGATCGTCACGAGGCTGATGCCGGATCCCTCCTACTATGGGATCAGCGATCTCTCGAATACCCTGATCAGCTTCGCGAGCGCGCTTGCGGTGCTCGGCATGTATGATGCGATGTACCGGATGTATTTCGAGAGGGATGAGGAGGACTTCAAGAAGAGGATCTGCTCCACGGCGCTTGCCTTTACGCTCTGCACCTCCCTTCTGGTTTTTCTCCTGATGATTCTCTTTCGGGGGCTGATCGCGAGATGGTTCTTCAGTGACAGGAAATACGCTTATCTTGTCTATATTTCTGCGGCTGCGACACTGGTCACGGCGACAAACAATCTGATCTCCGCCCCCACAAGGATGCAGAACAAAAGGAGGGTCTTTGTCGTCACGAACACGCTGACCCCCCTTCTCTCCTACTCGATCTCCATCCCGCTTTTGCTCCGGGGGTATTACATCATCGCTCTCCCGCTCGCGATCGCACTTTCCGGCTTTACGATCGAGGCCGCGTTCTTTATCATGAACCGGAAATGGTTTCGCCTGTCCCTTTTTGACCGAAGCCTTTTAAGACCTCTTCTTTCGATCGCGATCCCGCTTTTCCCGAATTTTCTGATCTACTGGGTCTTTAATTCCAGCGACAAGCTGATGATCACAAATCTCATGAATGTGGGGGCCGCCGGAATCTACTCCATCGGCGCGAAGCTCGGACAGGTCAGTCAGCTGATCTATGCGGCCTTCGCCGGGGGCTGGCAGTACTTCGCCTTCTCCACGATGAAGGAGGAAAATCAGGTGGAGAGCAATTCCAGGGTCTTTGAATACCTGGGGGTGATCTCCTTTTCGGCATCGATCTTTATCGCTGCCTTTAGCTATTTTCTCTACCGGCTTCTCTTTGCAGGGGACTATGTGGAGGGCTTTATCGTGGCCCCCTATCTTTTTCTTGCGCCGCTTCTGCAAATGCTGTTTCAGGTCGCGGCAAATCAGTTTCTGGTCGTGAAAAAGACCTGGCCGAATATGCTGATTCTGTCCGGCGGCGCGGCGGCGAATATCCTTTTGAACTTTCTCCTGATTCCCCGGATCGGGATCGAGGGGGCGGCGATCGCGACGCTCTGCGGCTATATCATCTCGGATCTTGTCTGCTGTCTGGTCCTGATCCGCATGAAGCTCATGAAGATCCGCACCCGCTTTCTCCTGTCCTGCCTGCTCCTTTTGCTCTCGCTCCTCATATGGAGGATATTTTTCCATAGGAATGTCTTCCTCGGTCTGGCAGAGGCTGTACTCTGTGCAGCGCTCTATCTCTTTTTATACAGGGAGGATATCGGGATGCTCCTGAGGGGCATGAAAAAGGAAGCGGGGAAAAAGGAGCGATGATGCAGACTTTGGGAAGCCGCTCGGCGGGAGAAGGGGACAGAGGAAAGAGAAATAGGCATATCGGCAGCAGGAAGCGGCCTGCATTTCAGTGAAAATGAGGAGAAGCCGGTTTGGTATGAGGAAATAAACGCATGTCAGCCGTTTTTTGGCCTGTGGCGGACCTGCCGCCGTGCAAATCAGGTTTATTCTGAAAGAAGAGAGGAAGAGGAGGAAAGAATGCCGAAGAAACGTTACGCGGGATTGGATCTGTTCAGAGTGCTTCTGGCTGCGGGGGTCTGTGCCTTTCATATTAAGATTCATTTAAAATGTGATTACGGATTTATGATGGGGGGGGTAGGAGCCATGGGAGCCGTATTTATGACGGCTTTTTTCATGCTGTCCGGCTTTGCGCTCTATCTGAATTATTCGGAAAGCAGGCTCTGTGAGTGGAAGGAGGCTAGGCACTTCTATTGGAAGAGAGCGATTGGAATTTTACCCATGTATTACATTGCGGCGTTGCTCTACATTGTTCTCCTGAGACCGCAGAGCCCTGCGAGAGAGTTGCTTCTTCTCCCGGCGGAGCTTACAGGGATACAATCGGTCTTTTCCAGTCTCTTCGATTTGAGTCACAATGGAGGCACCTGGTTTATATCCTGCCTTTTGCTCGCCTATCTGATCTATCCCTTTTTACAGGAGATAATCCGACAACTTACGGTATCCGGAAGAATCGGGCTGCTTCTCTTTTCTTCCTTCCTGCTTCTCTATGCCCCTCTCGTCGTGCATGTCTTTCATACGGCCAGTATTTACAGTAATCCGTTTTTCCGGATTCTGGAGTTTCAGATCGGTATCTGTCTCGCCGCCCTCTTTCTGGAAGGGAAGGATAAGTTTCCGGCGGGGAGGATCACAAGTCAATACTGGCTTCTTGCTCTGGAGGCTATTCTCTTCCTTCTGATTTTGGATCTTTTGGTTTGGAAGAAGGTCTATGTGGGAAATTATATGCTCTATAACTGGGTGGCTCTTCCCTTCTTTTGTCTGCTCCTCTTTGGTTGTGCAGGCATTGAGAGTCCGGTGCTCTCGCGTTCGCAGATTTTAAGAGGTCTGAGCGGCATCACCTATGTTTTTTTCCTGGCCCAGCTCTATTCCAACTGGCTTTGCAAAAAGATCATCTCCCATCTCGGGATCTGCTCCAATGCCGGAAAGATTGCTCTCGGCTGGGGAGTCTGCATCGCTCTGGCGCTGTGCCTCCGGGGCATCGAGCTTTTTATTAAAAAAGCTCTTAGAAGGGCTTTCCCCGGGATATAGGATTTTCTTCTCTGTAAAAATGATGCATAATGGTATGGACAGGAAATTTGCTGGACGATGGGCGGATCTACCGCTGTCCAAGGAAGCTGCTGGGCCGGAAAAGAAGACAGAGGGAAGAATAATAGGCCTGTAAGCAGGATAATAGGTCTGTGAGAAGGAATTAACAGAGGCAGGAGGCCGACATTCAGAGGGATCAGGGTAAATCGGAACAGACGGGAGAGAAAGCGCGGAGAGTTTGCATTTTCCTCTCTGTAAGTTTCTGACGCAGGGGTGTGGATGATGACGATTTATGATATTGCGAGGGAGGCCGGTGTCGCGGCAAGTACGGTCTCCCGCGTCGTAAATGGGAAGCCGGGAGTGAAGGAGGAGACGCGCCGGAGGATCCTGGCTCTGCTGGAAAAGTATCATTACAGCCCGGATGCCGCCGCGCGCGGGCTGGTAAAGCAGTCCACGAGGATGGTCGGCATACTGATCGAGGACATCCGCGTCAGTCATCATATTGAGAGCGCCTTTGTGATCGAGCAGGAGCTGACGAAGCGGGGCTACTGCTCGATCATCATGGGGGCCGGTGCGGAGGAAGAGAAAAAGCTGGAGAGCATACGCCTCGTTGAGCAGCGCCGTGTGGAGGGAGTGGCTCTCATCGGCTCCATGTTTAGCGGAGAAGCGGTCCAAAGGGGAATCGAGAGCTATCTTTCGGGGATTCCGGTCGTGCTGGTCAATGCTTATATGGAGCTTCCGAATGTCTCCGGCGTCGTGATCGACGAGGAGAAGGGAGTGGAGAGCTGTATGGAGCTTCTTCACGGGAGAGGGAGAAAGAGGATCGCCTTTGTTACAGATCAAGAGACGCCCTCCAATCGGAGGAAGCTTGAGGGGTATCGGAGGAAGTGCCGGGAATACGGCCTGAATCCGGAGCCGCTCATCTACCGGGTTGGGGAACGCTCCGTGGAGGAGGGGCGCCGGGTGACGGAGCGCCTTCTCACAGAGCATCCGGAGACGGATGGGATCCTGTATTCCATCGATCTGATCGCAGCGGGCGGAGTCCGCGCCGCTGTGGATAAGGGCTATAAGCTGCCGGAGAAGCTGGCGCTGATGGGGATCGACAACAGCATCTATGGGGAGATATGCAATCCGAAGCTTTCGACACTGGATAACAGGAGGTATGATTCCAGCGTGATCGCGGCGGAGCTTCTCAGGCTCGGAATGGAGGAGGGGATCCGAAGTCAGCGCAGGCTGCTGCCGTGCAGGATCATGGAGCGGGAGACGACGTAGACAGCGCCGTCCTTTTATTTTATCAGAGACAGACTTTTTCCCCTGCGGGATACTTCCGGAAATGATAAATCTAAATGCTGGTATTTGCTTGCAATTGCTTGCAAAAGCTGCCGGAAAAGATATACTAAGATCAAAAGGAGGTGCCGTCCATGGCAGACACAAGCGCAGTTTATGCAAGAATTGATACGAATCTGAAGAAAAATGCAGAGAGCATCCTGCATCAGCTTGGCATTTCTCCTTCCAGTGCCATTCAGATGCTTTATAGTCAGATCGTGCTGACAAAGGGATTCCCGCTGGATTTACATCTTTCTTACGGCAAGCCGACAGCCATCGGAGGTATGAGCCGTGCTGAATTGAACGCGGAGCTTGCCAAGGGCTATGAATCTGCAAAAGCGGGAAAAAACCTCAGCGCCGATGACGTCGATCGGCTGATGAAAGAAGAATTCGATATATGAACGAGAGCTTTCATATGAGCTATTCTCCGGAAGCGGAGGAATTAGAGGAAATTAGAGAATCAGCACAAATTTACCACGGAAAGTCTGTGAGAAGATGCCATAAGAATGGATTGATATAGCGCTTACATTGTGCTATTATGCAGTTACAATCGATTGCGAAGATCTTTAATATGGGATAAATTCCGGGATAAAAGGGGAGAGAGATGCTGAGACTTCGTTTTCAGGAGCTGAGGGACGAATTTCAGAGGGTTCTTGTCGGCAGAGGCTTTTCGGAAGAAAATGCCGGGAGGGCCGCACAGATTTTTGCGGAGAACAGCCTGGACGGGGTGTACAGTCATGGTGTCAACCGCTTCCCGCGGGTCATCTCGTATCTGGATCAGGGGGAGATCGATCCGAAGGCATCCGCGGACTGCGAGCTTCGCTTCGGCGCGCTGGAGAGATGGAACGGGCACCGGGGGCTGGGACCGCTGAATGCAAGGCTTGCGATGGAGAGGGCCTGCGAGATCGCGGGAGAGTACGGCATCGGCATGGTGGCTCTTAGGAACAATAATCACTGGATGCGCGGCGGAAGCTACGGCTGGCAGGCGGCAGAGGCGGGCTTCATCGGGATCTGCTGGTCGAATACGATGCCGAATATGCCTGCCTGGGGCGGAAAAGAGCGAAGGATCGGAAATAATCCGCTGATCCTGGCATTTCCGAAAAGTGACGGGGCACATATCGTCGTGGACTGCGCGCTCTCCCAGTTTTCCTATGGGAAGCTGGAGGAGGCGAGGCAGAAGGGAGCCATGCTTTCGGTCCCGGGCGGCTATGATGAGGAGGGACGTCTCACAAGAGACCCGGCGGCGATCGAGAAGAGCTGGAGAGTGCTTCCGATCGGCTGCTGGAAGGGATCGGGGCTTTCGATCCTTTTGGATCTCATCGCGACAGCGATGAGCAGCGGAAATTCCGTCCGGGAGATCGGGGAGCTCTCCTCGGAGACCGGCCTGTCCCAGATCCTGATCGCGATGGACCCGCGAAAGCTCTGCGGAGAAAAGAGCACGGATCAGATCGCGGAGGAGCTGGTGAAGGATCTTCGGAGCTCGACGCCTCTTGCGCCGGGCGGGCAGGTATTCTATCCGGGGGAGCGGGAGCGGATCCGGAGGAGGGAGAACAGCGAGCACGGAATCCCGGTGCTGGAAGAGGTCTGGGAGCAGATCAAGGCACTGTAGTATAAGACAGAAGCAGATGGCAGCCGGCGAGAGACGGCAAAGACAGATCAAGGGGGGACTATGAAAAAGAGATTGGCACTTCTACTGGCGGGGATCCTGGCAGCGGCATCCCTCGTATCCTGCGGAAGCGCGGGGGGAAGCGGCAGCAGCGCGGCGGATAAGGCATCCTCTGCGGACAGCGGGGCGAAGCTGAATCTGATCATCGCTTCGAATCAGACCTCGGAGGAGAATCCGTATTCTCTTGGCATGGATAAGTTCAAGGAGGTGGTGGAGGAGAAGTCCGGAGGCAAAATTTCGGTCACGGTCCACAAGGGGACGCTCGGAGAGAACGAGTCCGAGCTTGTGGAGAAGCTCGAGATGGGGGCTGCGAATATGATCGTCGTCTCTCCGGGCTTTATGACCGGGATCGGCGTCCCGGAGGTGGACATCTTCTCTTTGAACTATCTTTTCAAGAGCTTTGAGCACTGGGAGGCCGCGCTCGACGGGGAGTTCGGCGCGAGGATGAAGGAGGTCGTGAAGGAGAAGACGGGAAACAATTTCAGGATCCTGTCCTACTGGAGCTCCTCTGTCCGAGACTATTACGGAAAGAAGCCGATCAAGACCCCCGCGGATCTGAAGGGGATGACGATTCGGACCCAGTCCTCCAAGGTGCAGCAGGATTTCTGGAAGGGCTGCGGGGCCGTGCCGACCTCGGTGGCATGGGGAGAGCTCTATCAGGCGCTGCAGCAGGGCGTCGTGGATTCTGCGGAAAATGACTATACCTCCCTGATGCTGAAGGATCATCACAAGACCGAAAACGGGCACTATATCTGCGAGACACATCATGACTACACCACGCGCCTCCTTCTGATGAACGGAAACTTCTACGACGGCCTGAGCGAGGAGCAGAAGGGCTGGATCGATGAAGCTGTCGAGGCCTGCACGAAGGAGGAGAGAGAGGTAGTCTACCGCATGTTCAAGGAGTCCAAGGAGAAGGTGATCGCGGACGGCGCGGAGGTGACGCCCTTTGAGGAGATGGATATCGATGCCTTCCGGGCGATTGCGATTCCGATTCAGGACAGCTTCGCGGCGGACAACAATATGAAGGCGGAGCTTGAGATGGTCCGAAAAGCGGAAAAGTAAGCATCTCCATAAAGGGATCATTTCCGTGCATAGAGGTCTGCCGTCAGGCAGACTCGGAGCGGAGCTGTTCGCTTCTGTTTCGATGAGAGGAATGTGATGAAAAAGGCAATTCAGATCCTCGAGAAGGTGCAGATCGGAGTCGGTGCCGCCTTTCTCTTTCTCTTTTTGCTCACGGTGGTCGTGCAGATGCTTTCCCGCTATCTCGGGATCGCGGCGACCTGGACAGAGGATGTCTCTATGTATTCCTTTATCTGGGCCGTGTTTATGGGGGCCGGTGCGATGGTCTATGAGAAGCGGCACTTTGCGTTCAGCTCTCTCTCCGGAGCGCTGAAAAGTGAGCGGGCGAAGCTCCTTCTGGAGATCATAATCTCCGCCGCAATATTGCTCTTTTCCCTGTGGATGGTCTACTACGGCATACGGATCACAAGGCAGTTTTGGAACTATACCTGGGTCAATATCCCCTCCTTTAAGAGGGGACCGACCTGGCTCTGCCTGCCGCTCTCCGGACTGAGCGCGTCGATCTATACCATAGCGCAGATCGCGGAGAATGTCGGGAAGCTTGCGAAAGGAGAGAAGTAGATGGCGGTCCTTCTGGTGCTTGTATTTATCATCTGCATCGCGATCGGGGTCCCGATCTGCTATGGGCTTGGCCTGGTATCCTTTCTGGGGATCTGCTCCCTCCCCGCGATTCCGAATACGGTGGTCTTCACCAAGATGTTCAATGGGCTGAACAGCTTTACCCTGCTCGCGGTGCCCCTTTTCATCCTGGCGGCGAATCTGATGAATGAGGGGGAGATCACGGAGAAGCTGATCGACTGCTGCAATGCATTGGTCGGACATTTCCGGGGAGGGCTCGCCTATTCCAATATCCTGGTATCCATGATTTTCGCCGGAATCTCCGGCTCCTCCCAGGCGGACACCGCCGGCGTCGGAAAGATCTTTATCCCGGCGATGGAAAAGCAGGGCTATGACAAGGGGACCTCGGTCGGCGTCACGGCGGCCTCCTCCACCCTGGGCTCCATCATCCCGCCGAGCATCACGATGGTCGTCTACGCCGGGATCGCGAATGTGAGCACCGGAGCGCTCTTTATGACAGGCATCCTCCCGGGCATCCTGCTCGGGCTTGCGATGATGGCGGTGGTGCGCTTCTATTCCAAGAGGAAGAACTTTCCGAAGTCGGAGAGGGTCCTGATCCGCGCCGCTTTAAAGCTCCTGTTTCGCTCCATGCCGGCCCTTCTGACCCCGATCATCCTGATCGGTGGCATCGTGTCCGGGCTCTTTACACCGACGGAGTCCGCGGCGTTTGCCTGCATGTATGCGCTGCTTGTGGGGATCTTTTTCTATCGGACGATCCGGCTTCAAAAGCTCCCGGGAATCCTCGTGGAGACAATGAAGATGTCCTCCCTCTCCCTCTTTGCGCTTGCGACCGCAAACGCCTTAGGGGAGCTGCTCAGCTATTATCAGCTGAATGTGATGGTGCAGAACTTTTTCCTCGGGCTCGCCGGAGGCAGGCTGATCTTTCTCCTCGTGGTGGTGCTCTTCTTCCTTTTCATAGGCACCTTTATGGACGCGGTGCCGGCGATGATCCTCTTCGTGCCGATCATCCTTCCGTCCGCGACGGCGCTCGGCATCAGTCCGATCATTCTCGGTCTCATCATCGTTGTGACGCTGGCGCTCGGACTGGTGACGCCTCCGTACGGGCTCTGCCTTCTGCTCGCGTCCTCCATCAGCGGCATCCGGATCGAGGACGCGTTTCGGGGCACACTTCCCTACTTTCTCTCCTCCCTGGCGGTGCTTTTGCTTCTGATTCTCTTCCCGGAGATCTGGCTTTCCATCCCGTCGGCGCTCTTCCCGGGGCTTTTCTGAGAGGGGGAAATAGAGGATGGGGATTGCGGCGACGCTGACAAAGGCTTTTTGCTTTATCGGCATCATACTGCTGGGGATCGCGCTTCGGAGGATCGGCTTCTTCCGTGAGGAGGATTTTCCGCTTCTGTCGAAGATCGTGTTAAAGATCACGCTTCCGGCGGCGATCGCTGCGAACTTTGCCAATAAGGAGATCGATCCCGGGATGCTGAGCCTCTGCCTCCTCGGCTTTCTGGGCGGCGTGCTCTATATCCTGCTCGCATTTCTTCTCAATGCAAAGAACAGCCGGGAAAAAAGAGCCTTTGCAGTGATGAACCTGCCGAGCTACAATATCGGGAACTTTACCCTGCCCTTTGTGCAGAGCTTTCTCGGCCCGACGGGCGTGATCGTCACAAGCCTTTTTGACGCGGGAAATGCGGTGATCGGCCTGGGCGGGTCGTACAGCATCGCGGACCTTGTATTAAACGGAGGAGGGCATTTCTCTCCGAAGAAGATTCTGAAGAAATTATTTTGCTCTCTTCCCTTTGACGTCTACCTTTTGATGACGCTGCTCTCGCTTTCTCATATCCATGTCCCGGCGGCGCTCTGTGACTTCGCCTCTCTGATCGGGAGCGGCAATGCCTTTCTCGCGATGCTGATGATCGGCGTGGGCTTTCACATTTCGGGAGGCGGGGAAAAGACCGCACTGCTCATCCGTCTGATCGTCGTGCGCTACGCTGTGGCGCTGCTTCTTTCGCTCGGCTTTTATTTTCTGCTTCCCTTTGCGCGGGAGGTACGGCAGACCCTGTGCATCCTGGCCTTTGCTCCGATCGGCTCCACAGCGCCGGCCTTCAGCTCGGAGCTCAAGCTGGACCCGGGGCTCTCCAGCGCGATCAACTCGATTTCGATGCTGTGCAGTATTCTGTGCATCGTGTGCGCACTGCTTCTTGTGCTGTGATTTGGGGGGGGAGGATCAGAGAATGGATGCCGCTTCCCGTGCTGTGATTTCCGGCCCGGCAGGGGAAATGCCCAAAGCATCCGATTCCGGAATCACAGACGCCCCGCCGTGTGCCTGTACGCAGGCCATCCGCCGCGGTGTTTACATCATCATGAAGACAAGTCGCCGCGCAAAACAAGGGGCAGACGAGGAGAAGCTGTCCCGCGCTTGGGTGCCCGGCCGGCGAAAAACGGCAGGGAAACGCGGCAGCAGAGAGGAGAAAATTATGCAGACAGTATATGATTTAGGGAAGGGGCTTCGGCTTGTAGATCTCTCAAAGCTCGTGGATCCCGCTTCGGAGAGTCGGAGATGCAGGCTGGACCGCTTCAATACCGGAGGACCGATCCCGGATTTTCACACAAATCTCGATATCATGTCCCATCTTGGGACGCACGCGGAGTGCCCGTATCACCACGACGAGAGCTGGCCGGATGTGACGGAGGTTCCGCTGGACCGCTTTATGGGGCGGGGCGTCTATGTGAATTTCGGGGAGAGCATCGCGCCGAACGGACATATCGGCGCGGTGGATCTCGATCGCTTCGGTGCAAAGCTTCGGGAGGGAGACATTGCCATCATCGACTCCTCCTATAAGCTGAATCCGTTCACAAAGGACAGCAATACCGAGCTCGACAAGAGGCTCTTTGTCAATGCGGAGACAGCGGAGTGGTTCCGCGAGAGGAAGGTAAAGGCGGTCGGCTTCGGGGACGGGGTTTCCATAGAGAACTGCAATGAGGATGTGAAGCCCTTCCATGATATCCTGCTCGCGGAGAACATCATTTTCATCGAGGTGCTGAAAAATCTGGAGGAATTAAAACAGGATGTTTTTTTCCTCTCCTTTACGGCGCTTCCGATCAAGGGACTGGACTCCAGTCCGGTCCATGCCTATGCGATCGAGGGACTCGCGGAGTTTTCGTAAGAGACCATAAGAGATCCGCGGAAAAGGGAAAAGAGCGGTCCGCCCCGGGGATGCGGCGGAGAAATGTATGAGATCTTACAGGGAGGGGGATTTCCATGCGGATAGCGGTGATCGGCGCGGGAGCGATGGGCTCTGTCTACGGGGGACTGCTGTCAGAGAGGAATGAGGTCTGGCTCATCGACAGCCGAAGCGAGCTGGTGGATAGGATCCGGGCGGAGGGACTCCTTATCGAGGAAGAGGGGGGCAGCAGGCTTTACCGCCCGAAGGCGTCTCTGAGCGCGGAGGGACTCCCGGAGATGGACCTTGTGATCCTCTTCGTGAAGGCCTTCTCCTCTGAAGAGGCACTCCGGAAGAATCGAAAGTTGATCGGGAAGGAGACGCGGCTTCTGAGCCTGCAAAATGGCTCCGGGCACGAGGAAATCCTCGGGAAGTTCGCAGAGAGGGAGCGGATCATCATCGGAACGACGGAGGACAACGGAGCAGTGCTCGGGCTCGGACATGTCCGCCGCGGGGGAAGCGGAAAGACCAACGTCGGCATGCTCTGTGAGGATCGGGAGGCCTTCCTTCCGAGACTGAAGGAGAGCTTCGATGCCTGCGGCTTTTCCGTCCGCATCTATGGGAATATTCAGCAGTTGATCTGGGATAAGCTCTTTATCAACAGCTCCCTGAGCGCCGTGACCGGAATTTTACAGGTGAAGATGGGCTATATCAGTGCCAATGAGCATGCGTGGAATTTGAGCTGCGCTTTGATCCATGAGGCGGCGGAGACGGCCCGCGCTTTGGGCCTTTGCGCGGAGGAGGAAGAGATCCGGGAGAGGGTCAGAAGAACCTCCCTGAGCTCTCCGGAGGGAATCACCTCGATCTGCGCTGACTTAAGAGACGGAAGAAGGACCGAGGTGGATACGATCAGCGGCTCTGTCGTCCGCGCCGCACAGAGGCTCGGCATCGAGGTCCCGTGCCAGCGCTTTGTCGTGGACATGATTCACGCCATGGAGGAGAGAGTGTGTCAGGTGGGTTCTCTTTGAGCTTATAGTAAGTAAGGGTACGAGCAACCACACAGCTTCCCTCTTCTTGAACGGTTCGGAATTTCCGAACAGTTGATTTCTCGTCCAGTGAAAAGGCATTTCTCTGCTGGGATATCCCAGTGTTTGGATTGTTTTTGTCACCGAAGCACATTTGTGATATAGCTTTAACGCTTTCATCCCCTGCTTCTTGGAATCCATTTTTTCAGTCCCTTCCGGATCCTGTCAGAGTCCGGGTTTTTGTCCGCATCCCCTTTTAGTATTTTAAAGCAAATCTTTTTATACTCTTCGGCCAGCGGGCCTTGTGCCGGAGCTCTGGACTTAAGTCCGCACAGATGTTAGGATGTATGAAAGCGGCGGGGCCTGGATGGAGGGGGCATCCCGCAGAAAAGGGGAGGGGAGTTCCATGGAAAGCGGGAAAGTCAGGAGCTCGAATTTCGAGCTCCTTCGTATCGCGGCGATGCTGATGATCGTCATGTTTCATATCTTTTTGCATTGGCCGAAGGCACAGCTCACGGATATGAATTCGATCGATTTTTTCGGAAACGGTCTATTTAACCATCCTGAATTCTATCCGCAGCTTTGGCTCATCCATGCCGCCATGCCGCTGGGACCAGTGGGAAACGGCCTCTTCATGATGCTCTCCGGCTATTTTCTGGCCTCCAGGGAGAGGATCGATCTGGCCAGGGTTTCGCAGAAGATACTGATGCAGCTCTTCTTCGCGACCGTCCTACTGGTCATAGCGTCGGCGCTCTTCGATTCCCTCTATAATCAGGATACAGGGATATACCTTGCCCTCATCGTATCCGGTGAATTCAATAATGGCTGGTGGTTTATAGGATATTATTTCGTCGTGATCGTTATCGCGGCTCTTTTTCTCAACAAGTTCCTGGCGGGACTTGAGGAAAAGCAGTACTTTACCTTCCTGATTACTCTTCTTGCCTTCGTCCAGTTCAGCTGGTCCGGGAGACTGCTGGACGGACTGGCCTCTGAGCTTAGGACCGCGGGGATCGGAGTTTTCTTTTATGCTCTGGGGGGCTTCCTCCACAAATACCGGCCGTTTAAAGAAATAAAGACCCGCTCATTGCTTTTTGTGATCGCTCTGGTCAACCTGTTTCATCTTCTGTCGAGCTATAATGTGACGAGAGGAAATATCGAGAGTTTTGTCAGAAATGGGGGAAACGGGGATTTCGTGCAGTTCATCGGAGAGCTCGGAAATTTCGATATCCTTGTCGTCATTCTCGTCGTCTGCCTCTTTGAAATCTTTCGGCGAATCCGCATTCCACACAGCAGAATCATAAACTTCCTGGGATCCTCTACCTTTATGATCTATCTGATCCATGAAAATGCATTCTTCTGGAGCTTATACAATATAAGGGACTGCATCACGCTTCTCTATGACCAGCCCTTCCTGCTCCTTTTGGAGATCCTGAAGTGGACTCTGCTGGATTTTCTGCTCGGTGTGTCGGCGTATACGATTTTTGGCATTCTGCTGAGGGCCGTGCGGCTCCGTAGGAAAAGAGCGGCGAGGCTTTTGGAGCCGATGGAGCAAGCGAGGCGGTACTCGAACACGTTGCCATTCCACCAGCCTATTGTTTTTGGCCCGTATATCGTACTACGAATTGCAGCGTAATGTAGGCAAAGCCCCAAGAACTTCGATTCCTGGAGCTTTGTCTTATCTGTATTTTCGCATTTAGGTGTTCATAAAATCCCACGATGTCAGCGATACTAAAAGTAGGGGCTCGGCCAGTCTTACAGTGATCGTCAGGAGGCCGATCAGGGCGACCCCGCGTTCCTCTCTAGCTGATGTACTGCTTGCCGTTGTAGTAAGCGGCCAGCCAGCCGGATGGCGTTCTCATCCAGATGTTCTCGCCATCCAGCTGTATCTCTTTGCAGGTCACTTTCGTACCCGGATCCATGACACCGGTGCGCGTACTGTCGGCCTGCTGCCCGCTGGCCGTGAGTTCGCTGTGCTTCTTTTTGCGGTAGTTCGTCCCCGGTCCCGTGCGGACGTTGAGAGAGATGTTCACCGTGCAGGTTTGTCCCGGTGTGTAGGTGACGGCCGGCTTGACTGCTTTGGTGTCGCCCTTCAGCAGGGCATTGACTCTGGTCTGCACGGCCTTGTAGTCGTAGCCCGCAGCCGTGAGGGCCTGCTTCCTCGCGTCGCCGCTGCCCCACTTGCCCGCCAGGACTTCCCGGGCCAGTTCGTCCAGGGGCTTGACCGTGGCGGCTGATTCCCCGGTGTAGCGGAGGATGCAGTCCCAGCCCCCGTGTAATTGTAGTAGCTGCGGGTCCAGATTTCACGGCCCGTCTGATCGCCGATCCGGCCGCCAGTGGTGCCGCCCTTTTCGTTGATAGACGCCTGCACGATCTGGCCGGAACCGATGCTCATGGCCGTGTGGCGCGCCTCTTTCAGCAGGACGTCACCACGCTGGAGGCCTGTGCCGGTTGTCAAGTTCACGCTCTTCGTCACGTCGGCGAAGCCGTTTGCCAAAAAGATCTTCTTCATGTTGCCTGTGTAGGTTGCGCCGGCGGTCTTCACCGGGACGCCCGCCTGCTCCCATGCCTGAATCACCAGCGCACTGCAGTCGTAGTCCTGCTTCCATCTGTTGGCTCCCTGATCATAGCCATGACTGTCGTCGTTCGCGATGCCGACGGCCCAGGTCACGGCCTTCTCTGTCTTTGTCACTTCGTTTTCTACCTCCTCATTGAATAATTCCACCTCTGTCAGAGGTTTTCAAAGCTCTTTGCTATGCTGGGCGGTGCTGATGCCGAGAAGCGCACCCAGAAAGGCATCCGCTGCAGTGATAGTCCCAACGATCTGCTCGCCATAAGGCAGGCCCCAGATAGTGGCTAGAGCGAAGTAGAACGTGCCTGCTGCGGGCAGGACAATCTGCGCGATGAACTTCAGCGTGTCGTAGGTTTTGTCAGTCATTTTCATTTTTCGATGCCGTAATCCTTTCTTTTGATGGCCGCGTCCCACTCTTCCGCCTCGTCGTCTCCAATGATCGGGAGCTTCTGGCACTCGTTAAAGCCGGTCTCGCAGTCCCCATTGCCTCCGAGTGCTCTGTAGGGCACGTATAAGTAGTTGAGGTTAGTCTTTTCTTTGAGGGTGATGGCGCCGCGCCTCATGAATTTGTCCGTGAGGTAGAGCAGCTTGTCATGTCCCAGTCCGAGGAGCATCTTGGCAAGTGCGCTGTCGTTGCTCTTCTTCTCGTCTCTCAGCTCGTCTCTCAGCTTGTCTCTTGTACAGCACGATGCTCAGGAGGCCGCTGGAGAAGACCGCAGAGATCAACGCGGTGATGATAGTCTGTATTGCTGGAATCATTAGTCTGTCGCCTCCTTTTCCTGCGGCGTGCGTTCCTCCGTGCAAGCAGCGACCACTTTGTGGAGGCTGCGGATCTTCGGCACCTGGTCGATGATCTGCAGCCCTGCGTAAACCTTGCTGTCGAATATCATAGTGTTATTCCTCCTCTTCTATGGACCTTTTGGCATTGACACGTTTTAACCTCTATGACGCTTAAAAAATTGAGAAGGCCGGGCGGACTCCCCCTGAGTTACCGGCACCGTTGCTGCCTGCGTTACCGACAGTGGTCACGA